>JABLTR010103146.1_pt1 | contig 32910 bp, 28 predicted proteins | sample 7160071 | NCBI WGS metagenome assembly JABLTR01 (sample SAMN14651230, study PRJNA627086) | human gut metagenome | isolation source: feces | host: Homo sapiens | reverse complement strand
TTCCGCCGAGGCGTTTCAGCAGGCGCGCAGGCCGTCCTCTCCGCCGAGCGCGGCGCAGACCTGTTCGGGCGTAAAGGCGCAGCTTTCCCGACTGTATGTCAGACAGGGATTCAGCATGCCGCCCGGCACAGAACAGGCGGAAAGCAAAAAATCCAGCGCGCGGACGGCTTCGGCGCGGCGGCCGCTTTCCAGCAGCGTCAGCGCCAGCAGAGCGTTGAGCGCCAGCGGTTTTTCCGGCACGAAGACGCGCCAATCCTCCGTCAGCGTCGCGCGAAAGAAAGCGCCGTCCAGCGGATCGTAGAGGTCGGAAGCGAGCATCGCTTCCAGCGTTTGGTCGAGCGCTGTGCGGGCCTGATGGCTGCCGATGGCGGCGCGGCTCAAAAAGCGGAGAGCGGGGCAGAGCGGCTGCTTGAGCTTGCCGAAGCCGCCGTTGATTGGGTCATGCACGGCGGACAGAGCGCGGACGAGATCGTGCGCCGCGTCGTGCGGGGAATAGGGCTTACGCAGCGGTTCGGCGCGGAACGAGCGAAGGGTCTGCACGGCCTGACGGATGAAAGCGTCGCGGTTCTGCGCGAAGCGGCGGTCTGCCTGCGAGAGCCAGACGTACAGCCGAGACGGATCGAGCGCAAAGCCTGCGGGCGGCAGCGGCGCGGCCAGAAACACGCGCGCGTCTTCCAGCATCAGGGCGCACAGGGGAAGCGCGCCTTCCTCCGAAAACAGTGCGCCCGCGCGCTGGCAGAGCAATTCCACATCCGGGCGCATGCCGGGGTACAGCCAGACGGGCACGGTGCGTTCGGCGATCTGCATGCTCAGCGCGGCGTCCGAAAGCGTCGGCGGCGCGTCGCTGATGAACAGCAGCACGGGCACGTCGCGCGTGCGCGCCTGCTGAAACGCCTCGGCGGAAAACGGCAGAAACTGCGCCGGGGCGGGCGGCGCGGCCTGAACAGGCGACGGCGCGATGGGCGGGATATGGGACGGCTGGGCATAAGAAGAAACGCGCATGGAACTTATCCTCCGAAAACGGTGATAAGCACAGCATGCGCGTTTTTTGAATAAAAGATACGTCGGGGGAGACGTTGGGAGAGACGTTGGGACGCTGTCCCAAACCCTGCCAAGAACCTGAGGTTCTTGGATTTCCCACTTCATTTATCACTTGTGATCAATGAATGAAAGCCCAATGCGGGAGGTGCAGGAACCTCAGGTTCCTGCCGGAGTTTGAGGCGGAGCCTCAATCGTTTCCCCTCACTTAACCCGGCGGAAAGGCCAGCTCGCTTCTTCGATGGAAATGTCGCGGTGGGTGACGCTTACGGTCTGCCCCAGCGCACGCAGATGCGCGCCGAGCGCTTCGCTGATGGCCACAGAGCGATGCGCGCCGCCGGTGCAGCCTACGGCGATCATCAGTCGGCGCTTGCCCTCGCGTTGATACAGCGGCAGCAGATAATCCACCAGTTCATACAGATGCCCCAAAAACTCGCGGGTTTCCTCTTTGCCCAGCACGAAGTCGCGCACGGGCGCTTCCAGACCCGTGTATGCGCGGATATCCTTGATATAATACGGATTGGGCAGAAAGCGCACGTCAAACACCAGGTCAGCCTCGCGCGGAATGCCACGCTTATAACCGAAGGACATGATCTCCGTGCGGAGGGCACGCTGATTTTCACTGCCGGAAAGCAGATCGTCCACGCGCGCACAAAGTTCTTTGGCGCGAAGGCCGCCTGTGGAGAGCACATAATTGGCGCGCTCGCGCAGAGGCTGAAGCATTTCGCGCTCCTTGGCGATGGCCTGTTCGAGCGTGATACCGCCGCGCATGAGCGGGTGATCGCGTCGCGTCTCCTTGTAGCGGTCGATGAGCGTTTCAGTATCCGCTTCCAGGAAGAGAATGGAGATTTCATGGCTGTCGCCGCCCTGATCGATGGCGCTGCAAACCGTGTCCGCGTCGAACAGCGCGCCGCTGCGGGAGTCCACGCCGAGCGCCACGGGGGTATCCAGTTCCACCTTTTCGCAGAGGGTGAAAGCAGGCGCGAGCAGCAGCGGCGGAATATTGTCCATGCACTGATAGCCGCTATCTTCCAAATGGCGCAGAACGCTGGTTTTGCCTGCACCGGACAGACCGGTGACAATCAAGAATTTCATACGGATTCCTCTTTCTTTTGTTCATCTGCGCCGAGAATGCGAACCTCCGGCTCAAGCTGCACGCCCGTCTGCTCGAAGACGCGCTGCTCAATCTGCCGCATTAACTCAAGCATATCGCGCGCCGTTGCGCCGCCGACGTTGACGACAAACCCCGCGTGTTTTTCGCTCACCTGCGCGCCGCCGACGGTCAGGCCGCGCAGACCGCAGTCGTCGATGAGCTTTGCCGCGAAATGCCCTTCCGGACGTTTAAACGTGCTGCCTGCGCTGGGCAGATTCAGCGGTTGTTTTTCCCGCCGCGCCCTGGCGCATGCTTCCATCCGCGCGCGGATGGCTTCGGGATCGCCCGGCGCGAGCGCCAGCGTCGCCTGTGTGACGACCACATCCGTGTCCATCAGCGCGCTGTGGCGATAGGAAAAATTCAGACGGTCGGCTGGGTAAGAGACGCGCCTGCCGTCGGCAAGGTGGATGCCCTCGACCTGCGCGACGACCTGAGACAGTTCTGCGCCGTAAGCGCCTGCATTCATCAGCACGCCGCCGCCGACTGTGCCGGGAATGCCGCCGAGTTCCGCCAGCCCGCAAAGCCCTTCGTCCCGCGCAAACGCCGCGACGGATGCCAGCGATGCGCCCGCTTCGACGATCAGGCGGTCGCCCTCGCGCCGGATGGCGTTCATTCCCCCGGCGACGCGCAGCACCAGCCCGCGGATGCCGCCATCCCGCACCAGCAGGTTGGAGCCGTTGCCGATGATCGTCACCGGCGCGCCCGCGTTTTTCGCGGCGTGGAGCGCGACGGCGATTTCATCCGCCGAAACGACGTTCACCAGCACGTCGGCAGGCCCGCCGATGCGCAGCGTGGTATACTGCGCCATGGAGGCCTGGGGCACGATGCGATCCGGCGCGAAATTGGATTGAACCAGCGATTGAATCAGGGCATCCATCAGAAAAGAAAACCTCCCGAAGGGATTGATATACGTATTGTACCCTATTTTCAGAAAAGACACAAGGAAAAGCAAAAGAAAACGCCCGTTTCCAGCATATGCCGGAAGCGGGCGGATTATTTTTGTCCAAGCGGCAGGCAGTTAAAACCGCGGAAGTCGGAAATTCGGAAGGCTTTATTCCGAAATGATTCTTCTTACGCCGTCTTCGCTGACGACGGAGAGCGGCGCGTTTTCTCCGGCAAGGCAGAGCTGTTCGCCGCCTGACAGGGCGAGCGCCTGCCGCATGGCCGCGATATCCGAAACGAGATAGGTTTCCTGAATATAATAATCGATATCGGTCAGCACGATCTCCGTGATGCGCAGACGTTCAAGCATGTCTACGGCGCGCTGATCGAGCTGAAGCAGCAGCCCGCCCTGCTGACTGCCTGCGCGCAGACACAGGCGGATATCTTTGCCGCCGGTCTGCGCCGCGCAGAGGTGCTCGCGGAAGGTCACACCGTCGCCCTCCGGCGTAAACAGGCTGAGCCCCAGCGAAAGACCGCCGATGCGGGCCTGATACAGCCATTCATCCGAAACAGAAACGCCCATGTACGTATGGCTGCGGCCAAAGGCGCTCAGCTGCCCCAAATCCGTCCGGCGTTCGACCGGCGCGGCGTTTTGCTGGGTGCTGAGGGTGAGCGGCGCGGTTTCGGCGGCCAGCGCACAGGTGGGCAGGGCCAGCAGCAGGGCGCTCAGCGCGGCAGCCGCGGCACGGGTTTGAAGGCGTTTCATGGGAGAATCCTTCCTTTCTGCTGGTGTATCAATCGATGCTCGGCACATCAGGCATGGGCGTTTCGCGCGGGGTCACGCCGACATAGAATCTTGGCGCGGCGGCCTTGTAGGTGTCGGTATACTTCTTCTCGCGGGAGATTTCAAGCCCATTGCTGTCCATCGTCACCAGATAGACGTCCACGACGTAGCCTTCGCGGCCTGGGCTGATCTGGTAGGTTTCGTCGTCGTAGATGACGTAGGTGCCGTCCTTGTCCTTTTCGTAGGTGGGATCGGGCAGGGGAATGGTTTCGACAACCTGAGAGTCGAGCTTGTAGGTGTAGCCGTTCGGATCCGGGCGGCCGTAGATGATGAAGCGGCTCGTCCAGTAATTCTTGACCTTGACGAACTCTGTCTCGATGTAAATATCCGCGCCCGTGTTGTTGGTGAACACGAAATCGTAGCGGTCGTCGGAAACGGTTGCGTCCTTGCCCTTGTCCACGTAGCTGGAGGGGATGGCGTGCGGCGTGCGCTTGTTGACCGTCAGGCCCGCGTTGACCACGGCGTTATACAGCGTGGAAGAGACCTGGCAGATGCCGCCGCCGATGCCCTGCACGTAGTTGCCGTAGGCGATTTCCAGCGCAGGCTGATAGCCGTTGGCCTCCGTGCGCTTGAGCGCCACCTTGTTGAAGGAAACGGATTCGCCCGCGCGGATGATCAGATGGTTGAAGCGCTCCGTGCCGATGCGGATGTTCTCCGTTCGGGATTCCACATAGTCGCCGGTCTTGCCGACGGTGGTTTCGTAAGAACTGAGCTTGACAATCTGCGCTTCCAGCTGGGCGCGCGTAACCGTCGCTTCTACCGGAACCGGGGTCAGATCGACCACGCCGCTTTCCAGCGTATCGACCATCGCGCAGATCCGCTCGTTCAGCCCGGTGATATCCAGCGTTTGACCGGCCTCGTCATCCGTATAGGAAAACGGCGGCCACTTCGTATCGTCGTCCACACGTGTGGCGCTGACGGCGGGACGGTCCACCTCGGCCTTGATCTGGGAGAGAATCTGGTTGACCTGGCTCATATCGTAGGTCAGTGTGGTGTAACGCGTGGCGGGTTCTTCCTCAAGCGCTTTGACCTGTTCATAGCGCGTGGAAGATGAGCCTGTATGGCCGATGGCCCAAAGCTGGTCGAGCTGATCGGCCACATTGTATTGCATATTGAGGCTGTCGCCGGTGATATCCCAGCTGCGGCCATCCTGCGTGCGCAGAGTGATCTTGAACGACGAAATCAACGACTGCACCTGCTGGGTGACGAGCGCCGCCGCTTCGTCGAGCGTTTTGCCCTGAAGCGGGATATTGTTGACGTAGATGTTTGGATAGAACACGCCGTCGCCGCGGTCGAGCGTCTGCTTGATGTCCACCAAACGACTGCCCGCGCGAATGCCGATGACCGCCAGCACGACGGCGATCACGGCGCAGAGCGCACCGATGGTCGTTCGGCGGATTTGACGCGCGCGGCGCTCTTTTGCCTTTTTGCTCATCGGGTGCGCGTTTTTTTTCTTTGGGGCGGGCGCTTTCCGCGCGGACGCACCGGTTTTTTGTTCGGCTTTCGGCGCGGCGGTCCTCTTTGCCCCCGACGCCGTGCGCTCGGCGCGCGCCTCGCTTTGGCTGCTGCGCGGCTGCTTCATCTGCAAAATCGTCTGGGTTTCCTGAGCGCCGCGGACGACGCGTTCGGGCGTTTCCGGTTCGGGTTTCTTCTGCCCCGTTCTGCGGGAGGCCGCGCCGCTGGTATCGGAAACCATCCAATCCGGCGTGTCCTCCTCGTTGCCCACGATGATGCGCATAGGCTCCTGCGGCGCGGGCGCGACCGGGGGTCTGCGTCTGCGGCGGGGTGCTTGGCGATCATCCGACATGGGCGTCACCTCCTTCAAATCGAAAAGCGGGGATAACCCCGCCAATGTACACGATGTCATCCTTTATCATACTTCATTTTGCCGTTTGACGCAAGGTTTTTTTGCGCATGCGTCACGCCGTGCTGATCGGGCGCATAGCCTGAACGGGGGAATTTGGAAAACGGTTCTCCTGAATAGACGATAGAAACGGGCGTTTTCATTCAAAAAATGGGTTTCTTGAAAAAAGAGGGGAGACAGCCTATGGAAAAGACAGTGAAATGGTTTGCGGCTGCTGCGGGCGCTGTGGCGGGGCTTTTTATGCGCATGCCGATCGCCGTTCGACTGCTTGTGCTGTTGATGGGGCTGGATTATCTGAGCGGCGTGGGCGTTGCGCTGCTGGGCAAAAGCCCCAAGAGCGAGGGCGGCGCGCTCAGCAGCAGGGCGGGGTTTGCCGGGCTGATGCGCAAGGCGATGATTTTAATCGTCATTTTGCTGGCTGCTGTGCTCGACAACCTGACGGGCAGCGCGGCCTGCACCGGCGCGGCGGCGATGTTTTATATCGTCAACGAGTCGCTTTCCATTCTGGAAAACGCGGTGCTGCTCGGCGTGCCTGTGCCGCAGAAGCTGACGCAGGCGCTCGATGTGGCCAAATGGACGTCAAATTCCGAAAAAGAGGAGCCCCAAAACGAAAAGCAGGACGAATAAACCCAGCGAAGGCGGCGTAAACGCCGCTTTCGCGTCTTTTGAAAAGCGGCGGAGGAAACTTTTTTCAAAGAAAGGGTTGACAAATTCAGGCGGGTTTCGTATAATATACATGTTGCATCGCTGGTGCAGAAAGTGAATATGCGGTAGTGCTGGAATTGGCAGACAGGCACGTTTGAGGGGCGTGTGTTGTATGACGTATGGGTTCAAGTCCCATCTACCGCACCAGCAAAAGCTTTCGAGAGAACCGAAGGCTTTTTTATTTTGCTTACGAAGAATCGAAGTGCATGGGACTTGAAGAAGCCGTAGTGAATCAGGCCACAGTGTGGCCTGAGAGCGGCGCTGACCGAACGGCGTCGAGCCGTGAGAATCCAGTCCCATCTACCGCACCAAACCAGTATAAATCCGAACCCAATTTTCCAAATCGGAAATGGGTTCGGATTTTTTCTTTTCTTCCAATCACAAAGGTATAACACACTAGACCTTGCATGCAAAGTCTGTGTGTAAGGGGCTGATATTCCTTGAGATCCTTGCGAAATAATCATACAGCAAAACAACCGCACTCTTCATATAGGGATATTCTTTCATTAGGGAATATGGTATACTTAGCTCAATAAATCGGAATTGTTAAACTGCTATTTCTTAAATAGGTATTGACTTCTACGTAACGTAATCGTTTAGAGTGTACTTGTCGAGAGGAGGAAATGACAATGATGACGGTGAATGAGGTAAGCAAATTAACAGGAGTAAGTATTGGTTCACCCGTGATTGCGTGAAAGAAAAGAAACTGAATTTCTGCGGAGAGTGTAAGGACTTTCCGTGTGATACGATTATAATCAAGCCGCACTCCTCCGTGCTTGATAAGGATTGGCTTACATGGAAGAAGAAAAGTGAAAGTAACAGGTAAATATGGACATCGTAAAAATAACCGAAAACAATATTGGTGATGCCGGTAAAATTCACTCCGAAAGTTGGAAAGAATCGCACAAAAGCTTTTGCTCCGAGGGGTTTGTTGCCCGTCACACAGAAGAAGCACAGACTGAATATATTCAGTCTGAAATAGCCAAAGGCAAAGACTTCTATATGTTGATCGTTCATATACCGGTTGGAATTGTGTCTATATACGATAACGTGATTGAAAACTTCTACATTATTCCATCAGAACAGCGTAAAGGTTATGGAGCAATACTTTTGCAGTATGTACTTAAACAATGCCACGGTATTCCAAGCCTTTGGATTTTGAGCAATAATGATAGAGCCAATGCTTTTTATAAAAAATACGGTTTTATTGAAAGCGGAAAAAAGAAACAGCTCCGCAACGATCTTTTTGAAGTCGAGCTGATTTTGTGTAACGAGAGGTAAGAAAAATGTCAGATATGCTGATAAATTCCAGGTTGTTGTATTCGCCCATAGCATAAGCTGAGACAGGTACGCTACAATAAAAAACAGAACGGGATGCAGATCATTTTCAAGAATGCTTAGTTGTCATTTATGCCCGCTGTTTGCCAACCAATCAGAATGAAGCGCTTTCATACCGAATTTCCCCGTTTATATATGAAATTGAATCAGAAGAAATGATAAATCCACATCGCTCCTGCGGTTTCATCGCGTCGAAATATGCCTGCTCAAGCGGAATCCAGCGGTCAAAGAAGCGCTGGGCCATCGCCCTGCCGTTGCGCGCGAGAATGCGGGTGCGCTGCAATTCGGGCGAGACAGAAAGGCAGACGGAAACGTCGTGCAGCGGCGACAGTTCGGGATGGAGGCAGTAGCTTCCTTCGACGATGGAAAGCATGGCGGGCGCGACGGTCACGGGCGGCTGGAGGGTCAGGCTGTGGCAGTCAAACCGGCGGTAGCAAACCGGCTTCCCCTCGTGCAGCGGCAGGAGCACTTCTTCCCGCAGACGTTCTCTGTCCAGATTGCCGCCCGGCTGAGCAAAGCGTTCGGGTGTGCGCTGTTCGGGACGTAGGAAGAAGTCGTCCGCGTGAAAGACGGGGCAATCATACAGCTGTGCCAGCAGGGCTGCGAGCGTCGTTTTGCCGCTGCCGCAGGGGCCGTCAATAGCCAGCGTTGTACGCCTGCCCTGCGCCAGACGCCCGTCCAATTCGCAAAGGAGCGGAAGGAGCGGCGCATATTCCGCTTTCATCAGCCGGTACGCTGGCGCGTAGGCTTGACGGAAGGTTTCGGAATGATGGCAGGGTGGAAAGCCCGCCGCGCGCCACGCGGAAACCGCGCATTCGCATTCGGAAGCGTCAAAGGGAAGCTCGCCCTGACGGACCATGCCCGTCAGCACGGCGAGCTTTTTTTCAAATTCGGTCTGCGCGCCTGCCCGGTGTTCGGCGGACAGGGCGAACAGCCGCGCCAGTGTTTGGGCGCTCAGTCCCTTTTTCAGAATATCCAGATGGACGCGGACATACGGCCCGTCCAGCGGCTCGACGATTTCGCCTGCGTGCGGGCGGGCATGCGCCGCTTCGGAAGCGATATACGCTTCGGCGGCGGAGGCGTCGGCAACCAGATGCTCACAGCCGAACGCGCTTTGATACAGCGCTTTGAACAGGTCGCTCAGCTCGGCTTTGGGATAGGCCGAAACATGGAAAAGCAGAAATGCACGGGTATCGGACATCGGAGAGCCTCCGTTTAATTCAGAATGAGCTTGGTTTTTTCCATCGCCGTCACGAGCGCCGGGATGAGGAGGATATGCAAAGCGATGCCCGGCAGAGCCGACGTGACGGCGCCCGCCAGAAAGAGCGAGGGGGTGAACGTACTGTGCGCGAGACCCGCCAGCAGATAACGCGCCACGCCCCAGACCAGCCGCCCGGCGATCATGGAGAGAACCAAAGCGGCGTAGATGCTTCCGATCTTTTTCGGCAGGACGCGGTAAAGCAGACCCGAAGCGGCGCCGTAGGCCGCCAGCTCAAACGCCATGGCGACAGCCGTCGGAAACATATCCGGCATGCCGAAGAGCACGGAGCGCAGAAGCGGCGAAATGAACCCGACGGCCAGCCCCCACGGCCAGCCGCAGACGAAGCCGCACAGCAGCGCGGGAATGTGCATCGGGCAGAGCATGGAGCCGATTTGCGGAATCTGTCCTGTCAAAAACGGCAGAACCAGCGCGATAGCCAGATACAGCGCGGAATAGGTGAGTTTCAGCACGCGCACAGACGCGTCTTTTTTGCGCATGGGTTAAAGCCCCCTTTGTCAAAGATTATGGCGCGTAAAACCACACGCCGCCGGAGGAGACGCCCGATTCATCTGCAAGCTGACGGACGGCTTGCGCCGCGTCCACATCGGCAAACAGATCGGGATACATGGCCTGAGCCAGGCAGACGGCGGCCGCCGTTTGCAGCTGAGGCGTATCCAGAAGCGACGCGGAGAGCAGCAGAATCCGTTTGTCTCTGGCGGCGGCCAGCTCGTGGACGCCCTTGCGGGTCAGCAGATTTTTACAGACGGATTGCGCGGCTTCCGTGCCGAGCGCGTTTCCGCCCAGCACGGAAGCATCCACCCATTTGACGATGAAATCCGGATTTTTGCGCTGCACCCAGCCGCCGTCCACGGTCAGGTCGTTTTCCGCGCGTTTGGCGGCGACGTCGTATCCGCCCGCCGCAAGAACCAGCGCGTGTTCATCCGAGGTCTTATGGACGGTGACAAACGCATTCGGCGTTTCGATATAGACGTTCAGCTTTTTGCATTCAAACAGCGTTTGAACGCGGCTTTGCAGCAGCGCGTCGTAATAGCGCTGGGCGGTTTCGGCGACGGGCGCGCTTTCCGACACGCCGAGACGTTCGGCTTCTTCGGCGGGAAGCGTGCGGGTTGCGGTCAACGCCGCATCGCCGCTGAGCTGCATGGCGCTGTCTTCGGCGCGGTTTTGGCTGTGCGGCAGGCCGCCGCCCTCGCCGTCCCCGTGGACGGAACGGGTCTGGTTATCCAGCAGTTCGGCGCGCGCGGTTTCGTCGTATTCGGCGCGGTCGGCCAGCGGATCATCGACGGTTTCGCCGCCGGTTTCGCTGACGTTCTCCGGCTGAGCGTCGCCGGAAAAAACGTCGTCCGTCGTTTCGGATACGGCGGATTTATCCGCGCCGCGCGGAGCGAGAGTCGTTCGGCTCCGGCAGCCGGACAGAGAGAGCAGGAGAGCGGTCAGAACGCAGAAAAAGAAGATTTTTTTCATATCTTTCCAGTTTTCGGACGCACGGTTTTACAGCAGATATCGATATCTGAGTTCAAGCTGCCGAAAGGCGCTTTGTCCATCATAGAGGAGGAATTCGGTTTCGTCAAGGAGGGATTTGACGCTGTCCCGTTCGGCCTGCGAAATCGGCTTGCCGCCGTATGCGGCTTTTAGAAACGTATCAACGCACGCGCGATAGTGTTTCCGGTAAGTTTCGGGCATGGCGACGGCGGTTGGCAGGCCTGAAAACGGCATGCCCTTCGGCACGGCGGCGCAGACCGTCCAATAACGGACGACATGACGGAACATGGCGCAGACGGCTTTGCGGGGGTCTGCGTCGTCAAAGGCTTCCCGAATGGCCTGTGCCTGCCCGGCGCGCCTGTTCAGCAGGATGAACGGCACGAACGGAAGCGCCAGCAGCAGCACGATGAGCAGCATCATCAGCGCGGTTTTCAGCCCGTCAAACCACGGCGGATCGGAAATCTGTTCCTCGGCGCGGGTAATCAGGCGGTAATCCCGCTCAGAGACTGCGCCGCCTTCGCCGGAGGACAGGCTCAGGTGGTTTTCGCGGCGGGTCTGCGCAGCCTCAGGCGGCGTGTCAACCCCGGCATCGGAGGGTTGAATCGTGCCGCTCAGCGTGTCGCGCACGCGTTCCGAAGCGCTTTCCGTTGCGGCGTTTACGCCGGGGAAAAAGAGACAGACGGCGAGGACGACGGCCAGCGTGGAAACGCTGAAAAACAGCCGGTTTTGCAGGGAACGGGCGGGCATGAGTTTCAGCCCCGGCAGCGCGAAGAGCAGGACGTTGACAGGCGCGGGAAAGCTTAATCCGAAGTACGCCTGAGTTGCCGCGAGAATGAGAGCCGCTGTCAGCGCGGGCAGGCGGGAGGGACTGAGCGCGGCGAAAGCTGCGAAAGCGGCCGCCGCCGCGCCGAGCAGGATGCAGGCGGGCAGGCGGCTGGCGTTTGGCGCAACGGAAAGCCGTTCATAGACATAGGCGTTGACGGATTCGCTGAGGGCAAACAGGTCGTTGACCAGCAGCTTTGCGCCCTCGCGCGTGGGCGGAAGCACAAGCGTAAGCGATAAAAACAGGAGCGCCGCAAACAGCGCGATTTTGGGTTTCGTCAGTCGCATGGCGGCTCCTTTCTAGAGGGTGAGAAACGGCGCATGTGCGCCGAAGAACACGACGGGAACGTCGCCGACAAGCGCCTGTGCGTCCTGGGGCAGAACCAGCGTCACGCGGTCGCAGGCATCGGAAACATCGACGTCTGCGCGCGGTGAAAAGACGGCGACGCGCTCAAACCCGGATTCGGCGGGTGAATCCGGCGGCGTGGAGGAAAGCATGCGCGCCGCCCGTTCCCAGTCCTCAGCGGATGAGACGGGCAGCGACGCCCGCCGCCAAAAGGAAACGCGGTGCGCGACGCCCTGCTCCAGGAGAGCACGGGAAGCGGAGAGCAGACCGCAGAGCGACGCTTCCGCCGCGTCGGGTGTGGCCGCGCCATCGACGGCCAGAGCGAGCAGAATACCGCCCGTCTGCGGCAGGCCGATTTCGCGCAGAAGCGTCTGCCCTGTTTTGGCTGAAAGCTTCCAGTGAATCTGGCGCACGGGGTCGCCCGGCACGTAAGGCCGGATGGACTGCGTTTCGCTGAAATCTTCGCCGCGCCGAACGGCGGAAAAGCGGCTGTCCTCCTGCGCATGAGCCGGGAAAGCCTCAAACGCAACCTGCGCGGGGAAACAGCTGGGCGGCACCCATGTATCCCGCGCGCAATCTGCACGCACGGCGAAGCTGCACAGGCCGAAAACGTCCCGAACATCAGCGCGGTCAACCGAAACGGTCAGCAGACCGCAATGCGAGATCCCCAAAGACAGGGGTACGCCGGCGACGGCCCCGGCATGGGTTTCTTCGCGCGTCAGCGCATTGCGCAGACGAAGAGAAGCGTACGCCTCGCAAAAGATGAGCGGCGAGGCAGACAGACGGCAGGAAAGCGGCGCGCCTTTTTCGCCGCTGGCGGGCGCGTCGAGCGATAAGACGGTTCTGCGGCTGCATCGATAAGCACAGAAGACGGAAATCAGCGGAACGAGTATCGACGCGGCGAGGATTGCGCGCGTGCCCGTATTGTTTTCAAAAAAATACAGCGCGGCAGCGGCCGGCAGCCAAACGGCGTAAACAAGGCGGTTTGCTTTCATCGCAGTCACGCCATGTAATCCGGGTTCGGCACGCTTTGAAGCAGGCTGCGCGCAATATCCGTCGCACAGACGCCGGACAGCCGGGCTTTCGCAGTCGGAATCAGCCGGTGCGCGCAGACGGGTTCAAACACCGCCTGCACGTCTTCGCTGACGGCAAAATCGCGGCCGAGCAGATACGCGCGCGCTTTCGCCATTTGGCAAAGAAGCAGCGCGCCGCGCGGGCTGACGCCGACCTCGATCTCCGCGTGATCGCGGGAAGCCATCGTCAGCCGGGTGATATAATCCAGCAGCGCGTCGCTGGTCTGAACGGCGCGCGCCTCCGCCTGCATGGCCAGCAGTTCCTCTCGCGTGAGCACCTGCGAAACCGCATCCAGCGGATTCTCCGAAAGGCGGTCTTTGAGCAGCGCCATCTGCGCGTCATGATCGGGATAGCCCACGGACAGACGCGCCATGAAGCGGTCCATCTGCGCATAGGGGAGCAGCTGTGTGCCCGCCGTGCCGACGTTGTTCTGCGTAGCGACGACGACGAAGGGCTTTTCGAGCGGATGGGTTTCCCCGTCCACGGTGATCTGGCGTTCTTCCATCGCTTCCAAAAGAGCGGACTGCGTTTTGCTGGAGGTGCGGTTGATTTCGTCGGCCAAAAGCAGATTGGCGTGCGTCGCCGCGCCCGGACGATAGAGAAACTGTCCGCTGGACGCGTCGTACATGGAGAAGCCGACGATGTCCGACGGCAGCACATCCGGCGTGAACTGCACGCGGCGGCAGGTCAGATCGACGGCGCGGCAGAGCGCGACGGCCAGCGTGGTTTTGCCCACGCCGGGCATATCGTCCAGCAGAATGTGTCCCCCTGCCAGAAGCGCGCAGAGCATATGTTCGATGACCGCGCGCTTGCCGCGAACGGCTTTTTCCATTTCAACAATGACGGATTCAAGCTGTGGATTCATGAAAAATTCCTTTCTGAAAATCGAGTGCAGATTGTTGCAAGTCTCTCCCGGATGAAAGACTTGCAAGGGTCTGCATTCAAATCACTGAACGGTCAGCCGACCCTGCGGCGCGGCGTAGGCGTCGCCGATCTGGTTGTTCAGCTCAGAAGCGATATACGACCAGACCACGTCGCGCACGACGGCGACGGTGACGGCGCTCAGCTCGTTTTCCTCCGCAGCGGTTTTGAAGACATAGGAGGAATCCATGCCGTTGAAGTTGGCGTTGCTGGTGACGACGGCGTAGGTCGCGGTTTCGTCAAACGGTTGGCCGTTCACATCCGAAATGCTCACGCGGGAGACGGAACCGGCGGTGAACCAGTGGTCGCCGTAGGCTTCCAACGCGTCATAGGCCTTTGCCGTATCGACGGTGTAGGTCAGGCCGGAAACCTGCATCAGCGACGCGCACGCGTCGGCCGTTTCGGCGGTGTAGGGGAGCGCCTGAGAGGCGGCTTCCAGCGCTTCGAGCAGCTGCGCGCCGCTCATATAGACGACGGCGACCTTATTCGGGAAGGGGAGTACCTCGGCCAGCGCTTCCGCGCCGAACGTGCCCTCCGCGATATCCGCGCGGAGGTTGCCGCCATTCCACAGGGCGACGACGTGATCCGCGTCTACGGCGATGTGGTCGTTGCCGGCCTTCACGTCGTCCTCGTCAAAGGCGGCGTTGATTTCGCCGGAAACGGCAAACCAGCGCAGCGCGTCCGTCCACAGGTCGCCGAGGTTGGTTTCGCCCTGGCGCGCCGCGTCATTTGCGCCGACGAGCGTCACGGCGGCGTAAGCTTCGAGAGAATCATCCAGCTGGATTTCGTTGCCGTGCGCGTCGATGAAAGTGGAGGCGCAGGCGGTCGAGGCGAACAGGCACAGGGCCAGCAGCGGCGCGAGGATTTTGAAAAGTTTCATGGTGAGAAGCTCCTTTGCATAGGTGATGAGGAAATTGGATGCGTTTGTGCCTTGAAGCCGTTTCAATCGTAGACTGCTTCGCAGTCTGCTCTGAAACCACGTTTTTTAGAAAAGGGTGATATTGGGCTACCACCCAAACCTGTTTGGGGGGATTATCCCCCCAAGCTCCCTGCTTCGCTTCGCGGCGGTTCAAAAGAGTAAAGTTTGAAAAATTACGTTTTCTCCAGACAGAAAAAAGGCGCGGCACGCCCTTTCAAAGGGTATACCGACGCCTTCATGATCGTCATTGCTTTTTTCAAAAATGGAAAAAACCGCAGAGCCGACTTCTGCCAGCTATATGTCACTTCTGTGAAACAAAAAATATTATGGCATAGACGGGAAAAAATGTCAAGCGGTTAAACGGCGTTGCGCCGGGCAGGAACAAAACCGAATTGACGGAAAGGCGACGAGCGATTATAATGAAGATGACAAATGAATAACCGGTGTATCTGCGCGAAATGCGCGGCGCTGAAAAGCGTCATAGGAATCAGATGCAATTTCCGGGCTATCCCAGTAACCGTGAAGCCGACGAAAGCGACAAAAGCCACTGCGAAAGCGGGAAGGCGCGTCGGTAGGATGAAGCCAAGCCGGGAGACTTGTTTACACCGTGAATCCATCATTCCCTGGGGGTGGGATATGCTATCCGGCCGAGAGAAACGGTCTGCTTAGTGTCCCTCAGGAAGGGACATTTTCTTTTGGATAGAGATGTTCCCTTCCGCGATTCATTTGTAATATTTTCTGAGGAGGGACTGTATCATGTCCAAGAAACTTTTTGCCCTGCTTCTGGCTGCGCTGATGGTGTGCGGCGCGGCGCTCGCGCTGGCCGACGGCATTGCCGTCACCGATATGCACGGCCGCGAGATTACGCTGGATGCGCCCGCGACGCGCATTGTCGCGCTCACGCCGTCCGACTGTGAGATTCTCTGCGCCATCGGAGGAGGAGACGCGCTCGTCGGCCGCGGCAAATATTGCGATTATCCGGAATCCGTGACGGAACTGCCCGTCGTGCAGTCCGGCGCGGAGACCAACATTGAGGAGATTCTGGCGCTTGAGCCGCAGATTGTGCTGATGAGCGACATGTCCCAGACCGAAGAGCAGGCCAAGCTGCTGGAGCAGAACGGCGTGAAGGTGGTCATCAGCGACGCGAACGACATCGCGGGCGTGTACACCGCCATCCGCATGATCGGCACGCTGATGGCCAAAAACGACGAGGCTGAGGCGCTGATCGCCGACATGCAGGCGACCTTCGACGAGATCGCCGCCAAAAGCGAAAAGAGCGACAAGACCATCTATTTCGAGGTTTCCCCGCTTCAGTGGGGCCTGTGGACGGCCGGAAGCGGCACATTCATGGATGAGCTGGCGACGATGTGCGGCGTGACCAACGCGTTTGCGGATATCTCCGGCTGGCAGTCCATCAGCGAAGAGCAGGTCATCGAGCGCAACCCGGATTACATCGTCTCCATCGCGGGCATGGGCGATACCGCTGTGGAAGAGATTCTCGGCCGCGACGGCTGGGGCGACATCAGCGCGGTGAAGAACGGCAGCGTGTATAATGCCGATTCCAACGCGATTTCCCGTCCGGGCCCGCGCCTGAAGGACGCGGCCATCGAGCTGTATGATTTCATCAATGGCGTCGAGGCTGAAGAAGCTCCCGCTGCCTGAAAATGAAAAAAGGGACTGTCAAGCTGACGAATCGGATGTTTGAGCTTGACAGCCCTTCTTTTTGTTGCCATACATGGGCAGAAATACGTTCTGCATAACGCGGACGCGCGCTCTTCAGTTTGTTGCTTGAAAAAGAAAGAGGTTCTCATTTTTATGACCGACCGCTTTTCCCTCAAAACCTATGCCTTCTTTATTCTTGCGCTGCTTGCGGTTATGCTGCTGTGCGTCTGCATCGGCAGCGTTTCCATCGCGCCGAAAGACACGCTGACTGCCGTTTTCTGCACGCTGCTGGGGAAAGAGGTGCCCGCGGGCATTTCCAAAAACATCATTCTCAACGTGCGCCTGCCGCGCGTGCTCAACGTCGCGCTGGTCGGCGCGGCGCTCTCGCTGTGCGGCGCGGCGATGCAGGGGCTTTTGCGCAACCCGCTGGCGGATGGTTCGACGCTGGGCGTGTCCTCCGGCGCGTCGCTGGGCGCGGTCATCGCGCTGGCGCTGGGCGTCACCGTGCCCGGCTCGGAATACGGCGGTACGATGCTCATGGCGATGGCGTTTGCGTTTTTGTCGCTGGTGCTGATTCTCTCCCTCGCCTACGCGCTGGATCATTCGCTGGCGACGAACAGCATCATCCTCATCGGCGTGATTTTTTCGATGTTCATTTCCAGCGTCATCAACCTGATTTTGTCGTTTCTCAACGATCAGGTGCGCTCCATCACGTTTTGGACGATGGGCTCGCTCTCCGGCACGGGGTACGCGCATACCCGCATTCTGTCGCTGGCGCTGCTGATTTGCGGCGGCGTGATCTTCCGTTATGCGCGCGAACTGAACGCGTTCGCCATTGGGGAAGATAATGCGCGCCACATCGGCGTGAACGTCAGGCGGGTCAAGCTGGTGATTTTGATTACGGTGTCCGTGATGATCGGCGTGTGCGTCTCCATCGGCGGAAGCATCGGCTTTGTCGGGCTGGTTGTGCCGCATATGGCGCGGATGATCGCCGGGCCGAACCACAGGCGGCTGCTGCCCGCGTCGATGTTTTCCGGCGCGATCTTTTTGCTGCTGGCGGATTTGATTGCGCGCACGCTGCTCAGCCCGGTGGAACTTTCCATCGGCGTGGTGACGTCGCTGGTCGGCGCGGCGGCGTTCGTCGTCATCTTTTACCGGGCGAGAAAGGCGGGATGAGCGGCATGCTGAAAGCCGAAAATGTAACGGTTCGCTATGGTGCGCGCACCGTGGTGCAGGATCTGTCCTTTGAGCTGAAAGAGGGAGAATGGCTGATGCTGGTCGGCCCAAACGGCGCGGGCAAATCCACCCTGATCGAGGCGATTGCCGGGGGTGTGCCATACGCGGGAAAAATTACGCTGGCGGGCCGGAATATTCGCGCGTTCCGCGCTTCGGAATTGGCGCGCAGAATCGGCGTGCTGGCGCAGAAAAACGCGGTGAGTTACGCCTATTCCGTAGAAGAAGTGGTCAGTCTGGGACGTTATGCGCATGCGTCCGGCTTTTTAGCCTCGCGCGACGACGACGGGGGGGAGCGCGTCGAGCGCGCGCTGGAACTGACCGGCCTGACTGAGTTGCGCCGCGCCAGCGTGCTGACGCTCTCCGGCGGCGAATTGCAGCGCACGTTTCTGGCGCAGGTGTTCGCCCAGAATCCGCAGATTCTCATTCTCGACGAACCGGCGAACCACCTCGATCTGATTTATCAGAAGCACATCTTTTCGCTGATTGAAACGTGGCTCAGGCAGCCGGGGCGCGCCGTGGTTTCCGTCGTGCATGATTTGAGCCTCGCCAGAAAGTACGGCACGCACGCTGTGCTGATGCACCGCGGACAATGCGCGGCGCAAGGGAAGATTGGCGACGTGATGACGGCGGAAAAGCTGCAAGCGGTCTATGAGATGGACGTTTACGGCTGGATGCGGGAGATGCTCGGCCAGTGGGCATGAGCGGACAGCATGCTGACATAAAGAAAATTGGAACTGAAAGAAGCTGTTTCGTAAAAAGCGAATAGCTTCTTTTTTGACGCTAAAGAGAAGATTGAGAAGGAAGCATCAAAGCGCTCCGATACTTCGGGAATCTGAACACGGGATTTTTGAGTGAAATGGGTGCAGGAACGCCTGAAAACCGGAAAAGTCAAAAGAAAATCAAAAAAAGTCAAAATTGTTTATGAACGAAAAATCAAACAATATCAAGTAAAAAATACGCACTTATAAATTGAATTTTATTTTTTCAGAAAAAGTTAGCACTCACCTATTGACAGTGCTAACAGACGGTGCTATAATACCTCACGTAAACGGAAGGAAGCCGAAAGGAGCGGCGGACGGACGAAAGTCCGAGAGCCGCGCCGAGGCGGAAAACCTTCCGCGACAATCAAAATGAATCGATTTCAATGGAGGGATTGTTATGTTGTTCAGCAACGTTTTTTCCGATATGTTTGATGATATGTTCGATATGCCGACCGCCAATCAGAATGCCAAGGGTCTGATGAACTGCGATGTGAAGGAATATGACGATCACTACGAGCTGGATCTGGATATGGCCGGTTTCAAGAAGGGCGATATCAAGGCCGAGCTGAAGGACGGTTACCTGACCATCAAGGCTGAGCGTAAGAGCGACGACGAGGAGACCAATCAGAAGGGCCGCGTGATTCGCAGCGAGCGCTTCATGGGCACCTGTCAGCGCACCTTCTATGTGGGCGACCATGTGAAGAAAGAAGATGTGGCCGCTGCCTATGAGGACGGCGTGCTGAAGCTGAACGTGCCCAAGAAGGTCGAACAGCCGAAAGTGGAAGAAAGCCACTACATTGATATTCAGTAATGGATGACCGCCGGAGACGGCGGGGACAAATGCAATTTACGCCGGGTGCGAAAGCGCCCGGCGCTTTGTCGTTTTGGGGCGAAAAAAGCGCGTTTGAAAAAAATCCGTAAGTTACCAAAAAAGCAGGATTTTTGCGGGTGTGAGGCGTACATATAAAAGATACTATCGAAAGGAAGTTATATGATGCGGAAAATTGCCATTCTGATTCCGTGCTACAACGAATCCAAGACGATTGCGAAGGTTGTCAAAGATTATCATCGGGTGCTGCCCGACGCGGAGATTTACGTTTATGATAACAACTCGTCGGATGGAACGGATCAGATCGCAAGGGAAGCGGGGGCGATCGTCCGGTATGAGCGCCGCCAGGGAAAGGGCAACGTCATTCGGACGATGTTCCGCGAGATTGAGGCGGACTGCTACCTGATGATCGACGGCGACGACACATACCCGGCGGAAAACGCGCCGGAGATGGTTTCGCTTGTGCTCGATCAACACGTCGATATGGTCATCGGGGATCGCCTGTCCTCGACGTATTTCACGGAGAACAAGCGTCCCTTCCATAATTCGGGCAACATGCTCGTGCGCAATCTGGTCAACGGCCTGTTTCACGGCAATGTGACGGATATCATGACGGGCTATCGCGCATTCAGCCGCACGTTCGTCAAGACGTTCCCCGTCCTTTCCAAGGGATTTGAGATTGAGACCGAAATGACAATTCACGCGCTGGATAAAAATCTTTCGCTCGCTTCCATTCCGGTGGGCTATCGGGATCGGCCGCAGGGGAGCGAAAGCAAGCTGAACACGGTATCGGACGGATGCCGGGTTTTGAAGACCATTGTGCGCCTGTTTAAAGATTACAAGCCTCTTCTCTTTTTCGGCCTGCTCTCGCTGATTGTCTTTGCGGTGGCTCTGATTCTGTTCATCCCTGTTTTCATCGAATACGGCCGGACGGGATTGGTTCGCCGACTGCCTACGCTGGTTACGGCCGGATTTATGGGCATGGCGGCGCTGCTCCTGCTGGTCTGCGGCCTGATTCTGGATACGCAGGGCAAGACGAGCCGCCAGCAGTATGAACTGCAAATGAACGCCATGCAGATGCTCTATGATCTGGGCAGACAGGAGCGGCAGGGCGAAGCGGAGGGAAAAAAAGCGTCATGACACAGAAAAACAAGCGCCTGCGGAACGTGAGAAACGGGATTCTGTCCGTGCTGACGGCGCTGGCAGGCTGCGCGGGGATTTTCTGTCTGCTGCCGCGCAAGCTCTCGTATGCCGCGACTTTCGCGGTTTTGGCTGCGGCTTTTTTGGTGCTGGGCGGAAGCGTGATGGCGGCGCTTCAAAAGGAAAAGCGCCGCAGCCCGGTCTGTCTGGCTTTGACGGTCAGCCTGCTGACCTTTGGCGCATGCGTGATGACGACGCTGCCGATTCAGGTGAGCCGGCCCGGCCGAGGGATTGAAATTGAACCGATTGCGCATGAAGGCGCAGTGCTGGATGGAGAGGTCTATTGGATTGACGCGAGGCTTAACGGAAAACAGATTGCGCTTCGCGACTTAAATGTTCAACACGGCGCGGATTCCGGCTGGGATTATATTGCGGAGTATGACGATTACAAACTGACGCAGGCCAATCTCCGAGATCCGCAGGAAAGCAGACTGTTTCTTGACGTGGGTTGTGCAGATCGGCTGACGTTGATTTTCACTCAAAACGCATACGGAGCGGGAGCGAGGATTCGGCTGGACTCGGATAGGGAGGAAGTCATTTCCCTGTACAGGCAGGAAGATGAGCAAACCTGTTCGCTGGAAATTCCGGCAGGGGAATACGGCCGCATCTGGCGTTTTGTGATCGCGATTGGCGTCGCTGCGGGCAGCTGGGGGCTGGTGCTCCTGCTGCTGGAGACTTTGTGGGACAGGCATGCGGGAAAGGCGGATCGCGCGCTGGATGAACAGGGGCGTATGCGCCTTCAAAAGGGCTGGCTTGCGGTCTGCGCAGTGATGTCGGCGGCATTTGCGCTGAGCTGGGTTGTCGGCGGCGGCTGGGGCGCTTTCCCAAGCCGTGACATTGCGCTTCCGTCCGCCGGAGGATGGGGAATTTTCGTCGTCATGGCTGTGAGCGGAACCGTCATGCTGTATGGAGGCATTCCGTTCATTCAGGCGTTAATCAGGCGAAAGGAACATGCCCGAAGCGTGGTCTTCAGAAAGCGGGAAAAAGCGCTGATTTTTCTGGCGCTGGCGCTTGTATGGATTCCGACATATCTGTGTACATTCCCCGGTCTGGTTTCTCCGGACAGCGTGGATTCTCTGCATCAGGCATGGGGAGATTACAGGCTCAACAACCACCATCCGATTCTGTTTACGCTGTATTTGAAGGTTTGGATCAATCTGTGCAGCTTCTTCGGATTTTCCAATACGATTGGCATCGGCATGGCCGCGCTGGTTCAGATGCTTGCCGTCGCGCTGGCATGCACGGGTGCGGTGGCGGCTCTGAATCGGCTCACCGGGAAACGCGCGGCGCCGCTGCTGCTGACCCTCTTTTATGCGCTGTATCCGCTGTTCCCCGTCTATGCGGTGACCTTGTGGAAGGATATTTATTTCGGCGTGGCGATGACGGCGTTTGCCTTGCAGTGCCTTGATATGGCGCGGAGTAAAAAGGACGCTGTGAACGGCAGGCGGGTGTGGGGCTATTGCCTCAGCGGCGTATGGGTCTGCTTTGCGCGCAACAACGGCCTTTATATCTTTGCGGCGACGACGCTGATGATGACGGTATTTCTGGCCGGAAATTCCCGAAAAAAGATGCTTGCCGCCTATGTCAGCCTGGCGCTGGTGGGGCTGATTCAGGGACCCGGCTATCAGGCGCTCCGGATTCCCAAAAGCTCGTTTGCCGAATCGGTTTCAATTCCGATGCAGCAGATCGGTTATGCGGCCACGCATGAGGAAATTACGGCGGAGGAAAAGACCGCGATCGAGGAGTTTATTCCCGTGGATGTGCTTGACGAGGTTTATGCGCCGTGGACGTCGGACAAAATCAAATTTAACGAGCATTTCAGCAGCGCGGCGATCAACAACGATCACGCGGGATTCTTTAAACTGTGGCTTTCGATGCTGAAAAAATATCCGGAAAGCTACGTCAAAGGATTCCTGGGCGTGACGGACGGGTTCTGGAATGTGCGCCGAGCCATCGGCGCGTCGCCGGCGAAAACCGTCAATGAATATGAATCCGAAGAACTGCCGTGCGAATCTGTGGATCTCATTGAAAAAGTGACCGGCTATTCGGCTTATGAAAACTGGTTTGCATCGGGAAAATGCGCGAATGCACTCGCCAAATTCGGCATACCGATCAGCGGCACGGTATTTCTGACGCTGCTGGCCTGCCTGCTTGCGATCTATCGGAAAAACTACCGCCAGCTGCTGGGCTTTACGCCCTGCATTTTCCTCTGGGGAACGCTCATGATTGCGACCCCGATTGCCTATGAGCATCGATATGTGTTTGCCCTGTATATCTTAGCGCCGTTCATGGTTTTGTATGCGGCGCTGAGCCGTTCGGAAGCTGAACTGAAAGGATAGGATCTGAGCCCGGAGCCATGCTCCGGGTTTTTCGTATGCCGGAAAAACTGCGTCGGCTGTCGCTGAACCGGAAGCAAAAATGTCCGCGTGATGGGTTGCTTTCGCGGATGAACAGGGGGTATAATAAAAATAGTGCCGCTTAAAAGCGCGTGCCGAAACCCAAAAAACAACGAGCGAGGAAAGGAACATCCCACGCATGGATATACAGGCCGTTTTATCAAGCGAATTTCAAACCGTGCCCGCGATCATCGGCAAAATTGTTTCGCTGATCGACGAGGGCAACACCATTCCCTTTATCGCCCGATACCGCAAGGAAATGACCGGCGCGATGGATGACCAAAAGCTGCGCGAAATCAGCGAGCGGCTGGACTATCTGCGCGGGCTGGATAAGCGCCGGGAACAGATTGCCGCTTCGATTGCGGAACAGGGAAAGATGACCGCTGAGCTGGAAAAGAAGCTCTCGGCTGCGGCGACGCTCTCCGAGCTGGAGGATATCTACCGCCCGTATAAGCAGAAGCGCCGCACCCGCGCGATGATCGCCAAGGAAAAGGGCGTTCAGCCGCTGGCGGATTTGATTTTTGCCCAGCGGCGCGGGGACGACCCGCTCGCGCTGGCACAGGCGTATGTGAGCGAAGAAAAAGGCGTGCCCGACGCGGAAACTGCCGTTCAGCTGGCGCAGGATATCCTCGCCGAGCAGATCAGCGACGATGCGGCGATCCGCGCCAATCTGCGCGCGCTCTACCGCCGCACGGGCGTGCTGCGTTCTGTCGCCGCCAAAGAGGGCGAAAGCGTTTACGCGCAGTATGCGGATTACCGCGAACCGGTTCTGCGCGCGGCGGGACACCGCATTCTGGCCATCAACCGCGGCGAACGCGAAGAATGGCTGAAAGTCGCGGTGGAATGCGACGACGAGCAGGCGATGCAGATCATCTGCCGTGCGGTGATCCGGCCGGGCAGCGCCTGCTGCGACGTGGTGCGCGCGGCGGCGAAGGACGCGTGGGGCAGGCTCATCAGCCCGTCGCTTGAACGCGAAATCCGAAGCGAATTGACGGACAAGGCGAACGAGGGCGCGATCCGCGTCTTCGGCGACAACCTGCATCAGCTGCTGATGCAGCCGCCGATCCGCGGCAAGGTGACGCTGGGCGTCGATCCGGGTTTCCGCACGGGCTGCAAGCTGGCGGTTGTGGATGAGACGGGCAGGGTTTTGGAGACGGGCGTGGGCTATTTCACCCTGCCGAACCACGAGGCGCAGAAGCCCAGAGCAAAAGCGCAGATTTTGGGCATGATCCGCCGCCACAAGGTCACGGCTGTCGCCATCGGCAACGGCACGGCCTCCCGCGAGAGCGAACAGTTCATCGCGTCCCTGCTGCCGGAAGTGCCGGGCGTGGCTTACGTCATCGTCAGCGAGGCGGGCGCGAGCGTCTACTCGGCTTCCAAACTGGCGGCGAAGGAATTTCCGGAATACGACGTTTCGCTCAGAAGCGCGGTTTCCATCGCGCGGCGCATGCAGGATCCGCTTGCCGAACTGGTGAAGATCGACCCGAAGGCCATCGGCGTGGGGCAGTATCAGCACGATCTCAAACAGGCCGAGCTGGAGAACGCGCTCTCCGGCGTGGTGGAAAGCTGCGTGTCCAGCGTCGGCGTGGATGTGGAGACGGCTTCCGCGTCGCTGCTGACGCATGTGGCGGGCATCGGCGAAGCGCTGGCCAACAACATTGTGGCCTATCGGGACGAAAATGGCATTGCCTCGCGCGCCCAGCTCAAAAAGGTGCCGAAGCTGGGGCCGAAAGCGTTTGAACAGTGCGCGGGCTTCCTGCGCGTCCACGGCAGCAATCCGCTGGACGCGACGGCGGTTCATCCCGAAAGCTATGCGGCGGCAAAAGCGCTGATGGAGAAGCTGGGCTATGCGCCGCAGGCTTTGAAACGCGGCGGCATCGTCGGCATTCTGACAAAGGCCGAACAGGCGGGCATGGCGAAGCTGGCGGCTGAGCTGGGCGTGGGCGAAATGACCCTGCGGGATATCGCTTCGGAATTGGAAAAGCCAGGGCGCGATCCGCGCGACGAACTGCCCGCGCCCGTGCTGCGCACGGATGTGCTCAGCATGGAGGATTTGAAGCCCGGCATGGAACTGACGGGCACGGTGCGCAACGTCATCGATTTCGGCGCGTTTGTGGATATCGGCGTGCATCAGGACGGCCTGGTGCATATCTCCCGGATGGCGGACAAATTCATCCGTCATCCGAGCGAGGTGGTGCATGTCGGCGACGTGGTGACGGTCTGGGTCGTCGATGTGGATGTGAAAAAACAGCGCATCGCGCTGAGCATGGTGAAGGGGAGAACCTGACATGCGAAAAAAGATGCTCGCGGCGTTTGCGGCGGCGGCTCTGGCTGCCGCGCCCGCGCTGGCGGAGCCATGGACAAAAGGCTATGGCGGAAGCGGCGCGGACCGCCTGACAGAGCTGGTGGAATACGAGGGCGGGCTGATTGCGGCCGGGCAGACGTCGTCGGAAGACGGCGATCTGGAAACGCGCACGCGCAGCAATCAGGCCGGCTGGATGATGCGCCTGAACGAGGCGGGCACGCCGCTTTGGAGCTGCTGCACGGCGAAAAACGGGCGAAACCGGATGCGCGCGCTGTATGCGCATGAAAATGGGCAGATTTCCACGGCGCTGCAAGGCGAAGGCGTCGAGGGCTTCGAATGGCTGATCGTCAGCGGGGAAGGCAAAATCGTGCGGCGCATTGAAGCGCCGGAGATCGAGGCCGTCTGCGCGCACGGCGGCGGGAAGATGTTCGTCAGGTTTTACGACCGGGATGGGGAACCGCATGCGGCGCTGATTGTCCGGCATGAAGACGAAACCTGCTGCGTGGCCGACATGGATGCGGCCGGGCGGGTTTCACGCGGATTGAGCTTCGTGGTCTGCATGGAAACGAGCTTTGCGCCGTGCGCGGACGGAAGCGGGCGCGTGGCGATGGCGTACAGCTATGACGGCGAAGCGGGCGTGCTGCTGGTGAAGCCCGGCACGGATGAAGCGCCCGAAAAGGTTGTGATCGAGGGCGTGACATCGGACGCATCGCCGATCCTCATGCCGCTTGAAGACGGTTCTGTGGTCGTCGGCGGGCAGCAGGAATCCGGCGGCGGATATCTGGCGCGGATCAACGCGCTGGGCGAAACGATGTTCGCCGTTTCGATCGACGATCCGCCGGACAGAATGGCGGTTACGCCCAGCGGCTTTGTGCTGCACATGATGCAGCTCAATCGGCTCTATGATTTTGACGAAGACGGCAATCTGCTGGGCATTCGCGAGGTCGAATACGAGCGCGACCCGTATATGGAAGTGCTGGAGGACATGGCCAATCTGGGCGGCGAAACGGCGCTGCTGATGGATGCGGAGAGCGTTGGCGGCAGCCGCGCGGAAATCGTCTTTGCGCCGGGCGAAGGAATCAGCGTGCCGGACGACGAATACAGTCATGCCCTTTACCATGAATCCGGCTGCGCGCTTCAAGACGTCTGGCCGCAGGAAAGCGGCGTGCTTGCGCTGATTGAGCGCAGCGACGGCCAGCGGGTCGGCCTTTCCATCGACGCGGACGGCGGCGTTCAAGAAGTGGAAGCGCCTGAGCCGCGCAAGCGGAACCGGCAGGCGGTTTCCGGCGGCACGCTGTCGTGGAGCGAGGAGCCGGGCGGCGCGGCGGTGACGCTGGAAGATGGGCAGGGCCGCGAAATCTGGCGTGTGCGCACGATGATCCATATCGCGGCAGACAGGCTCGAATGGCTTTGCGCACAGGAACTGCCGGACGGGAGCTTTGCCCTCGGCGGACGATACCTCACCGGGGACGGCGCGATGCAGGAACAGGCGGCTACGATGGCGGTCATTGGGCCGGAAGGCGTGCTGCGCGAGATTGTCCCGATTCAGTCCGGCGAGGAAGATATGCCCGTCGGCTGTGTGCGCGATATGGTCTATGACCCGCAGCGCGGGCTTTTGCTGCTGACTGCGCGCGGCGGGCAGACGAAAAACGGCGTCTGCGATATTCAGACGGCCGACGGCAGTTTTGACGTGTATGTGCATGTCGGGTTTGAGGCGGAGGACGCGAGGCTGACGCTGGATGATTCCGGCTATGCCTATGTCTGCGGTACGGACCGCGACAATGGGCAGAACATCACCGCCGTTGTCCGCGTCGATCTGGATGCCGGAGAAGCGCCCGTTAAAAGATAAGGCATCATCGGAAATCCCGATTCAGGGAGCAGGAGGAAACAACATGAATACCGATATCGTCATCGTCGGCGCAGGCCCGGCGGGTATCTTCACCGCGATCGAAATGATTCGCCGGGGAAGCAAAAAGCATATCACCATCGTGGAAAAAGGACAGCCGATTGAAAAGCGCCGCTGCCCGAAGACCGTCACCAAGCAGTGCGTCAACTGCCGGCCGTATTGCCACATCACCACAGGCTTTTCCGGCGCGGGGGCGTTTTCAGATGGCAAGCTCTCCCTCTCTCATGAGGTTGGCGGCGACTTCCCGACGCTCATCGGCGAGCAGAACGCGCAGGATCTGATCGATTATACCGACGGCATTTACCTGGAATTCGGCGCGGACAGCCACGTTGAGGGTATCGGCAACACCGAAGAGGTGCGCGAAATCCGACGCCGCGCGATTCAGGCGGGCCTCAAGCTGGTCGATTGCCCGATCCGCCACCTCGGCACGGAAAAGGCGCAGACGCTCTATCTCGCGCTGGAAAACTATCTGCGCGACAACGACGTGGAGCTGCTCTTCGGCTGGGAATGCGAAGAACTGCTGATGGACGGCGAAACCTGCCTCGGCGTTTCCCTGCGCAAGGGCGACCAGACGCAGGAAATCCGCGCTGGGCATACCGTCGTTGCGACGGGCCGCCGCGGCGCGGACTGGCTGGAAAAGCTCTGCGCCGAGCACGGCATCGCCCACCAGCCCGGCACGGTCGATATCGGCGTGCGCGTGGAGTGCCGCAACGAGGTCATGGAAGAGGTCAACCGCGTGCTTTATGAAAGCAAGCTGATCGGCTACCCGCGCCCGTTCAAGAACAAGGTGCGAACCTTTTGCCAAAATCCCGGCGGCTTTGTCAGCCAGGAAAACTATGACAACGACCTCGCCGTCGTCAACGGCCACAGCTATAAAGACCTCAAGAGCGACAACACCAACGTCTCCGTGCTGTGCAGCCACAATTTTTCTATCCCGTTCAACCAGCCGATTGCCTACGCGCAGAAGGTCGGCGAGCTGACCAACATGCTCGGCAACGGCCACATTCTTGTGCAGCGCTTTGGCGACATCCTCGACGGCAAGCGCACCTGGCAGAAGGAGCTGGCGCAGAGCAACGTGCGCCCGACCCTGCCGGACGCGGTCGCGGGCGATATCACCGCCGCGATGCCGTATCGCGCGATGACCAACATCATCAATTTCATTCAGGCGGCGGACGTCGTCGTGCCGGGCTTCGCTTCCTCTGAAACGCTGCTGTATTCGCCGGAACTCAAGTTCTATTCCAACCGTGTCAAGATGGATGAGGAGCTGAACACCAACGTGCGCGGCCTGCACTGTCTCGGCGATTCCTCCGGTTGGACGCGCGGATTGATGATGGCCTCGGCGATGGGCGTGCTGATGGGCCGCAAGCTGGCGGAAAACGAGGCATGAGGGTCTGCGGCAATCCGGACAGCGGCCTGCTCGTGATTCAGGCGATGGATGCGCGACAGCTTGAGCGGCTGGAGGATGAGGTCAGGGCGCTGCAAGACATGGGCGGCGTCCTGCCGCTCTGGGCCGCGTTTGCGGTGGAGGATTGGAACGATGCGCTTTCTCCGTGGCCCGCGCCGCCCGTGTTCGGCGGGCACGGCTTTGGCGGACACGCGGAAGAAACGCTGGCATATATTCAAAACACGCTGATTCCCGAATGCTTTACGGCGCATCATCTCGCGGAGCAGACGAAAATCATGCTGTGCGGCTATTCACTTGCGGGGCTGTTTGCGCTCTGGGCGGGCAGTCAGAGTGAGCGGTTCAGCGCCGTTGCGGGCGTTTCGCCGTCGGTCTGGTTTCCGGGCTACGGCGATTATGAACAGGCGCACCCGATTCGCGCCGAACATGTGTATCTGAGCCTCGGCGACCGCGAAGAACAAACAAAAAACCGCGCGATGGCGGCTGTCGGAAACGAAATCCGCGCGCTGTATGCGCGGCTGCAAACGCGAAAGACGGATTGCGCGCTGGAATGGAACGCGGGCAATCACTTCCGCGAGCCGGAACGGCGTGTGGCAAAGGGCGTCAAATGGATGCTGGATTCACTGTGAGGGCTGCCGTTCGTTCGGCCTGAGCGTATGCACAGCGTAAAGCTCGCCCAGCGCGTAGGCTTCTTCCAGATCCTCCGGTTCGGTCGGCGTCAGGCCGGTGCATTCCGTCGTGCTGGCGACGTCTTCGCCCGTGCGGGGCTTGCCCTTCTGCGCGGGCGGATTCCACGCTTTCGCTGAACTTTTACCTGAATGAGCCATTAAAATTTCCCCCTGTCTGCGTTTGATATCCGTATCATGACGCGGCAGGGGGATTTTTATACACAGAGGAGTTTTTCCATCGCTTCCGGCATCGGCTCGACGATGTTCACCGTTTCGCCCGTGACGGGCTGGACGCAGCGCAGGCGCGCGGAATGCAGCGCGAAACGATCTTTCAGCTCCGGCAGTTCGCGGCCATAGAGATAGTCGCCGCAGATGGGACAACCGATATGGGACAGATGCACGCGGATCTGATGGGTGCGCCCGGTTTCCAGCCGCAGGCGGACGAGCGCGCGGTTTCCGGCGGTTTGCTCGACGCGGTAATGCGTCACGGCGCGCTGGCCGCCGAGGCAGACCGCGCGCTTTGCGCCCGCGCCGAGGCGGGCAATCGGCGCGTCGATGACGCCTTCGGGCTGCGCGGGAATGCCTTCGGTCACGGCGAGATATTCGCGGATGAAGCTGTCCGTGTGCAGCTGGCGGGTCAGCAGGCGCTGGGCATGGGCATGGCGGGCGACGCAGAGCAGGCCGCTCGTGCCCTTATCCAGCCGGTTGACGGGGTGATAATCAAACGCCGCCGCGTCCTGACCGAGCAGGACGGCAAGCTGTTCGCGGAGCGTGCCGGTGTGGATGTGGCCGCAGGGGAGCGTAGCCAGCGGCGCGCCCTTGCTGACGACGATCATATCCTCGTCGATGTAGCGGATGAAAGAAGGCGGCAGGCCTTCCAAACCGCTGTCGGCCGGCGCGGTCTGCACCCCGCCGTTGTCCATGCAGACTTCAAGCAGCTGACCTGCGCGCAGAACCGTGTCCGCGCGAAGGGGCTTGCCGTCGCAGAGAATGCCGCCCTCGACTTTGAGCCGCCGAAACGCGTGCGTGCCCAACTGAAAACGCCGGGGAACGACGCTTCGCGCCGCGCGGCCTGCGTCTTCCTCGGTGGTGATATAGGTTAAAATGCGCATGAAAAGCACCTCAAAGCCTTTGATGCCGTATCAATACGCCGCGAAGCGGCTCAAATCCTTTTCAGGAGGCAAAAGAAAACGGCGGGCGCGCCCCTCTACGCTCAAACGGACAATCGGCTTCAGGGTGCTGTATAAAAGACTCGTGCGGCGTTTCCTCCCGGTTGAGATTGAAGTTAGAATTATCTAATGATGGAGCGTTTTATCCTGTTTTGTCAGAGAGGTAAATCCTGTTTTTGCGGATTGCCCCCATCTTTCGCGGTCAATTGACAAAGACGGCGGATGGGGGGTAAAATGAACATATTCAAAATCATGAAGAAACGGGAGGCGCCTATGAACGCAGTCGCCGCTTTTGAAAACCGAAAGGATACGCTTCGGGAGCAGCTCGAAGCGAGCGAAAACATGCCGCAGGCGATTTCCGCCGCGACGATGACGCTGGAGCAGATTGCCTGCGATTTGGCGCAGGACGAGCAGGACGATTTTGCCCGCCAGCGGCAGCAGGCCGTCATGGCGCTGGCCAAACGCCTGCCGATGAGCCTGCGCGCCGGGCGCGCCAGAGCGCAGATTGTGCTGGAGGAGACCGAGGAGCAGCCGAGCAGGGTTCGGCGCGGGGCGGTCGGCGCGGGCGCAATCGTGTTGGCGGCGCTGGCGGTGTATGAAGCCGTCGGAGGCAAGCTGACCTTTGCGCTTTTGCAGGCGCTGGGCGCGCTGCTGATGCTCTTCGGCGTCAACGGCCCGCTGACCGCGACGACGAAGCAGACCCCGCATGCCCAGGCGGAGGTCGCCGTCGATGCGGAAGACATGGTGCGCGAGATCGGCGAAATCTGTCAGGCGGCGGATTTGTGCGCGGCGGATCTGGCGCTCATCGAGCAGGATAACGGCCCGGCGCGCCTGTCCGGCACGGCGGACGAGGCCATGCTCGACCTGCTCTCCGCGATGATGGAGGCGCGCGCTTCCGGCAGGCAGGATTTGGCGCTGCGCAGCCTCGATCAGGCTGAGCAGTATCTGCGCATGCTGGGCGTGCAGAGCGTGTTTTACGACGCAGAGCATGCGGCGCTCTTTGACGTGCTGCCCGCTCGAAGCGGCGAACGGACGGTTCGCCCGGCGCTGGTGCGCGACGGCGAGCTGGTGCGCCGCGGCGTGGCGGCGGTCGCGCCGATGGCAAAGGAGGCGTGAGCATGAAGATTTTGGGCTTTGATTTGGGCGACGGCGAAAGCGCCGTGACGCTGCTGGACGAAGATTCCACCGTCGAGCCGCGCGTGCTGCCGCTCTGCGGCAGAAACAGCCTGCTTTCCGCGGTAGGCGTGAAAAACGGGCGGATCGTCATCGGCGAAGAGGCCAGCGTGACGGACGGCGCGGCGGAAGCGAAGGTGCGCTTCAAGTCGCGCTACCTGACCGATCCCTCCGCGTCGGCGGATGTGCGCGCGTTTGCGCAGGGCGTGATGAACGAGCTGGCGCGCACGCAGCCCGCGCTGATGGCCGAGGTCAGCCGAACGGTGGTCGGCTGTCCGGCGGGCTGGGGCGACGGGCGGCGGGAGCAGTACGCCGCGCTGCTGGAATCGGCGGGCTTCCCCAACGTCAGCGTCGTGCCGGAGCCGCGCGCCGCGTTTCTCTATGCGCGCCACGCGCGCGGCCTGCGCGTCAGCCCGGAGCTGATGAAGAAAAGCGCGATGGTCATCGATATCGGCTCTTCGACGACGGATTTTGCCTACATTGTGGATGGCCATCAGCAGAACGTGTCGCTTTTCGGCGATACGAACCTCGGCGGCGGGCTGATCGACGAACTGATTCTCAGCCGCGCGATGGCGGCTTCAAGGGATCAAAAAGCGCTGGAAGCCGTCTTTGAGGAAAGCCCCGCATGGCGCAGCTATTGCGAATTGGAGGCACGGCGGCTCAAGGAAAGCTATTTCCTTGATGAGGAAAAGTGGGCGGAAGCGCCGCTTTGCCGAACGCTGACGGTCTGCTACGACGAGCCGCTGGCGCTGGAGCTTTCCATTGGCGGGGCGAGCATCCGCAAGATGGTGGAGCAGCCGATTCCCGCGCTGGGCGGCAGAAGCTTTGTCGGATGCCTGAAAGACGCGCTCTGCGCGGCGGTGGAAGTCAGCCGAAGCTGTCCGCCGGAGGTTGTGATCCTGACGGGCGGCGCGTCGCGCATGGCGTTTTTTCAGCAGGCCTGCCGCGAGGCGTTTGCCGATGCGCTGGTCGTGCTCTGCCCCGAACCGGAATGCTCCATTGCGCGCGGTCTGGCTTATGCCGGGCGCGTGGATGAAAGGCTCAAAACGTTTCGGCAGGAGGTCGCCTCCATTGCGCACGGAGAAAAGCTCTCCGTGGCGGTCAACGCCAGTGCGCACGAACTGTATGAACCCGTGGCGAAGGCGCTGTTTGACATCGCGCAGGAGAGCACGCTGGAAACGGTGAAGCTTTGGCGCAAAGGCGGCATCGACACCATCGAAGAGCTGAACCGGAAGGTCGAGCGGAAAATCTCGAAGGCTTTTGCGGGGGATGAACTCTGCGGTCGGATTGAGGATGAGCTGCACGACTGGCTCGACGAGCTGATGCGCAATCTGGAAAACGAATTGACGACGCTCTGCGTGCGCTGCGGCGTGCCGCCCGAACGGATGAGCCTGACCGGCGCAAAGGTGGACGCGGGGCTGGACGGCGTGAAGCTCTCGCTGCTGGACGCGATGGGCATGGATATCCTCTCCGGGCTGATGGGCGTGGTGCTGGCGGTCGTCGGCGCGAGCGTCTGCGGGGGCGGCGGCGTGGCGC
>JABLTR010002732.1_pt1 | contig 33088 bp, 33 predicted proteins | sample 7160071 | NCBI WGS metagenome assembly JABLTR01 (sample SAMN14651230, study PRJNA627086) | human gut metagenome | isolation source: feces | host: Homo sapiens | reverse complement strand
GGCGGAAAAGTCCTTGCTGCGCTCGCTGAACGCCTTGCCAAGCAAGGCATTCAGGGCATTTGATCCCACTCGAGGCGGGCTGCCGCCCCCTCGAGTTCCCCCGCCAACACTCGGGCGGATTCGTCTGAACAGAGGTTTTTCGACAAGCTGAGCAGACACCCACATAAAGTGTGGGCGTCTACTTTTTATTTATAATGAAATTAAGAGAAAAGAAGTCCATGAGGAGTGGGAGAGAAGAAAGTCTCACGTAGAAAGTGGAGCAAAGTGGGAAATCCGGCGGCTTTTGCGGGGGGAAACTGCGTATTCCGGAAAAGCCTCTGATATGGGGCGGAATTGCCGCAGTCATGCGGACAGGAAAGACGGGCGTTTAAAGGACAATATTTTGTGGAAATTTTCCGCACATACTGCCGGCAAAATCCGTCTTATGAAGTAGAAGGGGGGACGATCGTTCCCATGGACCTGGAAGAACTCTATGACAAGGTGTACCGGTACTGCTATATGAAACTCCGTCATCCCCAGGCCGCTGAGGATATGACACAGGAGGCCTTTCTCCGCTTTCTCCGGGTGTACGAGGAAAAGGAGCTCAAGAAAAAGACCGCCTATCTTTACACCATCGCCCGCAACCTCTGTACGGACTTCTGCCGCGCAAGGCGGGCCGTCCCCCTGGAGCAGGCGGAACAAATACCCTCCGAGGACCGGGATGAGCTGCATACCGTCCGCATCGCTTTGGAGCAGGCCCTGGAGCGGCTGCCCGAGGAGGAGCGGGAGCTGATTTTTCTGCGGTATACCAACGAAATGCCCGTTGCGGAGATCGCTGCAATTCTCGGCATTTCCCGCTTTGCGGTCTACCGCCAGGAGAGGCGCGCCTTGGAACATCTTCGAAAACAACTGGACCGGAGGGATTTTTATGGGTGACGAGAAATTGAAACGGGCCCTGAAGCTGATCTATCAGCCCCCGGAGCCCCAGGACAAAGAAGACTTTTTAAAGGGGCTGGAGGCACCGCAGATGACGATGCTGGAATTTTTCCTCTCCCAGGTGGGCTATATCCGCCCCTGGGGATGGCTGCTGTCCCTGGGGATTTTTGCCGCCGCTCTGCGGATTTTATGGTGGCAACCGCCCCAGGCGGTCTGGATGGTGGCCGCCCTTCTGCCCTTTGCGGCCCTGTCCACGGTGATGGAGCTGAACCGGTCCGACCGCTATCAGATGGAGGAGCTGGAGCTGGCCGCCCGCTTTTCCCTGCGGGCCGTCATCCTGGCCCGGATGAGCATTTTGGGCTTTGGAAACCTGCTCCTGCTGGCGGTCCTGGGCCCACTGGTGATGAAGTGGACCGGCCTGCCCCTGGTTGAAACGGGATTTTATATGCTGTGCCCCTACTGCCTGACCGCCGTTCTCTGTCTGGTGATTCTGCGCCGGCGGCGGCACGGGGAGAATCTCTATCTCTGCGCCGGCGCGGCTGTGGCGGTCAGCCTTCTGTTCGGGCTGGCCGACAGATTCACCGTGCTGACCCGGACAATATCCAGTGCGGCGGACCACGCAGGGCTTTCCCTGCTTCTGCTGGCCCTCATGCTGTGGGAGTACCGGAAGTATCTGGTCAATATGGAGGAATACGCATGGAATTGAAAATCGATCGGCTGACCAAACAGTACGGCGCAAAAATTGCGGTGGACCGCATCAGCCTGACGCTGACCCCCGGGGTGACCGGCCTGCTGGGGGCCAACGGGGCGGGAAAGACCACGCTCATGCGGATGCTATGCGGGATCTTAAAGCCCACCAGCGGCACCGTCTCCTTTGACGGGGTGGACGTGTCCGCCGAGGCGTACCGGAGGGTGCTGGGCTATCTGCCCCAGGATTTCGGCTACTACCCCAACTTTACGGGGCTGGATTTTCTCCTCTACCTGTCGGCCCTGAAGGGGCTGGACCGGCGCGGGGCGGAGGCGCGGAGCCGGGAGCTGCTGGAGCTGGTGGGGCTGAGCGAGGCGGCCCGCAAAAAGATCAAGACCTACTCCGGCGGCATGAAGCAGCGGCTGGGAATCGCCCAGGCCCTGCTCAACCGGCCCAAGCTGCTGATTCTGGACGAGCCCACCGCCGGACTGGACCCCAAGGAGCGGGTCCGCTTCCGGGAGCTGATCGCGGAGCTGGGGACGGACAGCATTGTGCTGCTCTCCACCCACATCATCTCCGATGTGGAGCAGATCGCCGGCCGGATTCTGATGGTGCGGGACGGCCAGCTCATCTTTGACGGCGGCCCCGGCGAGATCCGCCAGGATTTGGAGCGCTTCTATCTGGACCAGTTTGAGGGGTGAGAGAGATGAGACAATTTTTTACGCTCTACCGCTTTGAGATCAAGAAAATATTTCAAAAGCCCTATGTGCCCGCCCTGCTGGCGCTGAGCATCGCCTTGACGCTCTTTCTCAATGTGCGGCCCCTTCTGGGCGAGCAGACGGTGGCCTATGTGGACGAACAACAGCAGTTCCATTTTGAAGCCGTCAGCAATTATGAGGCCATCCAGCTGGAGCGCCGCTTTGCCCGAGAGGACGCCGGGAAACTGCTGGATAACGAGGCGGCCTGGACCATGCAGGAGATGAACCGCCGGTACCAGGAGATCTACAACCAGTATGCGCCGGACCTCACCTGCGTTCTGCTCAACCACTCCCTGGTGTTTGAAACCCTGGGGCGGACGGGAGTCAACCCCGTGGCTGAGCATATAGAATATCCCGCCGATTATGCCTATCAGAGTCTGGAGAGAGGGCGGGAGGAGGAGTTTTCCAGCCAGTTGTTGAGCCAAGAGGAGATCGCATACTGGGAGCGAGAGGGAACTCGCCTCACGACGCCCTTTGTGATGGAGTATACCGGCGGCTGGCGGGGGATTTTGGAGAAAGCGTCCTGGCTGAATCTGATGGCCCTTGTCTTTGCTCTGATCAGTCTGTGCAGCAGTTTTTCCGATGACGACGCATACAAAACCAGGCCGCTGCTCGCCAGCGCCGCCCACAGCCGAATGCCGCTGACCCTTGCGCGGCTGGCGGCGGGGGTAAGCCTGGCCTGCGGCTGTGTGCTGCTGCTCTTTGGCCTCACGGCGGCCATCCAATTTTTTGTCCACGGGGCGGGGGGAGCCCAGATGCCCATTCAGCTGCTGGAGCTGGAATCAGACCAGCGGGGGATCGGGGATGTACACCTCTCCTACAGCTGCCGGGATATGACGGCCGGGCAGGCGGTGCTGGTAACGGTGGGAATGAGCCTGCTGATCGCCCTGTTTGCCGGGGCCCTGTCCATGCTTCTGTCCAAGCTGCTCCTCCGGGGCGTCCCCGCATTGGCGCTGCCTCTGGGACTTCTATTGCTCTCCATGATCTTTGAGCCGCCTTTTTATTACTATGACCGGGTGCGGGCCCAGATCTGGAGCTACATGCCCATTCAGCGCCTATACCAGACCTTCCTGGCGGATGAGCGCCTGGTCTCCCTGGGCGGTGTGCAGCTGGACTGTATCCCCGTGAGCGTGCTTCTCTACGGAGGGCTCGCGGCGGTTGCCCTGGTTACCTGCATCTGGCTGTGCAAAGCCCGTGCGGTGGACAAGATGTGAGGCGGTTTTTATGAAAGCATTTGGCGTGCTCTACCTCTTTGAGTGGAAGAAAATCCTGCGGCAGGGGCTGGTCCCGGCGGCCATCCTGCTGGGCGTCCTTCTGCTCCTGGCGGCGAACATCTCGCCTCTGCTGGGTACCGGGTACTACTACCGCTATGACGCACAGCGGGGGACGGTGGACCGTGCCGCTATGCCCTACGGGGAAGTGGAGAAGCTGCGGCGGGACTCCCTCCGTGCCCTCTCCGGGCAGGTGCTGGACGAGGCCCTGATGGACCAGCTGAAGGAGAACTACCGGGACAGTCAGGCGGGGACCATCCAGTGGAACCTGAATGCTTACGCCCCGTTTTTGTACCTCAACACAATGGAGGACCAGTCCGGGGCCTCCGCAGAGGACTTTTACCGGCAGCAGGCGGAGTATTTTCAGAAGGAGAGTATCAGCACTCCCCTGACCGATGCGGAGCTGGCCTACTGGCAGGAACAGGCCGCTGGCCTGGGGCTACTGTACTTGGACTATGCCGGAGGCTGGCAGGCCATGGCGGAGCACTGCGGCCTCCTGTGTCAGGTAGTGGTGCTGCTGGTGACAGTGGCTCTGTGCCGCTTTTGCTCGGAGGAACACCGGGCGCGCACCGACCAGCTGGTGTTGTCCAGTGAAAAAGGGAAGACCACCGCCTTTTGGGCCCGGTGTGCCGCCGGCGTCAGTTTCGCCGTGGGGATTGCACTGGTGTTCTCTGCCCTGCAAATGGCTCTCTGCTGCGCGCTGTACGGGATGGACGGGTTTGCCGCCCCCCTTCAGCTCTGGGTGGAGGGGAGCTTCAGCGCCCTGCATGTGTCGATGGGGCAGTTTTCTCTCATCCTGCTGGGGCTGCTGGTTTTGGCCTGCGGGATGGCGGCGGTGTTTGTCATGCTGCTGTCCGAGCTGTTCGGCACCGCGATTCCCGCCCTGGTGGTCCCATTCGCCCTGTCCGCCGCCTCCATTCTGGAGCTTTTTATGGGGAACGGCCGGTGGATGGAGCAGGCGGCCAGCTATCTGCCCTTTTTCCGCGTCAGTGCGGACACCTTGCAGGACTACTACCTCGTCACCCTTGGCAGTCTTCAGCTCAACAGCATACAATTCAGCGTTGTCCTGTATCTCCTGCTGGCCGGTTTGTTCGGCCTGCTGTACCGGATCTGCCACCGGCGTTATCAGGTGACCGGAAGATAATGCAGGGGACCGATGCGCGCCGGAACATCCCATATAGGTCAAACTCCGGGCGGTCGGGGCCGCCTGGCCGTGGGCTGTGCGGCGAGGATGGAGCGGGCATAAGAGAAGACCCCCTGATACAGGCTGGTTTCCTGCATCAGGGGGTCCTTTGCCGTGGTTCGCGTTACTGCCAGAAGTCGGTGGACTCCTTCAATCCGATCTCCGAGGCCTTGAAAACCGGGTCCCGGCCCGCCTGCTTCTGCCGACTGTAATCCTTCATGCAGAGAATGGCGGGTTTTAAGAGGTAGATCAGGACCGGAATATTGATAATTGCCATCAGCCCCATGAGCACGTCCGCGGTGTTCCACACGGTGCTGAGCTGCATGACCGCCCCCAGACCGACCACAACGGTGGCGGCGCCCCGCAGGAGGTACTGCAGCCCCTTGCTGGGGGCCTCCCGGCACAGGTAGGACAGGCCGGTCTCCGCGTAGTAGAAATTCCCCAGCAGGGTGGTGAAGGCAAAGAGGAACAGAGCGATCGTAATGAAAATGACGCCGAAATCCCCCAGGGAGCTTTTCAGGGCGGCCTGGACAAAGGGCATGCCGGCCAGCTCCTCGCTGAACTCCGCGCCGGAGCACAGCAGCAACATGGCGGTGCAGGTGCAGATGAGGATGGTGTCGATGAATACGGAGAGCACCTGGACCAGGCCATGCTTGGCCGGGTGGGACACGCCGGCGGAGCCGGCCGCGCAGGCCGCGGCGCCGATGCCCGCCTCGTTGGAGAAGAGGCCGCGCTTGATGCCCTGCATCACGGCGGAGCCGACAAAGCCGCCGAAGATGGCCTGCACGTCAAAGGCGTTGCGGAAAATACCGGCGAATACAGCGGGGACCAGGGTGATGTGTGTGACCACCACATAGACCGTCACGATCAGATACAAAACGCCCATGGCCGGGACCATGACGGAGGTGATCTTGGCGATCTGCTTGCCGCCGCCGCTGATGCACAGCAGGAACAGGGCGGCCACCGCCACGCCCACGATGATGGGGGTGAGGGAGGGATCATAGAAGCTGAACGCCTTGAAGGAATCCGCGATGTTGAAGGAGGCCACCAGGTTGAAGCCCACCATGTAGGTGAGGATCATCACCACGGCAAACAGAACGCCCAGCCACCGCTTTTTCAGCGTCTGCTCGATGTAATAGGCGGGGCCGCCGTAGCAGCTGCCGTCGGGGGCGCGCTTTTTATAGATCTGCGCCAGCGTCCCCTCAATAAACGCGGTGGCGCTGCCCAGAAGGGCGGTGACCCACATCCAGAATACGGCCCCCATTCCGCCGATGCAGATGGCGGTGGAGATGCCGGCGATGTTGCCCGTGCCCACGCGGGAGGCGGTGGACACCATCAGCGTCTGAAAGGCGGATACATTGGCCTGGTCGGGGCTGGGCTGCATGACCACCCGGATGGACTCCAGGAGGTATCGGAACTGGACAAAGCGGGTGCGGACGGTAAAATAGATTCCCCCCGCCACCAGCAGAATAATCAGAATATAGGTGTAGAGGAAGTTGCTCAAGCTGTTGATCACATCGTTATACAGGACATACAGTGCGTCCATGCTGGGTTCCCTCCTTTTTCTGTCTTGCGGCGCGGGCCGCCACCCGCACGCCGCGCATATTCGGATTTCAAGCGGCAGAGCCGCTTATTCCGCGCCGGCAAAGATATGCAGGCGCAGATGGGTGGAGAGGTACTCCAAAACCTGTTCCCCCGCCACGCTGTTTCCCTTTTGGTCCAGCGACGGGCCGAAAATGCCAATGCCCATTTTCCGGTCCGCCACAGACAGAATGCCCCCTCCCACGCCGCTTTTGGAGGGGATGCCCACCCGGACGGCAAACCCGCCGGAGCCGTTATACATTCCGCAGGTGAGCATGATGGTCTTGACCACCTGGACTGTCTCCGCCTGCAGCAGGCGCGCCCCGGTGCTGGGATTCACGCCGCCGTTGGCCAGCAGCAGGCCGAATCCCGCCAGACTCTCAGCGGTCACGCTGAGGGAACACATCTTCACATAGAAGTCCAGGGTCCGCTCCACATCGCTTTGGATGACCCCTTTGTTTTCCAGCAGGTAGGCGATGGCCCGGTTGCGGGAGATGTTGGACATCTCAGAGCGGTAGACCCGCTCGTCCAGCCGGATCTCCGGGTCCATGCACAGCTCCCGGGTGAAGGACAGCATTTCCTCAAAGGAGATCACGGGCTCCAAATAGCTGTCCACCGCGATGGCCCCGGAGTTGATCATGGGGTTGCTGGGGTGGCTCTCCGAGGACTCCAGCCGCACCAGAGAGTTGAACGGGTCGCCGGAGGGCTCCATGCCCACCTGGCTGAAGACGGTTTCATAGCCGCAGCGCTCCAGAGCCACGGCCAGGCTGATCACCTTGGAGATGCTCTGGATGCTGAAGCGCACCTGGGTGTCGCCCGAGGAAAACCGGCCGCCGTCCAGGGTAAAGATGCAGGCCCCCAGCTGCCGGGGGTCCGTTTTGGCCAGCTCGGGGATGTAGGAGGCGGGCGCGCCATGCTCCGCCGCCGGGCGGGCCAGCGCCACAGCGCGGTCCAGTATTGCCTGGATCACAAAAATCACCTCCCTTCCTCGCGCCCTCAGCGCTTTGTGGCCTAATCGTACCACAGGAGGTGCTGCCCTGTATAATACGGGATAAGTTGAGCGGTTATAGACAAAAGAGATAGCGCCTAGGCGCTATCTCTTGAGCAGTTTAACCGTTTTTCCACGTTTTGTAAAAATTCCTGGGTGATGCGGGACAGCTCCGTCCCCCGGCTGTAAACATATCCAAACTCAAATAGAAAGTCACAGTCCGCAATGGGGATGGATACCGCCTGATACCCGGAATCCTGGAGCTCGAAGTCATGGATTCCGATACTGTAAAAATCGCTGACGGAGATCAGGCGCATCAGGGACTCCCGATTGGACAGGTAGATGATCTGGCTCTCCGACTGGTCGCCCAGGGCCTCTGAGCCGAACAGGGTGGAGAGCAGGTCGTCGTACTGGCCTAAGTAGCGGATAACGCCGTAGGAGGACAGGGCCCGCAGGGTGATGGGCTGCCCCTGGCGGAGAAGGGGATGGTTTTTGGAGAGGACGATGTGGGGCTCGGCGTAAGCCAGGTGTCGGTAGACCAGCCGCTTTGCGGTCAAAAGGTCCTCCACCTCCCTGCGGCGCTTGCGGTCAAAATGGAAGACCCCCACGGTGGCGCGGCCGGAAAATACGTCGTCCAGCACCTGGTCCGGGCTGCCCTCGTACAGCCGGTGGGTGAAGGCCCTCTGGTCCTGGTGGCGCATGACCACCTCGATGAAGCTCTCCATCACATGGGAAAACTTTGTCATGGAGACCGAGAGGTGACGGTAGTCCTCCTTCCGCTCTGAGGTGTGCCACAGACAGCCGATTTCCTCCAAGACATGGTTGGCCCGTCTGACGAACTCCTCCCCCTCCGGAGTCAGGGTGACGCCGTGGTTCCCCCGGTTCAGCAGCAGGTACCCAAAGCCGTCCTCCAGATCGTGAATGATCTTCCCCAGATAGGGCTGGGAGATAAAGAGCGCCTGGGCGGCCTTGTTGATGGAACCCAGCTGGGCAACTTTCAAAAAATACTCCAGATGCTTGACATTGAGATCGCGACTCATCTCACAGCTCCCCCCTTGATGTGTCTGAACACTCTGCCGCGGTTCGGCTCAATTATAGCAGTTCTTCTTAAAAATTTCAAAGCTCCGCTATTCCTAATTGGAATAATCACCAACTCAAATTGTTATGAGGGGCGGCGGAAGGGAGCGGCCTGGCCCGCCCGCTCCGGGGAGTGTGCGCTGCATTTCCTGGGGACGGCACTTGCGGAATGGGATAACAACCAGACGCGACCGCACCTCGCGCCCCTTCCGGCGGGGAATTCTTATGAAAAAGGCCGCTTTAGCTTCTGAGCTAAAGCGGCCTGGATCGTTTCTCAAGCATTCAGCCACAGCCGCCGCTGCACCTGGCGCAGGCGGAGGGAGTGGTCGCGCAGCCGCCCAAGGCGGTCTCCCGCAGCTCGATGGGGATGCGCCGCCCCACGGCATACATAGTCTCCAGCATCTCGTCGAAGGGGATGAGCTGTTTCACCCCACTGAGGGACAGCTCGGCGGCGATGAGGGCGTTGGCCACCCCGGCGGCGTTGCGGTTCTGGCAGGGGTACTCCACCAGACCGCCCACTGGGTCACACACCAGACCCAGCAGGTTCATCAGCACGGTGGAGCCCGCGTCCATGCACTGCTCCGGCGTCCCGCCCATAAGCTCCACGGTGGCGGAGGCGGCCATGGCGGCAGCCACCCCCACCTCCGCCTGACATCCGCCCACCGCCCCCGCCACAGTGGCGTTGCGCATGGCCAGATAGCCCACGGCCCCGGCGTTGAACAGGGCGTCCACAAGGCGGTCGTCGGAGATCTTATAGCAGTCCTGGAGGGCCAGCAGCAGGCCGGGCACAATCCCCGCGGAGCCCGCGGTGGGGGCCGCCACAATAAGGCCCATGGAGGCGTTCACTTCAGCCACCCCCATGGCGTAGGTCATGGCCCGCTGGAGGATATCCCCGCAGATGGCCTTGCCCCGGGCGGCGTGGTCGTAGAGTTTTTTGGATTCTCCGCCGATGAGCCCGCCCATGGACTTGGACGGCTTTTTCAGCGGCTGTGTGGCGGAGGCCCGCATGATCTCCAGCACTTTGGCCATGCGGTGGTCCACCTGATCCCGGGTGGTCTCCCCCAGCTCGCACTCCCGGCGGCGCATGACCTCTGAGATGGGGCACTGGGTCTGCCGGCACAGCTCCAGCAGCTCAATAGATGATTTAAAGTCCATGGGTTCCTCCTCCTATGGCTCCAGCAGCATGACGTCCTGCACGTTGGGGTTGTTCCGCAGGGGGACGTCGACCCCCTCCGGGAGGTGTCCGTCGGACTCCACGATGGTGTAGGCCGTGTGGCCCTTGGCCTCCCGGAACAGGCGCATAAAGGCGATGTTCACGCCGTTGTCGCTGAGTACCTTGGTGATGTGGGCCACCACGCCCGGCTTGTCCTGCTGGACCACGATGACGGTGCTGTACGCCCCGGTGAAGTCCACCTCCACCCCGTTGATGCGGACGATGCGCACCTTTCCGCCCCCCAGGGACTCGCCGCGCACCACCATGGTCTGTCCCGCGGCGTTCTCCATGCGGATGTCCACCGTGTTGGGGTGGACCTCCGTCTCGGTGGTGCAGGGGGTGAAGCGGTAATCCAGCCCCCGGTCCTGGGCGATCTGGAAGGAATTGCGGATGCGGGTGTCGTCCGTCTCAAACCCCATGAGCCCGCCCAGCAGGGCCCGGTCGGTACCGTGGCCCTGATAGGTCTTGGCAAAGGAGCCGTAGAGGATGAACTCCACCTTCACGATGGGGGGGGCGATCATCTTCCGGGCCAGGAAAGAGATGGCCGCCGCTCCGGCGGTGTGGGAGCTGGAGGGGCCGATCATATTGGGACCCAGCACATCAAAGACACTGATAAAGGCCATAAGCGCTCCTTCTCTCGGTCACTGGGCCTGCGCAGCCTGGGCAGGCGCCTTGTTGATGAATTTCTGATAGATGGTCTCCACGATGACGCCGATGGCGTTGTCCCCGGACACGTTGCAGGCGGTGCCGAAGGAGTCCTGAGTGATATACAGGGCCACCATGATGGCGCAGATGGGGCCGCTGGGGTCGCCGGCCTCCGCCCCGAAGACCATGTACAGGAAGGGCAGGGCGGTCATGATGGAGCCGCCGGGGGCGCCGGGAGAGGCCACCATGGCGATGCCCAGGGTCATAATGAAGGGGATCACTGTGGCCAGGCTGATGGGGATCTGGTTCATCAGGCACACGGCGGTGGAGCAGGCGGTGATGGTAATCATGGAGCCGGCCATGTGGATATTGGCGCACAGGGGGACCACAAAGTTGCGGATCTCCGCGGAGACGCCGTCTTTCTCGGCGCACTGCAGGTTCACCGGGATGGTTGCGGCGGAGGACTGGGTGCCCAGGGCGGTGATATAGCCGGGGATCTGGTTGCGGATCAGGCGGAAGGGGCTTTTACGGCTGACGGCCCCGGCCACCAGGAACTGCAGGAAAATGCAGATCAGATGCATAAGGATGACCACCAGGAACACCTTCCAGAGGATGCCCAGGATGGCGAAGGTCTGGCCGGACTTGGTCATGTTGGTGAAGGTGCCGCAGATATACAGGGGCAGCAGGGGGATGATCACCGAGTGGAGCACCTGGTCAATGACGCCCGAGAAGTCGCTCATCCCGTTGTAGAGGGTGTCGCCGATGGTCTTGCCCCGCAGGGTGGACAGGCACAGGCCCAGCACAAAGGCCAGCACCACCGCCGAGAGGGTGTCGAACAGGGGCGGGATCTCCAGGCTGAAGTAGCTCTCCAGGGAGTTGCCGGCTGTGGCGGCGATCTGCTCCAGGGCGCCGTCGCTCATAAAGCTGGGGAACAGGGTGTCCGCCACCAGGAAGGAGGCGGAGCCCGCCGCCAGGGTGGACAGATAGGCCAGAATGACGGTGATGAGCAGCAGCTTGCACGCGCCGCTTTTCAGGTTGGCGATGCCCATGGTCACATAGGCCAGGATCATCAGGGGGATGATGAAGGACAGGAACGTGCTGAAGATGCTGGACAGGGTGACCACGATCCGGCAGAACCATACGGGCAGGAACTGTCCAAAGAGAATACCGATGATGATTGCGATAATGAGTTTGGGGAACAGACCGAGTTTGAATTTCTTCTTTTCCACAAAAACCCCTCCTATAATTTTGCTCAAATTCCCTCTTGCCTATTGGCTGATTTTAGTATATTCTGTTTGCAATAATATGTAAAATTCATAGTTTTAATAAGATGCTTTAAAAAAATTCAACGATCACTTCCTGGGGCGGAAGAAGGAGGGGCTTTGCATGGAGCTGCGGCAGCTCAGCACGTTTATTCAGGTGGCACAGTTGAAAAGCTTTTCCCGGGCGGCGGAGAGCCTGGGGTACTCCCAGTCTGCGGTGACGGTGCAGATCCGGCAGCTGGAGGAGGAGCTGGACACCAGACTGTTTGACCGGATCGGGAAGCACATCTCGCTGACTGCCCGGGGCGTACAGTTTCTGGAGCACGCCTACGACGTGCTCCAGGAGGTGAACAAGGCCCGCCTCTCCGTTTCGGACACCGGGGAGCTGCACGGACGGCTCCACATCGGGACCATTGAGTCCCTGTGCTTCTCCAAGCTGCCCGCTGCGCTGCACGCCTATTGGCAGCGGCACCCCAAGGTGGTGGTCCATGTCACCACCGGCGAACCGAAGTTTCTGATCGAGCGGATGGAGCGGGGAGAGCTGGATCTGATCTACATTCTGGACGAGCCCCGGTACAGCAACAACTGGAACAAGCTGATGGAGCGGAAAGAGCGGGTGGTCTTTGTGACCTCCGCCTCTCTGGGGGCGGAGCTGGAGGGCATTCCGGAGCTGACCGTGGAGGACCTGCTGGACAGGCCGTTTTATCTCACGGAGCGGGACACCAACTACCGCCGGGTGCTGGACCGCTTTCTGGCCGCCCGGAACCGGAGCCTCACCCCCTTCCTGGAGTGCAGCGACACGTCTTTTCTCATCCGCATTCTGGAGAACAACCGGGGCGTCTCCCTGCTGCCCTGGTATGCGGTGGAGCAGAGCGTGGGGCAGGGAAAGCTCTCCCTGATCCAGGTAGCGGATTTTCATGTCACGCTGTACCGGCAGATCTTTTCCCATAAGGAGAAGTGGTGCTCCCGGGAGATGGACGAGTTCGTCCGCACCGTGCAGGAGCTGGAGGCACTGTGACGGTCCAAGCCGCTCTGAGCAGGATAGATAGGCGGGGAAGCAGATCCGCAATTACATTAAGCTCTGATTTGAATTGCCCTCTGGGACAGAAGGCGCATCCAATTTTTCCTGGCGAAGATGCTCCTGTAGCAATTGAAATACATCATCCCGGTCCAAAAATCGAATTTTGATCCGTGCATTTTCGTACTGCGTGATATAGGCGTCGTCACCTGTGCGGAGGTACCCGGCCAGCTGGGAATAGGGGTCCAGGCCCACGGCGCGTATGGCAGATACGATCTCCCGCATGCGGCGGCGGAAGAAGCGCTCCTGTTGCTTCATAGATGCTCCTCCCTCTGACATGCGGTTAGGGATTCAGACTGGGCGGCGAGGGAACGCAGGGCCTGCAGTTCCCGTTCGATCCGCCGGCAGACGCCGGCGTTATTCCGCTCCCTGGCCTGCAGCCGATGCAGGCGAAACTCTAGCATAGCGATTTTGACAGACAGTTCCATAGTTTCTCATCCTTTCTGAATCTTGAGTTGTGGGCAAGGCTCGCGCTGCCATTGCCGCAGCCATTCTGGAAAAGCAGAGGCTGGATGCTCCGATGAAAAAAGCGCGCCCGGTTATTGAAACAATAACCGGGCGCACCTGACATCTTACGATCGACCTGGGATCATTGCGATGATCCGTCCTCCGATGAGCGATTCTATTTTGATGTGGTCCCTGCCTCTGTGATGAATGGCTGCTGCGGTCCTTTCAGGACTGCTTTCTGCTGTATTCAAACAAACTGACCTGGATTCAGTGAGCTGTTATACTGATTTCTCTCTAACTGTCAAGAGACTGCGGAAAAGTTTTCACCCACTTGACAAACTTCGGTAGACCGTTATAATGCAGCTGTCCGGGGTTGCAATATATTCCGAAACCGGACCGACAGATTCATAGAACAGTCATCGGAGAACCCGCGGCCGCAGCCGCAGGATTGAGAAAGATGTCGAGTGCGCTCGGTTTTCCTCTGGGGAACCGGGCGCTTCTTATATTTGAGGCGGGATGAAGAATTTAGATTTGTTTAGAAACGGCTTTAGGAACCATTCAGCTTTCCGCGGGATAATGGCCTCAACAAAGGCGGAAAGGCCTTTGGAAAAAATCTAAGATCAGAAAGGAATGTTTCTTTATGTTACTGCGGAAAGAATATCTCACTCGAGGTTTGGCCGTCTGTCTGGCCGGCGTCATGGCTCTGTCCCTGGCGTCCTGTACGGGGAGCAGCAATAAGAACTCCTCCTCCAAGAACAACACCACCCAGTCCCAGAGCAAGAACAACTCCAACCGGAACAACTCCAATTCCAGCAGCCATTCCAACCGAAACAACTCCAATTCCAACAATAGTTCCAGCCGGAACGATTCCGGTTCCAACAACAGCTCCGGCCGAAACAGCTCCAATTCTGGCAGCGGCAGTTCTTCCAGCAAGAGTTCCGGCTCCTCCAAGAGCGCGGCCTCACCCAGCAGCGGGACGACTGCACGAAACGCCTCCTGCTCCGGCGATGGCTCGGCGGTTCTGGCGGAGACGGAGGGCGAAGCCTTCACCCTGACCCGGCAGAACGGTCAGTGGGTGCTCACAGACTGCTGAGAACGGCAGTTCTGTTTTCCATACAGGGCCGCGGGGCCGGGAGGACCGTCCCTGCGGCCCCACGGCGTATCTCAGCCCCCAGAGCTGCGGGCAAGACCGGCAGGAGCTCAAACGACAGGAAATATACGCCCCGCCTGTGCGGGAGGAGGGGCGGAACAGGAGGCCGATCCAAACCATGAGCGCGGCAAATATTTTGATCATTGAAGACGACGCGGATATCCGGGAGGGCGTCCGGATCTTGCTGGAGGGGGAGGACTACGCGGTCGCCGAGGCGCCGGACGGGGCTTCCGGACTGAAGCTGGTGTCCGAGGAGCTGTATTACGCCTGGGAGCAGATCTACTACGTGGACTTTGCGGACGGGGAGGCGGAGGTGGTCCTCCACGGCTACTATTACTACCAGTTTTACAACTATCTGACCGTGGGGGCCCTGCTGGCCGCCTTCCTGCTGTTTTTGACCGTTGTGATGGCGGGCATCCGGCGGACCATCCGGTACATCCGTGCCCTCAGCGGAGAGATTCGGATTCTGGAGGGGGGCAATCTGGAGTATCCCATCACCGTCCGGGGCCGGGACGAACTTGCCGAGCTGGCCGAGAGCCTGGAGGCCATGCGCCAGTCCGTCCGGGAGCAGGCGGAGAGCGAGCGGAGGCTCACCCAGGCCAACCAGCGGATGGTCACCGAGATGTCCCACGACCTGCGCACCCCCCTGACCTCCATCTTTATTTTTACCGAGATTCTCCGACATAAGTGCCGGGACTGTGCCCCCCAGCTGGAGGAGTATGTGGACAAGATCGACCAGAAGGCCCGGCGGATGAAACAGCTCAGCGACCACCTGTTTGAGTACGCCCTGGTCACCAGCGAGACCCAGGCGCCGCTGGACCCGCCCACCTCGTTCCAGGCGGCCTTTTTCGACGTGTTTTCCGAGACTGCCGCCTTTCTCCAGCAGCAGGGCTTTTCCGTCTCTCTGGACCTGGAGTGGAAAAACCGGACGGTCCAGGTCAGCGACGGCTACATCGCCCGGATCTTCGACAATCTGGTCTCCAACCTGCTGAAATACGCCGCCCCGGCCTTCACCATCTCCGCCCGCACCCAGTACGGCCGCGCGTGGGCGGGATTTGTGCTGGAGAACCGGACACGCGACCCGGGGGACCAGGTGGAGAGCACTAAAATCGGCCTGCACAACATCTCCGCCATGATGCAGAATATGGGCGGACGCTGCGACGTGGAGCAGGAGGGAGACCGGTTCCGGATTGCCCTCCGCTTTCCCTGCCTGCCCTCCTATGACACCGATCGGACCATTCCGCCCTCTCTGGACGGCGGTACAGAGAGGGGGCCGGATGAAAAAGTTCAAAAAGGACTTGACAAGGCCCTCGAAGAATAGTATGATTTCAGACGTTCCTGAATCGTATAATCTGAAATCAGACAAAAGAGGGGCGAGTGGCCATGCAGACAAGCGGGGAGCCGGACACCCGGCTGGAATCCTTCCGGGACGTGTCCATGGAGTTTGACGCGGTCTATGGGATGCTGGCCAAATCCTGCGGCCTGTCCGGGACGGAGTACTGGGCCCTCATTCTGATCCATGAGGGGGTGGAGACCCAGCGGGAGATCAGCGCACAGCTGAGCCTCAGCCGCCAGACCCTGAACTCCGCCTTCAAGCAGCTCATCCGCAAGGGGCTGATCCAACTTTCCCCCTTGGAGCACGACCAGCGGAGCAAGCGGGCCCTTCTCACCCAGGAGGGGCGGCGCTTTGTGGAGAGCACCATCGCCCGGACCCGGCGCATGGAGGAGCAGGCCTGGCAGACCCTGACCAAGGCGGAACAGGCCGACCTGATCCGCCTGACCCGCCAGTTCAGCTCCGCCCTGCGCCAGTCGCTGAACCGTCCAAACAATTAACTTTCTGCTCATCGGAGGGCCTGTGATCGCAATCACACGGGTCAGAGAAGATGTCGAGTGCGCTCGGTTTCCCTGGAGACCGGGCGCGCTCTTTTTATATTCTAAACTGCATTTGTACCAGCATAAAGGAGTGGAACAGCTATGAACTTGATTCTGCGCTTCCTGAAGCCCCACTGGAAGCTGTGCTTGATCACCGTCGTCCTGCTGATCGTGGACGTGGCCGGGGCCCTGTTTATCCCCACCCTGGTGGCGGAGATGCTCAACGACGGCACCTCCGGGGCCTCCTTCGACGCCATCGTCCGCACCGGCATACACATGGCGGCGGTGTCCGTTCTGGCGGGCGTGTGCGCCATCCTGGGGGGCTACGCCAGCGCCACCCTGGCCGCCCAGGTGGGCAAGGACATGCGGGAGGCCATCTACGCCAAGTCCCTGAAGCTGTCCGTCTACGACTTCCGGCAGTTCGGCACCGCCTCCATCACCACCCGCACCATCTCGGACATCACCACCATCCAGTTTGCCCTCACCAGCACCATTCAGATGGTCATTCCCGTGCCGGTGATCTGCGTGCTGGCCCTGGCCCTCACCTTTGGCCTGGACGCCCAGATGGGCGTGATCCTGCTGATCGTGGTGGCCGCTGTTCTGCTGCTGGCCTGGCGCATCATGGGCAGCGCATCCCCCCTGTTCCGGAAGCTCCAGAAGCTGCTGGACCGAATGAGCACCATCCTGCTGGAGAACATCACCGGCGTGCGGGTGGTCCGGGCCTTCAACAACGAGCGCCGGGAGGAGGGCCGGATGATCACCGCCTTTTCCAACTACGCGGCCACCTCCATCAAGGCCAACCGGCTGTTTGCCAACCTGGACGGCCTCTCCTTCTTCTGCATCAACCTCTTCGTGGTGGTGGTCTACTGGCTCAGCGGCGCCCACATCAGCAGCGGCAACCTGCAGATCGGCGACATTACCGCCCTCATCGAGTACGCCATGATGGTGCTGTTCTTCCTGATGATGGCCCAGATGGTCATTCTCACCCTGCCCCGGGCCCTGGAGTGCTGCGAGCGGGTCCGCCTGGTGCTGGACCACACCCCGGAGATTGTGGACCTGGTGGACCGGGACCCGGAGGAGGACTCCTCCAATCCGGAGGTGCTGGCCTTCCGGGACGTGTCCTTCCGCTTCAAGGATGCGGAGGAGGACACCCTGGGGCACCTGAACTTCGTCTGCCGCCGGGGCGAGACCACCGCCATCATCGGCGGCACCGGCAGCGGCAAGTCCACCGTGGCCTCCATGATTCTCCGGTTCCACGACGTCACCGGCGGTGCGGTGGAGCTCAATGGCACGGACATCCGGAACATGCCCCAGAAGTTCCTCCGGGACCACCTGGCCTACGTCCAGCAGAAGGCCTGGCTGTTCTCCGGCACCATCGCCGGCAACCTGCGGTACAGCCGCCCCGACGCCACAGTGGAGGAGCTGATGCATGCCGCCGACGTGGCCCAGGCGGGGGACTTTATCCGCTCCCTGCCCGACGGCCTCAACGCCTTTGTGGCCCAGGGGGGCGCCAACTTCTCCGGCGGTCAGAAGCAGCGGCTGTCCATCGCCCGGGCCCTGGTGAAAAAGCCGGAGCTGTACATCTTTGACGACAGCTTCTCCGCCCTGGACTTCAAGACGGACGCCGCCCTGCGGCACGCCCTGGCGGCCGAGACAAAGGATGTGGCGGTGCTCATCATCGCCCAGCGGGTGAGCTCCATCCGCCACGCAAACCAGATCATCGTCCTCCACGAGGGGCGCATGGCGGGCATCGGCACACACGAGGAGCTGATGGAGACCTGCAAGGTCTATCAGGAGATCTATGAATCCCAGACGAAGGAGGTGCAGGAGGCATGAGCCCCCAAAAGAAATTTGCCGGCATCGAGCACGAGGTGCCCCAGAATACCAAAAGCACCGTGGTCCGGCTGTGCGGCCATCTCCACGGCCAGCGGGTCCGGCTGACTGTGGTGGCCTTGTCCATCGTCATCTATGTGGCCCTCTCCATCTGGAACCCCATGTACAGCGCCATTGTCATCGACCACCTGTGGCAGAGCGTCCAGGCCGCCTGGCATGCCGGGACCCCCTTCTCGGTCACCGGGACCATGGGCCGGGAGCTTGTCCAGCTCACGGTGCAGTATCTGTTCACCTGGCTGTTCTACTACCTCCAGTCCTATCTGATGGCCAACGTGGCGGAGAGCCTGGTGCTGGAACTGCGCAGCCAGATCTCCCGGAAACTCAACCGGCTGCCCCTGCGGTTCTTTGACCAGAACAAGGCCGGCGAGATTTTAAGCCGGGTGACCAACGACCTGGATAAGATCGCGGAGGTGCTCCAGACCGGCCTTCTGAAGCTCATCGTGGCCATCGGCACCATCATCGGCTCCCTCATCGTCATGTTCTATTACAGCGTGCCCCTGACCCTGCTGTTCCTGGTGTTCATGGCCGTCAGCATGGCGGTCACCAACGTGGTGGCCCGGAAAAATCTGAAGTGCGCCGCCGACCGGCAGGAGACCATCGCCGTCCTCACCGGCGTGGTGGAGGAGTACTACAACGGCCGGGACGTGATCAAGGCCTATAACCACGAGGAGGAGTCCATCCAGCGGGTGTCCCAGGCCGCCGAGGCCAACCGGGCCGCCAACCAGAGGGCCGATTTTCTGACCAACTGCGTCAACCCCCTCATCCGCCTGCTCACCCGCCTGGCACAGGTGGTCATCGCCGTCGTCGCCGGCAAGGCCATGCTGGACGGCGCCATGTCGGTGGGCGTGGTCCAGGCCTTCTTCCAGTATGTGAACCAGACGGCGGAGCCCCTCACCGAGGCCTCCTACATGATCAACTCCCTCCAGGCCGCCCTGGCCTCCGCCGAGCGCACCTTCCAGCTGCTGGACGAGGAGGAGGAGCGCCCCGACCCCGAGTTCCCTGCTGTGGTGGAACGGGCCCGAGGCACCATCGCCTTTGAGCACGTCAGCTTCGGCTATACTCCGGACCGCCTGCTGATGCGCGACATCAGCTTCACCGCCCTGCCGGGGCAGAAGATCGCCGTGGTGGGCTCCACCGGCGCGGGCAAGACCACCCTCATCAACCTGCTCATGCGCTTTTACGAGGTGAACGGCGGCCAGATCACCGTGGACGGGGTGCCCACCGCCGATATGACCCGCTCCGGCCTGCGGAAGAACTTCGGCATGGTCCTCCAGGACACCTGGCTGTTCGGCGGGACAGTGGCGGAGAACATCGCCTACGGCCGCCCCGACGCCACCCGGGAGGAGATCGTGGCCGCGGCCAAGGCCGCCAAGGTGGACTACTTCATCCGCACCATGCCCCACGGCTATGACACGGTGCTGGACAACGAGGCCGGCAACCTGTCCGCCGGCCAGCGGCAGCTGCTCACCATCGCCCGGGTGTTCCTGTGCGACCCGCCCATCCTCATCCTGGACGAGGCCACCTCCAGCGTGGACACCCGCACCGAGGTGGAGATCGGCAAGGCCATGAAGCGGCTCATGCGGGGGCGCACCAGCTTCGTCATTGCCCACCGCCTGTCCACCATCCGGGACGCGGACACCATTCTATTTATGGAACAGGGCAACATCATCGAGCAGGGGGACCACAAGACCCTGCTGGCCAAGCAGGGGGCCTATGCCGCCCTGTATTACAGTCAGTTTGAGTAAACCGCTCTGTGCGGAACTGGCGCCCGTAAAATAACAGATACGCCGGGCTGTCTGCGGCCCGGCGTATCCAGCTGAAAGGAGTAGGTTACATGGAGCACAGCATCATCACCATCAGCCGGGAATACGGAAGCGGCGGCGACCGGATCGGAGAACTGGCCGCAGAGATCCTGGGCGTTCCCTGCTATGGCCGGAATCAGTTGGATCAGCTGGCCCATGAGCGGGGGCTGGACCGGGAGTATATCTCCCAGTGGAAAGAACACACCTCAGACCCGTTTATCTGGGGCGTCCGGGAACTGCCCGCCCAGGGGTGGCTGCCCAGGAGAGAGCCTGCCTACTATATCAATGAGGAGAAGATGATTCAGATCCAGAGCCAGCTCATCCGGGAATTGGCCAAGGCAGGTCCCTGCGTCTTTGTGGGGCGCTGCGCCGACTATGTTTTGCATGACTTTCCCAAATGCCTGCGGGTGCGGGTAGTGAGCGATGAAAACAGCCGTGGGCTGCGGATCTATAACGAGTACCAGGAGAGGACCGGGAGCCTGGCCGCCAAGATGTGGACGGTGGACCAGGGGAGGGCCGCCTACTACCGGCGGTGTACGGGACGGCTCTGGGACGACGTGCGCAGCTGCCATCTGGTCCTGGACAGCGGAGCGCTGGGGCTGGAGGGCTGCGCGCAGCTGATTGTTTCCGCTGTGCAAATTTTGTCGGCAGAGCACGATAGTCCTTTCTCCAAATAGAAAATGTTTTTCATAAGCGCAGAAATATTGAGTACCGCACGGTTTTCACGTGCTCCACGCCAGTCTGCGGCTGAAAATGAGGTCAAAAAGCCTTCCGCCCTTTACCGATTACAGCTTATTGGTAAAGGGCGGAAGACTTTTTCTGTCTCTGTTCTCCTATTATTGAGATTTTTTGATAAAACATACAGGCCGCTTTATCGCAGCCAGATGGCTCGAAATTTACGGGGCAGCAGACAATGAGAAAATCAAGCGGTCGGAAGTGTTTTGAGAAAAGCGCTCAGATCATTCCGCCCGCGCGGCTTATATAGACAATAGTAAGTCACATTGGCCTCTTTATCCAGAATCGGGATATTGACCCGGTTGACAGGATTTCCTTCCCGGCGAAGGACTACATCGGTTGCAAAGCTGGGAAGCGCAGAAGATTTTACCAGCTCCTCAAAGGCCACATCCTCCTGTTCCAGAAAACGGGTATCCGGCATTTTTTGATCCGTCACATCCCGCCAAAAGCCGAGACGGTTCCGCAGAAGCATGGTTTCGCCGTTGAGATCCCTCATATAGAGCCCCTTGCTGCCAGAGAGCGGATGCGCCGGCGGCAGGGAAAAATACAGGTGCTCCTCCCCGTATTTGACACAGGAGATCCCAGGCTCCTCCACCGGATAGGGCAGGATGATCAGCTGGTAGACGTCGTCCCGCAGGCCCTGGAGGAGCACGTCGTTTTCCCGCATCTCCGAGGAGATCGTCCGGTCAGGGTAGAGGTCGGACAGAACCGGCGGGATCTCCCATAGAGGCATCGGCGCACAGGAACCGACCAAAATTGTGCGCTGGCTGCGGTCGAAGGCCTGGACGCGGCTGATCATGTCCTGGCACTTGTCCAGGACCTGCCGTGCGCAGTCCGCCGCCATACGGCCGTTTTCATTGAACTCGATTTTGTTCTTCTGCCGGTGGAACAGCGGGACCTGAAGCTCCGCCTCCAGCCGCTGCATGGAGCGGCTGAGGGCCGGCTGGGACAGGTGCAGGCGCTCCGCCGCGCCGGACAGGGTTCCGCACTCGGCGAAGGCCAAAAGCTGCTCCAGCTGATAGATCTCAAACACGGTCATCACCACCTTGGGGCTATTGTAACAGCCGGCCCGGCAGATTGCAAGAGATAGTATGCGTTTTAGTTATAGCGTTCTGCATAATCGGCACTGTACTTTGCAGGAAAACGGTCCTACAATGTGCTCATCGGGAAGAAATCAGACAAAAGGGGGCTTGACACCATGCAGTACAGAACCCTCTCCAACGGTGTGGAGCTGCCAATGGTCGGCTATGGCACATTCCAAATCAGAGACGCTGTACAGTGCGAGCAATGTGTTTTACAGGCGGTGGAGACCGGTTACCGCCTGTTTGATACCGCCGCATCCTATGAAAATGAAGCCGCTGTCGGCGCGGCGCTCCGCAGTTCCGGGGTGCCCCGGGAGGAGCTGTTCCTCATCACAAAGCTGTGGGTGCAGGACGCGGGGTATGACGGCACCCTCAAAGCCTTTGACCGATCTCTCAAGAAGCTGGGTCTGGGTCACATCGACCTGTACCTGATCCATCAGCCCTTCGGCGACTACTACGGCGCCTGGCGGGCCATGGAGCGGCTGTACCGGGAGGGAGCGGTCCGGGCCATCGGGGTGAGCAACTTCACCCCGGAACGGCTGGTGGACCTGTGTATGAACCAGGAAATCAGGCCCATGGTGAATCAAATCGAGGTCCATCCGTTTTTCCAGCAGAACACCGCCCTGAGGGTCATGGAGGATTACGGCGTGGTCCCCCAGGCCTGGGGCCCCTTTTCCGAGGCCCAGAAGGATATTTTCCACCACAAGACACTGGCCAAGATCGCCGGCAGGCACGGAAAAACCACGGCCCAGGTCATCCTCCGCTGGCACCTCCAGCGGAATATCCCGGCCATTCCCAAGACGGTCCACAGGGAGCGGATGATAGAAAATCTGAATGTCTTTGATTTTGAACTGACCGCAAAGGAGATGGAGAGCATCGCCGGCATGGACATCGGCCACAGTGAGATCATCGACCACCACTGCTTCTCCACCGCAAGGCAGCTCAACAGCGTAAAAATTCATGCTTAGGGGGAACGGAACACCACAGAGAAAGAAATCTCTGTGGAGGTGGCGGAGCCGCGATCCATACAAGACAACCATCATGGGCATCCTGGCCTCCTTTATGATGTGCTCCATCCTCCTCAACCCCCAGCTGATCATCTACAGCACCGCCCTGGGAACGACGGCGCTGGCGGTCCGGATCGTGTCCTGCTTCCTGTGCGGGATCGCCGCCGGACTGCTGATCTGGGCGTTCCAGAGAGGAAAACCATTCTTCTGCTTTGACGGTTTCGACGAGCCGGCGAGCCGCGACACCGACCCTAACCTGCTACTCCGCCTGCTCAAAAACATTGGGCGAAACATCAAGGCCACCGGTCCCTATTTCCTGCTGGGCGTCCTGCTGTCCGCCCTATTCCAGCGGTATGTGCCGCAGGACCTGATGACGGCGGCCTTCGGCGGAAATGAGGCCTTTGGCGTGCTGATGGCGGCCACCATCGGCGTGCCCCTCTACGCCTGCGGGGGTGGGACAATCCCCTTGCTCCAGGCCTGGCTCATGGACGGCATGAGCATGGGCAGCGCAGCGGCCTTTATGATCACCGGTCCGTCCACCAAGATCACCAATCTGGGGGCGCTGAAGATCGTACTGGGCCTGAAGCATTTCCTGCTCTATCTGGCCTTTGTGATGGTTTTTTCCTTCCTCACGGGGCTCGTGGTCAATTTTTTGCTTTAAGATTGGAGAAAAACGACTATGGTATTTTATTTCACCGCCACAGGCAACTGCCTGTATGCGGCCAAACATTTTTCAGACGCGCCCGTCAGCATCCCCCAGGTGATGCGGGGGACCCAGCGCCAGTTTTCTGACGAGACCATCGGGATCGTCTGCCCAGTCTACGCCGGAGAGCCGCCCAAGCTGGTGAAACAGTTTCTGCGGGAGTCCAGCTTTCAGACGGATTATTTCTACTTCATCCTGACCTACGGCTTTGACCAGACTGACGCGCCGGAGTTCACGGCCCGGCTGGCGGCGGAGGCGGGTATCCACGTGGACTATATTACCTCGATCCTGATGGTGGACAACTATCTGCCGGTCTTTGACATGGACGAGCAGATGGGCATGGACAAGCATGTGGAGGAGCAGCTGTCCGCCGCTGTGCAGGCGGTTTCCCGGCGGGAACGCGGCATTCCGGAGGCCACCGAGGAGGGGCGGAAGCTCCACGCCCAGGTGGCGGGCATGAATCGTGAGCAGCCGGCCTTCAACGACGGCAGCCAGATCACGGTGCTGGAGGGCTGCATCGGCTGCGGGGTCTGCCAGTCAGTATGTCCCGTGGGCAACTTCTACCTGGAGGGCGGCAAAGCCAGGAGGAAGCAAACTACCTGTGAATTCTGCCTGGCCTGTGCCCAGAACTGTCCGCAAAAGGCCATCGGGCTGAGCATGGCGGATAAAAATCCCAAGGCGCGCTACCGCAACCCGCACATCTCTTTGCAGGAGATCATCGACGCAAACAGAAATTCATAAAAGGAGTGTTTTCACATGACGACCATCACACTGAACGACGGCAACAAGATCCCCGCAGTCGGTTTTGGGGTATTTTTAATCCCCGCCGACGGACCCACCTACGACGCGGTGCGGACGGCCCTCGACGCCGGGTACCGGCACATCGACACGGCGGCTGCCTACTTCAACGAGGCGGACGTGGGCCGGGCGGTCCGGGACAGCGGCATCCCCCGGGAGGAGATCTTCATCACCAGCAAGCTGTGGCTCAAGGACTACGGCTACGCGGCGGCAAAGAGGGGCCTGGACACCTCTCTGGAGAAGCTGGGGATGGACTATGTGGACCTCTACCTGCTCCACCAGCCCTACGGCGAGGTGGCCGGGGCATGGAAGGCGCTGGAGGAGGCCAAGGCTGCGGGCAAGGTCCGGTCCATCGGCGTGAGCAACATGACGCCGAAAATCTGGAAGGAGTTCGTTCCTCAGTTCAAGACCCTCCCGGCGGTGAACCAGGTGGAGTGCAACCCCTTCTTCCAGCAGCGGGAGCTGCGGGAACTGCTGGCCAAGGACGATGTGAAGATCGAGGCCTATCAGCCTCTGGGCCACGGGGACAGCAGTCTGCTCACCCACCCGGTCATCACCAAGCTGGCGGAGAAATACGGCAGAAACGCCGGCCAGATTATCCTCCGCTTTGAGGTGCAGAGCGGCCTCATCGTGCTGCCCAAGTCCACCAATCCGGAGCGTATCGCCGGAAACCTCCGTATTTTTGATTTTGAACTGACGGAAGATGAAATGAATCAGATGTACGCTCTGGACACTGGCAAAGGCCACCACGACCCGGAGGCCCCCGGTGTGGCGGAGATGCTGCTCCAGAACTATAAGATCCACGATTGATGCATGAGGAGATACTGCTATGAGAAAGAATTTTGGGGCAAAGCCCTTTTTATATCCGCAACTGGTGATGGTCATCGCCAGCTACGGTAAGGATGGAACACCGGACGCCATGAACGCCGCCTGGGGCGGCATCGCGGGGGGCGACAAGATCTTCCTGTGCCTCAGCTCCAACCATAAGACCGTGGAGAACATCCTGGAGCGGAAGACCTTTACCGTCAGCGTGGCGGACGAGGCCCATCTGGTGTAGGCCGACTATGTGGGGCTGGTCTCAGGAAACGATGTGCCCGACAAGCTGGAGCGGAGCGGCTTCCATGTGACCAGGAGCGAATTTGTGGACGCGCCGGTGATCGACGAACTGCCCCTGGTGCTGGAGTGCAGGCTGGTCAGCTACGACCCGAACACCCACTTCATGGTGGGGGAGATCGTAAACGCCGGGGCGGACGAGGCCATTCTGGACGACGCTGGAATGATCGACCCGGCCAAGCTGAAGCCGCTCACCTTTGACCCGGTCAATCGGACATATTGGAGTTTAGGCAAGAAGGTTGGCAATGCCTTTTCAGACGGCAGCAAATTGAAGTAACAGCAGAGGCTGCCAACACCTGCATTTCCTCTGGAGCTGATGTCCATGGGTAAATGGCAGAGCGTTTTTCGGAGGAATTGAAAAGCCGTCGGCCTCAGAACCTCAAGACCCCTAATTTGACTGAAAATTTGAGCATGCGTTAGAAAAGTGTTAGAAGGACCTTATTTCAGGGCGATTAAGCAAAAAATAACCCCCTTGAAGCCGTGGGGGGATAGACGGACATCTGAGCAAACTCATCACCCTGGACCTACAGAAGTTCTACAAAAAGCTGCTCAGTAGCGGCGGAGTGGACCGGATCGAGAGCAAACAAAAAAACAAGGGATCGAGTGCCAAGACAGTCCGAAACCGACAACAGATCAGTCCTCGGCGGTGAAGCTGGACACCGGCCTGCGGCGGGAAGAGCTTCTGGCCTGAAATGGGAGGACGTTGATTTGGAACGGGGTGACCTCCGGGTACGGCGGCACATTGCGCGCATCAACAGGGAGGTGGTAGAAGATCCCCTAAAAAAGTCTATCGCACTCTGCCACTGGCAAAGGATTCGATAGACGCTTTGGATCAGCAGAAAAAGAAAGTCGGGTCAAGCCCCTGGGTGTTTCCCAGTCCCAGAGACGGCCCCATGTCCCCGGGCAGCGTGCTCCACATGCTCCACCGAGTACTGAAACGGGCGGGGCTGACTCGAGTCAGGTTCCATGATTTGAGGCACACGTTCGCCACCCTGGCACTCCAGAATGGGGTAGACGTGAAAACAGTGTCCGGGATGCTGGGGCACTACAGCGCCGGATTTACCCTGGACACCTACGCCCACATGACTACAGCGGCGCAGAAAGAGGCGGCGAGAGCCATGGAACGGGTGCTGACAACGGCCCTCTGAACCGCAAAAATCACCACAGAAAAGCAGTGAGGTCCAGGCGCGGAAAGGCCGCGCCTGGACCTCACTTTTTCCCTGTATGGGTCAAAATCTGGGTCAGATTCAGGAACCCCAAATAAACCTCACAAAAAAGTTGCCAAAAACAAAAATAATCCGCTGAAATCAGGCGACTCCAGCGGATTTCTGGTTGCGGGAGGAGGACTTGAACCTCCAACCTCCGGATTATGAGCTGCTGTCGGTTTGTCCATCCGCTGCGTTTCAACGTCTTCTGGGCCATTGGGGGCTTGAAATTGCCCAAAATCGGATGTTGTGTTCTCTATGTTCCACCCCAGTTTTTCCGGTTTGGGTCAGATTTTGGATCAGCTAATGTCAATCACCAGACTTCCACCGGAACACGTAGCTCATAATAAAGGCCACGACAGCAGTGAGCGAACACATGATACACACCGGTGCCTCCAAATTATTGGAAGCCCACATGGCGAGACTGCCGTTTGCGGTTACCACCGCGGCCGCCTGGAGAACTACATAGCCCAGTGCCAGGAGCAGGGCGGCGCAGATACAGAAGAGAAACAGTGCATTCAAAATTTTTTTCATAACTAGCCTCCAATAATCGGCAGGATTCCCATGGCGACCAGGACGCCTACAAAGACAATGGGAATACAGTAGTGGAAGATCAGCGGTTTAAACATGACGCTGACGTCATTCAGACCGGCGATACTGCTGGACACGAAAATTGGGGAAGACATGGGAGGAGAGGCCCCCTCGGTGGAGGCGAAGATCAGATAGGCCACGATGGCGGTGACAGGCGGGACGCCAACCGAGACCATAGCGGAGTAGGCCACGGGGCCCAGGCTTACTGTGGTGGAGGTGGCGTTCATGGGGCCGGCGGCCAGGGCGATCACATAGCCGATGATCAGGATCAGCACAAATTTGGGCAAGGTCAGGGCAGAGAGAATGGTGGTCATGTCCTCTCCAAAGCTGGTCTGATTCAAGGCGTTGCTGCTGGCCATGGCGAAGAGGGAAACTGCGCCGCAGTTGCAGCACTGCTTGGCGGAGGCCAGAAGCATTTTGGCCCAGCCGTCCAGAGTCTTAGGCAGCAGCTTGCGGCCCTCGATCAGGCAGATCAGCATAATCAGGACGGGGACCCAGATAATGATATTCATGGCGTCCACGCCGTCCTCTCCAAAGGAGGCCAGTCCCTCCAGCAGAGTAGCCACCGGGCCGGTGATGACTACCAGGGGGATAATGATGCCCAGGAACATAGCCAAAGAGGAGCCGCCCTGCTTCAGCGCGGTGCCAAGGGGCTCGATCTTTTCCTTAGAGATGGGAGGAATTTTGTATTTGTGTACATAGTAGCGCACCAGGATCAGACGGTAGACCAAGGTCCACAGACCGCCGCACAGCAGGGCGAAGTACAGGTCGCCCGCCTCCACCACGCCGGCCACGGCGGGCAGGCCCAGCATCAGGAACATGGAGGATGAAGGGGGAATGCAGATGCCCAGACCGGCGTTTCCGGTGTTCATGGTGGCGGCCACTTCCTTGGACCAGCCGGACTCCCGCATCCAAGGGATGGTGATGGAGCCTACCGTGGCCGCGTTGGCGCTGCTGGCGCCGGAGACCATGCCGAACAGCGCGCTGGCGCAGGCGGACACATAGGCGGGACCGCCGCGCAGACGCCCCAGAATAGCGTTCAGGATGTTGACCAGACGGGTAATAATGCCGGTCTGAGTCATAATCGAGGACATGATGGTAAAGAGCATGATGGCGGCCATTACGTCCTCCGTCATGGCATCTTTCAGACTGGTCACAAATGTGGTGGGGATGTTCTGAATGCCACTGAATGCACAGCATACCAGCAGGCCCAACAGCATTGCCTCCGCAATACTGCGCTTCAAAACCAGATACCACACAATGACGAAGACAATAAAAACGAGGAAGGCAACAATGCCAATACCGATTTGCACTGTGGGGTCACTCCTTTACAACAAGAAATAGTGTGAATGATGAATCACTGGCCAGCGGCCAGATATTCCCGGTTGACGACGTTGTTTAACTCCCCGCCCTCCGCAAGAGTTTGGATGATCTGGGCGATGGTGGGGATCATGGCGTCGGCCAGGTCGGCGGTGGATCCGCCGATATGGGGGGTGATGAGCACGTTGGGGGCGTCCATCAGGCCCTTGGTGACGGGGGAGGCCTCGTCCTCCACGCAGTCCAGACCCGCGCCGGCTAGCTGTCCCCTTTGGAGGGCCTGGAGCAGCGCGGCGTCGTCCACCAGTCCGCCCCGGGCGGTATTCACCAGGCAGGCGGTGGGCTTCATGCGTGCAAGCTGCTCCGCCCCGATGATGTGGCGGGTGCTGTCCAGCAGGGGGATGTGGAGGGAGACCAGGTCGGCCTGCTCCAGCAGCTCCTCCAGAGGGGCGTAGGTCATGTGCAGCTCCTGCTCCCGCTCCGGAGGCAGGCGGAAGGCGTCGTAGTAGACCACCTGGGCTCCCAGGGCCTGGACCAGAGCGGCCACCCGGCGGCCGATGTTTCCGCCGCCCACAATGCCCACGGTCTTGTGGTTCAGGGACAGGGAAATAAAGGCCCCCCGGTCCCAGTTGCCCTGCTGGACGTTGTTCCAATAGCCCAGCACCTTGCGGTTCAGGGTGATCATCATGCCCAGAGCCAGTTCGGCCACGGCGTAGGCGTTGACCCCCGGGGTGTTGAGGACGGGAATCCCCAGGCGGCCGGCGGCCTGGACGTCCACCGAGTCGTACCCGGCCCCCCAGCGGATCACCGCCTTCAGATTGGGCTTGTTGGCCAGAACGGCTTCCGGGGTTTTCAGGACGCGGACGATGATGCAGTCCACATCGGTGAGGGCCTCATAGTCCTCCTGGCTTTCCACGGAGAAGAACGTCTGATCCGGGAGAAGCGCTTGAAACTGTTCCAGGGTTCCGGCGGGATAGGGTCCAGCCAATGCGATTTTCATTTTGCCGCCCCATTGATCTGGGCGGCCACCTGGCGCATGAGGGCTTCGGTGGGGGCCTTGCGGTCCAGCTTGGAGGTCTCCACGATCAGGCGGTACAGATCCACATCGCAGTCCTGAGCCACCGACTTGAAGGTCTTCATAAAAGAGGAGTGGGCGCCGCTGTAGCCCAGAATCAGGTCCTTGGGCTTCAGGGGGGTGTGGTAGCCCTCCTTCTCCATGGCGGGGATGAGTTCCTGGTCCTCAAACTGAAGCAGGGTGTACAGGTCCACGTCCAGGGCCTTCCCCTGCTGGTGCATCAGGGCCACCGCCAGCTCGGTGGGCATGTTGCCGGCGCTGCGGGCCATGCCCAGCAGGCCGCAGTCCAGGATGTCCGCCCCGTGTTCCGCCGCGGCCAGGGCGTTGGCGGCGCTGAGCCCCAGGTTGTTGTGGCAGTGGAAGCCAACCGGGATTTTGATGCGGGCCTTCAGGGCCTCCACATATGCTCCGGCATCGGCGGGGTGCATGGTGCCGGCGGAGTCCATAATGGTGACCTCGTCCACCCCGTGCTCCTCCAGACCGGCGGCCTCCTCGGCCAGCTCCTCCGGGGTGAGCAGGTAGGCCTTCATCAGGGAGTAGCGCACTTTAATGCCGTGCTTCTTGATGATGGCGGCCTTCTCATAGGTGGAGGCCCCATCCCCCGCGTCCGCACCCAGACGCAGGAAGGAGATGCCCTTGTCCGCAGCCATAGCCACGTTGTCTGCCTCAAAGCGCTTGGCGTTCAGGAACATGCCGATTTCCGCCCGGTCCAGATAGGGGTGGATCAGATCCAGGTAGGCCCCGTCGCTGATGGGGGCGGGAGAGCCCTTCTCTGTGGCGCCCAAGCCCTTGGCGTTGCCCATCTCAATAATGCGGATGTTGCTGCGCAGCAGCCCCTCGATCATCATTCGGGTCAGCTCCGGGGAGAAGCCGTTACCTACCACATTGGCCCCGTCCCGCAGGGTACAGTCCATGATTTTCATTGTGGTTTCCCTCCATAAGATTGCACCATATGTGCGTTTTGCTATATTCAAGATACAAAAAACGTGGTAAAATGTAAAACACAGATAATTTTGGCGGGGCAAAAAAATTTTTTGTGGCCTGCTTTCAATTTTTCTGTTTTGACGAAACGAACGGATATCAAGAGAGGGAGTGCTGCGGATTGGATACCATCAGTTTGTACTATTTTACCGAAGCGGCAAAGGATTTGAACTTTACTCAAACCGCCAACCGGCTGTTTCTCTCCCAGCAGAATCTCAGCAGCCACATCGCCCGGCTGGAGTCCAAGTGCGGCTGCAAACTGTTCCAGCGGAAGCCCAAGGTGCAGCTCACCTATGAGGGAGAACTTTTCCTGGCCTATGCCAAAGAGGCGGTGGCTTCGGAGGGCAACATTCTCTCTGTCCTGAAGGCGGTGGCCGACGAGGACTCCGGGCGTCTGCACATCGGGGTATCCACCCCCCGGGCGGCCATTTTTATTCCGGAGGTCCTGCGGGATTTCACCAAGACGTACCCCGGTGTCAGCGTCCGAATCTCCGACCGCCCTTCCTATCTGCAGGAGCGGCAGCTGGCAGACAACGCCATGGATTTCTGTGTGGGGGTGTTCCAGTCCCAGAATCCGGAGCTGCAGGCCACCCACCTGCTGACCGACGGGCTGTACCTCTGTATGTCGGACAGCCTGTTCCGCGCCTATGCCCAGGACCGGGCGGAGGCGCTGCTGTCGGCCGCACGGGATGGGATCACCATGGCGGAGTTCTCCGGGCTGCCAGTAGCACTTCCCTCTGACGGGATTCCCCTGTCCCGGGTGATTCTGTCCTGCTATGAAGAGGCCGGGGTGGCCCCTAACGTGCTTTTGAATACGGCTTACCCGCAAATGTTCCGGGCCCTGTACTTCCAGGGGACTGCCGCCTTTTTTGCCACAGGCATGATTCTCAGCGACCACCTGAGAAACCGCCCGGCCGGTGTTCCGCCGCTGCACGCATTTCCTCTGCTCCTGAATGGAGACTTTATCAAGCGGGAGATTACACTGCTCACCAACCGGCACCGGTATCTCTCCAAGCCAGCCAAGCATTTTATTTCCCTGACGCAGGCGTTTTTTGCCGCCATCGAACTGGAGCGGGCGGGATTTGAAGATGGAAGACCGCGGGTGTTTGACCCGGGTTTTTAATGTAAAGATTGCAAACCCAGTCAATTCAATAAATCAGTATGAAATTTGACTTCTCAGCTCATCGAAGCGTGGATCGCCGCCTTGGCTGTTGCCGGCAACAGGTTGAGGAGAACGATTCCGCATGCCGTCAGGTGGGGGCAAGCAGAGCGTTTGGCTTGCCGCGAGCGGCAGCCGACGCAGTTTCCGGGCGGAAGCCCGGACCCACTTTATCAGCAGAGAAAGAAAATGCTGTGGTGCCTTACGTGCCAAGAAAAGAAATCCTGCTGCGTTGCCCCTGTGCGGCCTTGTGTGAGGTGATTGGATGCAGGACAACCGTGTACCAATAACCGGTACGAAGCCATTGTACGGCCCTTGGATGCAAAGTGTAAGGACAGAAAGTTGACACCCAGAGGAAGCCATATTTTCCATTTCTGAAACGAATTCTGATTCCTAGAAAAATATTTTTTTGCCCCTGGTTCCGGCTGTTTCGCTGGAACTAGGGGCGTTCGAATTTAGTACGAGGATAAAGGGAGGTGGTCGCAAAGCGCCCGCCTCCCGGTCACAACGCCCCGCAGAGCGGGGCGTGTCAAGGGATTGCGGGATTTCGCCGCAGCGCAAGCTTAGGTGGTCGCTGAACCGGCTTTTCGGATTTCAGGTGGTCGTAGATTTGAGGAAATCCAGAGGTTCCAAAAGGTTCCCAGCTTTTTCACCGACGCTGTGCACAGCAATGCTTCGGGTATCTCAAAAATTGCGCCGCCTAAACAAAGAGAGAAAATCTCGCCCAGAGCTGGAAACTGAAATGCCGTAGACAAGGAAAAAACGCCGCAAAAAGTGTGAATTGTTTGATAACTCTGCGCCACAGCCCTGGCTATTTCTCATTTCTGTGGTATCGTGTGTCGTTGCAAAGGAGGCGGCGCAACGTGACAAAACGCAGAGCCAACGGGGAAGGCAATCTCCGAAAACGGAAAGACGGCCGCTGGGAGGGCCGGTACACCGCCGGCCACGACCCGGAGACGGGCAAGGCCATCTATCGGAACGTCCTGGGCCGCACCCAGGCGGAGACCCGGGCCAAACTGAAGCAGGCTATTGAGGAGGCAAAGCATGTCGACCCGGTAAAGGCAAAACAGTACACCGTGGGAGAGTGGATGGATGTCTGGTTCGAGAACTACGCCAAGGTGAAGGTCCGTCCCTCGTCCCACCAGACCTACCGGGGCTACATCGACAATCACATCAAGCCTAACATCGGGAAGATCTCTCTGAGCAAACTCACTTCCCTGGAGTTACAGAAGTTCTACAAGAAGCTGCTCAGCAGCGGCAGAGTGGAGAGAATCGAGAGCAAGAAACAGAGCAAGGGGCTAAGCCCTAAGACTGTGCGGAATCTCCACCAGATCATTGCCTCGGCCATGAAGCTGGCCAAAGAACAGAAGCTCATCGCCACAGACCCCACGGACGGATGCGCCTTGCCCAAGGTGGAGCACAAGGAGATGAAAACCCTCCCAGTGGAGCAGCTGGCTTCCTTCCTGCGGGAGGCCAAGGACAGCGGTGTATTCGAGCTG
>JABLTR010115478.1_pt1 | contig 33143 bp, 27 predicted proteins | sample 7160071 | NCBI WGS metagenome assembly JABLTR01 (sample SAMN14651230, study PRJNA627086) | human gut metagenome | isolation source: feces | host: Homo sapiens | reverse complement strand
GTTTATTTTACAACAAAAGGAGTTTTTCTGTCTTCATCATCGGCACAAGCCTTCTTTGGAACCACTCGCCTAGCGAGTGGTTTTCTACATACAAACAAAAAGGCTGGAGTCGCTTCCAGCCTTTGAAAAAACTCAGGCATTTTCTTTATCCCTTTTGTTGCCTAGAGCCGAAACAAATAAGATTCCAGCTGCAAGTGTACTCACCAATGCCATCGCTAGCAAACACAATCCTGCTATCGTCCAAGCTCTCACCGGAAGGCCTCCCCACTCTAATCGCCCCAAGTCAACCCCCTCCATAGCCCAGCTAATTTTAGAAATGTAAAAGGCCAGGTCAAAGAAATGCTCTGTTGGCAGGAAGATATCTGGTATTTGCAGTGACTGCCATGCGATAACATACCCCGCGAACAATGCCGGAAACACACCGCACAGGAATAAGGCTGCGACAACTCTCTTGGTTACGGTGAAGGTCTTCCACCGGTGGGGAAAGGTCTTCACCGTAACGCAATAGGCATTGACCAGTAAACATGGAATCAACACCAGCCAAAAGACAGTTTTCAGCTGGCGGAGCATGACGGCAATATCTTTGGTGGAAAGAACCAGTTCTCCCGCACCAAACCCTAGAAGTGAAGTCACAAGCTGCTCCGCTTCTTCGCCAGTGGTCACCTGGGAGGAGAACAGCAGGAAAGTGACCCATTCGCCCTCTTTCACATAGCTGGCGATCCAAGGGGAATCCAACGCATCTTCTTCCATCGGCTGCTGCACCACTCCATTTGGGTCTGCATATATAATTCCTTCCGGTAAGCAGGAAGCTGCCCTCTCCAGATGGAACATTCCCAAACAGGCAAAGGCCGCTGCCACTAGGAAGAACACCCCGCACAGAAGCCATTTTTTCATGGGGTGGCAACCTCCTCTCCATCTTTCAGAGGCCGGTTGGAGGATACGACGTACTCCCGGAAATCCAGCAGATCCCCAGAGGAAAAGTTCTGCTGATCCTGTTCCTGCACAGTAACTGGCACGAATCGGACCACCATCTCTTTCCCGAACGCCCCCTCCACATAGTCGATGATGTACACTCCCGTGTTGCCATCCTGCATGGTGAGGCTTGAGAGGGGGAGCACCGTGGCCTCGCAAGGGACGCCTCGGACAATGCCGTCCTGAGGCAGGGATACCGTTACTTTTGCCATCATGATTCGCTCAATGTGGTAGGAGGCAACCGTGCATAACGCCAATACCAGCAGTAGCGCAAAGCTCACTTTCAGAATGACTGGTTTCATGCCTTCTCCTCCTTGGGAATCCCACTGTCCAACACATCGCCGCCGCAATAGAAAAAGCACATCGCCAGCGGCAGCAAGGACAGCACGCAGCAGACAAATTGCAGGGGCAGGTTCTCCGTGTAGCGGCTGGCCAGGAACACGGACAAGGGATAGCTTCCCACGTCTTTCAAGTTAATCAAAGGCTGCTCCACCATGTTCCAGCTTTCGATCAGTGTCAAAATAATGAGGGTGGACACACCGCTCTTTCCGCAGGGCAAGAGCACCTTGACCATCACTTGCAGGGTGCCCGCCCCATCCAGCCGGGCGGCTTAGAGGATATCCGCCGGGACAGAGCGGAAAATCTGCGTCAGCAAAAAGGTGCCCAGGGGCGCGAAGGCCAAGGGCAGCAACAGCGCCCAGTAGGTGTTCAGCAGGCCGAAGGCGTCCAGCAACAGGTAGTTTGGCAACAGTGCCAAAGCCAAGGGCTTGCCCCATTTCCCAGCTTTTTGCAGCAACAGGGCGAGAAACAGCGACAAGGGCAGGATGAGCGCCAAGCCACAGGCCAGGAACAGAAATGTGTTCTTCAGCGCTAAAAGGAACAGCCGGTTCCCGAAGAGCTGGGCATAGTTCTCCAGCCCCACAAACTGCCCCCAGCCCAAGCCGGAGGTGAAGGAGCGGAACACCGTATAGCAAAAGGGCAGCACCAGAAAGGCCAGCAGCCCCACCACAGCGGGGGCCGCCAGCAGCCATCCAGTAACCGCTTGCCGCCGTCTCACTCCGCCACCTCGGTTTCCAGCTGACGGAGCAACTCCTCAGCCACTTCGTCCATCTGTTCCGTGTTGGGGGTGAAGGTCGCAAAATCGTAGAGGCTCATGGCCGCCCGGGAGAAGGAACCGTCCAGCAGAGTGTAAGGCCGCACTTCCACGATCCGCTCATAGGCTTCCGTAAAGAATTCTTCCGGAAGCATGGGGGCTGGCTCCCCTTCCACGGGCTGCTGGAGGTCCTCCACCATACCATGGGCCAAGGGAGTTTGAGGGACAGCCGCCCGCAGTTCCTCAGCGGTGATGTCGGAACGCACAGGCCAGCCATGAGCCGTCCCCCACTCGCTGGCATCGTAGGAAGCGCCGTTGTATTCCAGGGCGCCGCCGCTTTGCACTTCTTTGGAAAGGAGCAGCTTCAGGAACTCATAGGCTTCCTCCAGGGCGGCGCAGTTGGCGGACACGGCGCCATAGTAGCTGACATTGGCCACGATGGAGCCGTCCTGGGCGGCGAAAGGCGCCGCCACCAGCTCCTGGTATTGGGCGTAAGCTACGTCTAGATACATAAATAAATCGTCACTGAGGAAGAGTGTGTCCGACGGTCTGTCAGGCGACAAATAGTAAGGCCACACAACGCCGTCTGCCTCAATACTTTCCTGATCCAGGGTGGAGAGCAATTCCATATATTGGGACAGGGTATCCGTTAACGTCTCCTCGTCTAGATAGACTTCCCCGGTGTTGTAATCACAGAGGGAGGGGAAAACATTGCTCAAGTTAGCGGCAAACACATTGGCCCCGCTGACGTGCCAAGCACTTTTCTTCTGAGACAATACCGTGCTCAAAAATGTTTCGGAATTTTGGGACAATTCCGATATTTCCAGGCCCGCCCCTTGCAGTTCGTCCTCCAATGCCAGGATAATGGGGTACTGATACCGCAGAGGCAGGATGTACCGCTTGCCGTCCATCATCCCCGCGTCCATGACTTTCTCCAGCAGCAGGTCCTTCTCCAATGTTTCGTCCTGGTCGTACAACTGGGACAAGTCCGCGAACAGGCCTGTGACCATCCCTTTTTCCACATTTTCAATGAGCCGGGTTTCGTTGAAGCCAAACCCATCGTCACAGGGAAGGATGAAGATATCAGGGCCTTGGCCTGCCATCATCTCCGTTTGGAGTTGGTCGATGCGGTTGCTTCGCTCTTCCTGGTCCGCTGTCAGGGTGACAAACTCAAAGGTGACGTCAGGGTTGACAGACGCCGTATAGTACTGGGCAATAGACTGAATGGAGTTCTCCATGGTAGTTCCCTTCTCCGCATTGGGCAAACCAACGGAGCTTTCCATGCACACGGTCAGCAATATCTTGCCGTCTTTCATCTCGGGCTCCTTTTGCTGGCAGGCTGCCGTGCCCAACACCAGAAACAAAGCGCACAATGCAGCAATCCCTCTCCGCAGGACACCTTTCATCTCTTTTCCCTCCTCACAATTTAGAAATATCCCCTTGCCTTTTCTCGTTGAAAGACAAGGGGATACCAGAACTACCTTACAGTTCCTGTAGTTTAATAGTACTTATAGTTCCCAGCTACCGGGCAATAAAAGCCATTATACAAAATTTCTGAGGATTCCACATTATGGCAAGCAGCACATCTGGTGTCAAGATACTTAACTGCCAGGTAGTCCCCAGCACAACTCGAGTAGCCAAATCGGCAATAAGTTGTTCTTCCAGCACTCCAATTTATGACATCCCGCCGGACGGTTTCCCATCCCTCTGGTGCGCCACAGCAGGGCATAGGAACATACCGTTCCACAACGGGTTCATCAACGGGCGCGGATGTTTCAGGTGTTGCTGCAAACGCAGGTACGGCCAGAGCAACAACCATAACAAGGGCAATCATCACAGAAAAGATACGTTTCGTCATTGTTCATTCCTCCTAAATTGACGGGCCATCACTTTACCGTCTAGACAAAGTGAGGCAATCGTGTCACGGAGCGAACATACGACTATCGGTGGCCACCGTTATCGCCTTGGTTATATGTATATATTACCCGATTACCAAGCTAAAGTCAATGATAATTTATAAACATTTTATGTATTCTACAAATTCATGCATTCCCTGCGTCCAACTTCCAGTTCTGTTGTATGATATATCTATAATTCTATATAGAATATACTCAATTTATATGATTACACTATGAGATTATCGCTTGTATGCACCCCTTGTACATTTCTTTCTTTTTGAGGAAATGATACAGGTTTTTATGCCATCCCCTGTACACAGGAGTGGATAATTCCAAACTAGTCCTTCCCGCTGTCAGTTGTAGTAGCACAGGACATCGTTCCGTTATGCTGTGCCGCTATTTTCCTGGAAGCCCGTAAACATCCATACGGCATAAATGAAACTTTTCTTTATATTTTTAGACAAGAGAAATTTTAATTTCAATTTTACAGAAACGCGGTCGCGGCTTTACACAGATAGGGATTACAATAGGGCTGTAAGAAAACGGAACTGTATGAGAGAGGAAGAGTGACATGGAACTTGCAAAAAAGCAGACCGCGACCCAATCCCAAAAACTGATGGTGTTTGTGCTGACCATGGCCCTGTACGGCCTGGCCACGTTGTTCACCGAGCTGATTCCCAGCTTCCAGGTGGGCGTTGTGGAGTTCTCAGTGGAGTACTTCCTGTTTATCCCCCTGACGCTGGCCATGCTCTTTGACCCCCTTTCCGCTGCCCTGGGCGCCGCCACCGGCGAGCTGGTGTTCAGCGAGATTATGCTGGGACAGTTTGGCGGCCTGGGAGAGCTGGAGAAGTTCCTCACCGTGACCATTGGCGTGTATGTGGCCGGCCGCATGGTGAAGGACCCCAAGAACTACAAGATGGTGGGCATTGCCGCCATCACCGGCACGGCGCTGCAGCTGGCCATGGGCGCTGTGGTGGACATCTGCAAGGTGCAGTTTGCCGTGGAGGATTTTGAGGCTGTGGCCGGCCTGCCGGAAAGCGTCTTCGCCACCGAGGGCTTTGCCTTCCTCAACGACCTGCTGTTCTCCGGCATCCTGTTCTGCCTGCTGCCCACGCTGTTCCTGGTGCCCAAGCTCTATGGGAAGATTGAGCCCCTGCTGGGCATGGCGCCCCGCACGGAAAAGACCTGGGTGGGCGGCGTCAGCCCCAAGGTGGTTTTGGGCTGCGTCATCGGCTTTGTGGTGGCTGTCGTGACTCAGCTTATCGCCAAGAGCGGCTTCTCCATTGTGGACTGGGAAGCTGACTGGGCCGGCAGCGGCACCGCTTTGGCCATCGGCCTGGTGGTGGCCGCGGCGCTGGCGGTAATCGTGCTGGCCGTGCTGAAATGGAAGGCCGGAAAGGACGGGACTACCGCGGGATGAACATCATCGAGATAGAGAACTTGACCTATTCCTATCCCGCCGCTGAAACGCCCATCTTACAGAACATCACGCTACAGGTGGAAAAAGGGGATTTCCTGGCAATCGTTGGCAACAACGGCTGTGGGAAATCCACTTTTTGCAAGACTCTCAATGGGCTGATTCCCCACTTTATCACCGGCGAATTCTCTGGGAAAGTGGTGGTGGACGGGGTGAACACCCTGGAGGCGGACGTGGGCGCCCTGGCCCAAAAGGCGGGATATGTGTACCAGGACTTTGAAAACCAGATTGTGCGCCCCACGGTGCTGGACGACGCCTCCTACGCCTGCCTGAACTACGCCATGGCGGACTATGTGGAGCGTGGCAAAGAAGCCCTGGCCCTGTGCGGACTGAAGGGCCGGGAGGATGACTACATCTGGCAGCTTTCCGGCGGGCAGACCCATTTGCTGGCGCTGGCCGGGGCTGTATCTCTGCGGCCGGAGGTGCTGATTCTGGACGAGCCCATCGCTCAGCTGGACCCGGGCCACGCCGACCGCATCTACCAGGTGCTCAAGGAGCTCAACGAGAAGCACGGCAAGACCATCATCGTCATCGAGCACCACACGGAATACATCGCTGACTACTGCAAACACGTGATGCTCATGCGGGACGGAAACATCGCCTGGAAGCTGCCCACCAGCCAGGCTTTGCGCCGGGTGGGCGAGCTGCAGGAGTGCAACATCTTCCCGCCCCAGGTGACCCTGGCCGCGGACAAGCTGCGGCGCCAGGGGCGCCTCCCCTGGGAGCAGCTTTTACCCACCACCATCCCCCAGGGGCTGGAAGCCTTCCGGGGCCTTGCCTACCGCCCGGCGGAACAGGCCCCCTCTCCCCCACCGGAGCAGGAACCCGCGCCGGCGGTGGAGTTCCGGCAGGTGTCTTTATCTTACCGCTCGGTAAAGGGGGCGGACCGGGTGGTGTTCGACGGGCTGGACCTGACCATCCGCAAGGGCGACAAGGTGGCGCTGATAGGCTCCAACGGGGCGGGGAAATCCACCTTGATGAAGCTGATGGTGGGGCTTTTGAAGCCCGCTTCCGGGGACATCCGCCTAAACGGGGAGAGCATCCACCGGAAAAAGACAGAGGACCTCTCCCGGCAGATTTCCCTGGTGTACCAGAACCCGGAGCAGATGTTCATCAAGGACTCCATCCGGGCGGACATCGCCTTTGCCATGGAGGCCCGGGGCGTGGAGCACTATAAGGAGCGCACCCAGGAGCTGCTCGCCCGGTTCCGCCTCTCCCCGCTGCAGGAGCGGGACGGGCGGCTGCTCTCCGGCGGGCAGATGCGCCGGGCCAGCCTGGCCATTGGCGTGGCCTTAAACCCCGGCATTTTGCTGCTGGACGAGCCCACCGCAAACCTGGACATCGCCACCCGCAAGGAAATTCTGCGCACCTTGGGGGAGATGAAGGACATCACCGACACGGTGGTGATTGCCACCCACGACATGCAGCTGGTGTGCGAATGGGCCCAGCGCATTGTGGTGCTTTTGGGCGGCAAGGTGGTGGGGGACGGCCCCCGGGACGAGATTTTCGGGAACCGGGCGCTGCTGGAGGAGGTGGGCATCCGGCCGCCGGAAATCTTCTCCATGGGCCAGGCCCTGGAGGAGCGGGCGCTGTGCTACACCGTGGAGGAATTTACAAGCTGCTTTGGGGAGGGCTCGTGATGGAAATGGGAACCAAGACAAAGAAAAAGCTCTCGGAGAACATTTTGGAGAAGTTCTCCATGGACTTTCTGCGGAACCAGGTGCTGAAAAACGCCTATGGCAACGACGACACCGTCATCGCCAAGCTGGATCCCCGCATTTTGATTGTGTGGTACCTGTTCTTTGGGCTGGTGCCCTGGTTTGTCAACGACCTGTGGTTTTTGATGGCCAGCTTTTTGCTGGTGGTGGTCACCACCAAGCTGGCCCGGGTGGCGGGGCTGGTGCTGCTGGTGTTCGCTGTCGGGGTGTTCTCCCAGACAGGCTATCTGCTGCTGGTGTCCCTGCTCTTTGGGGGCAACGCCTCCACCATCGCGCCGCTGCTGGTGCTCAGCCTGAAGGTGGCCACCTGCTCTCTGGCCTCGGTGACGGTGTTCTCCGGCCTGGACCCGGACAAGCTCTCCAACGGCCTGATGTGGTTCGGCTGCCCGGAGCGGCTCTCCTTTTCCATCTCCTACGCCTACCGGGTGCTGCCCATGCTGATGGAGGAGTTTCAAAACATTTTGCTCTCCTTCCGGCTGCGGGGCAACCCGCCCTCCCGGGAGGGCCTGTGGGGCAAGGTGAAGTACCTGTTCTACCAGGTGAAGGTGGTCATGCACGCCTTCTACCCCCTGATGCTCAACACCGCCAAGCGCTCCCGCACCACGGTGGAGGCTTTGGAGATTCGGGGCTACCGCAACGCCGCCACCAACAAGGCGGTGAAGCGGATGAAGCTGGCCACCTTAAAGGTGAGCACCAACGACCTGCTGTTTTTGGCCATCTCCCTGCTGTGGATTTCCCTGGCCATTCTGCTCTCCACTTTGATTTAGAAAAGAGGTATCCCCTTGAAACTGGATTTTCACACCCACGGCAAGCTGGCCAAGCGGCTGCCCTTCTCCACGGTGTACACCGACTGGCTTTTTGGCGAGGCCAAAAACGCCGGCCTGGACGCCCTCTGCCTGACAGAGCACTTCAACACCCTGCAGTTTGACGAGCTGTACGGCTACCTCGCCGCCAGAAGCGCCCGGGAGGGCGACGCCCTGGTGCTGGAAAACGGTCTGCGGGTCTTCCCCGGCATGGAGACGGACATCGCCGAGGGAGGGCACATTTTGTCCATCGGCCCGCTGGAGGCCATTCTGGAGCTGAACCAGCGTCTGGCCCCCCACAAGGCGCCGGGGAACTTTCTGCCCTTTGCCCAGCTGCGGGATTTGTTCGACCAATACCCGGTGGTGGTGGGCGGGGCCCATCCTTACCGGGAGGGGGGGCACATCCCCCAGCTGCCCCGGGAGCAGCTGGACCGGCTGGATTTTCTGGACTTAAACGGCAAGGACCTGGCCACCGACCGCCAGCAGGCGGAGGAGCGCACCTATGGCCTGGGGCGCCAGCTGGGCGTCCCGGTGGTGTCCGGCAGCGACACCCACCAGGCGGTGCAGTACGGCTGCGTGTGGACGGAGTTCCAGCGGGAGTGCTCCACGGCGGCGGAGCTGCTGCAAGAAATGCAGGCGGGAAGATATGCCATCACCGTGTCGGAAAGCGCGGCGGAAAAGGTGCGCTGCGCCTGCCTGCTGAAGCGGGCCCTGAAGGAGATTCACGCCCTGGGCGGGGACTATGTGGCGGTGCTCACCGGGCCGGAAAAGGACCAGGAGCACGGCCCCTCCTACGCGGAGCGGATCGTTGTTCACCACAAGGCGGTGGTGGTGGAATACGCCCCCAAGGCCGTAGCCATGGCGGAGGCGTTGGAGACTGCCGCCAACGAGATGGCCTTGCAGGGCTGGGAGCTGGTGTCCTCTACAGTGACGCCAGCGGCAAAGGGCATTTTGCTGTTCCGCAAGCGGGGCTCCGAATAAGCCGCGGCCCGGCTTGCATCCACCGGCGCGTTCTGTTATACTGAAAATCACTGCAATGCCAACTGGGACGGAGGTAAAGCCATGACCATACAATTCCCCCACATGCCGGAGCAAGTCACCCGCTCCGAGGCGGAGATTATCGACTACATCTCCAACAACCCCCGGGAGTTCCTCCAGGACTCCATCGGCGCGGTGAGCCAGAAGCTGGGGGTTTCGGGCACCACGCTGTCCCGGTTCGCCCGCCGGGTGGGCTGCGGGGACTACAAGGGCTTGAAGCGGCTGGTGTCCCAGCAGGAGCAGCCGGTGGGCCCTGCCGCCAAGCTGCTGGAGACTCAGCAGGGCTTTACGGTGGAAAACTGGATGTTGCGCCAGCAGCTCTGCCTGGAAAAGACCCTGGAGGGCCTGGACCCCCAAGCCTTTGAACAGGCAGCCCAGGCGCTGCTGGACTGCCACCGGGTGTTCATCCACGCCAAAAGCGCCTCCGCCTCCCTGGGGCAGCTGCTTTTGTTCCGGCTACGGCGGCTGGGCATTGAGGCGATCCTGCTGCCCTCTGGCGGCTCGGAGGTGCTGGAGGGGCTTTCCCAGGCGCACTCGGACGATTTGGTGGTGCTGTTCAGCTTTTCCAAGGTCTCCCGGGAGGGCCGGATGATTTTGGAGTATCAAAAGCAGGCTGGGTACCGCACCCTCGCCTTTACCAGCCGCAGCTATCTGCCGGAGCCGGAGCGGGCGGACATGAACCTGTTCGTCTACCGGGGAGAGGCCAAGGAGTACCACTCCATGACGGCGCCCGCCGCCCTGGTGGACGCGCTGGTGGTGGCGGTTTCTGAAAAGCTGGGAGACGAGGCGGTCCAGCGGCTCTCCAACCTCCACCGGCTGAAGAAGGCCTATGATGGCAATCGTTGATCCCGCTGGATTTCCCTGATTTTCAAAGAACCCTCTGCGGCTTTTGAACCGCTCCCCGGCAAGAGGGCCGCGAGACACAATAAAAAAGCTGGACTTCCGGCAGCCGGTTTGGTTGCCGGAAGTCCTTTTGCTGCCTTGAGACCTGAATCCCCCTTTCAACCAGGGGGAAGAAAAGAGGTCTTAGAAATAACCGTTTCTGATAAGTTTGGAAAAAAGACTGGAAGGGCTGTCCGCGTAAACTATACATCACATCCGAAGCAGCCTGCTCTATAACCGGAGCCCCAATATGGAACCACATGGCCTCACAGACCTGGTCCGGCGGATGACGTGGGCCGGGTCCCGGATGCAGCAGATGCCCTTCTCCAAGACTTCTACAGGAGAAAAGGAACATGGGACGCTCAAACCGGGAGGCCTCCTATTCCCACTTTACGATTTATCGCCTCCCTCCTTTCGGAAAGAAGGGAGACGGCCGCCCCGTGCGTGAAAACCAGAGCTCCTTCTGAGATACATCCCCATCGTGACAAGAAGCAGGCAGAGCAGCGCCGCCCCTCCCGCCAAAAGGAGCATGGCCTCCCGCTGCCGCTGCCCCAGGAGGTTGAGGAGCTCTGCGCAGCGGGCATTTTCCGCGAAAGCTGCCAGCCCTTTTTCCGCCAGCTGGAACAGGTTGCTGTAGTGGCCCCAAGCAAAGATATTGCCCGTTGGCAGCAGCGAAGAGGGCAGCTGGGTGCGGCCCAGCACAAGAACCAGGCCCGCCCAAGCCAAAAGGCATGCCACGCCGCAGCCCAGGTACCAAGGCCAGCGCCTTGCCTGTCCCAGGGCCACGCAAAACAGGATGGCCAGCAGCAAGGTGGCAAGCACCAGCAGGGCCGCCCCTGCCAGCCACGGCAGCCCGTTGAGCAGTTTTTCCAACTCCTGGCAGCTGATTACGGCGCTTTGGGCGCGCAGCTCCTCTGGAACCAGCTGGGCCAGCTCCCTTTCCGCCAGGAAAGGCTGGGTCACCTCCCGGCTGTACAAGGTGGCTTCCCCCTCCCCCAAGGGGATGGTAACGCCCTGCTCCAAGGGGGACGCCCCCGCCGGCATCCAGAGAAGGAGAGTGTCCGGCTGGGCCTGCCCCTCCTCCACAGGGAGGACGCGCTCCCCGTCTTGGAACGGCCGGGAGCCATACAGCACATACTCCTGGCTTTCATCCTCCATGACAAAGGCGGCGGCGCCCTCTGTGCCTATGACGTTCACCGGGACGCGTTTTGCCCACAGGCCCGCGGTCAAGCCCTGGCCCTCCTGGATGGCGTAGAGGAAGCTCTGCCCGTCTTCCCAGCGGACGGCGTCGGCCGGGATGCGCTGGCTCCCCACGGCATTATCGTACCGGGGCGAGCACTCCCGGACCGGAACTGTCATCTGCCTTTCAATAAAGCCGGAGAGCAGCGTGCAGTTTATCAGCAAAACGGCGGCCACGACCAGCCCCCGCAAAAAGGCCTTGTTCATGGTATCACCCTACCCCTTCACTTCCGCCAGGGCAATCCCCTGGACCAGCTCCTGGTGGAACCGGAGGAACAGCAGCAGCGGCGGCAGCAGAGAGAGCAGGCAGCACACCAGCTGGGTGGCGGCATCCTCTGTGCCCACATAAGCCACCGCCACGGACAGGGGATACTGGGCGGGCTCTTTCAGATAGGCCACCGGCTGTTCCACCATGTTCCACGCCTCTAAAAAGGACAGCAGCACCACACTGGCCACACCGTTTTTGCTCATGGGCACCAGGACTTTCCACAGGACCCGCACCATGTTGGCGCCGTCCAGCTGGGCTGCCTCCAGGATTTCATCGGGCACTGAGCGGAAGCACTGGGTCATGAGGAAGGTGCCCAGGGGCGCGAACATGGCGGGCAGCACCAAGGCCCACTGGGTATCCAGCAGGCCCAAAGCCCCCAGAATGCGGAAGTTTGGCACCAGCGTCACCTGGAGGGGCAAAACCATCACCACCAGCAGCAGGAAAAACCAGAAGTTCTTCCCGGGGAAGGCATACTTGGCAAAGCCCAGGCCCGCGAACACCGACAGAACCACCTGCCCCGCCACGATAACGGCGCAGAGGAACAGGCTCCTCCAGAAGTTGAGAAGATACTCCTGGGAGCCCAGGAACACGCGGTAGTAGCCCTCCGCCGAAAAGGCGGACCCTTCCGCGAAAAAGCTGAGAACCAGCACATACACAAAGGGGCCGCCGATAACAACCAGCAGCAAGGCGGCAAACAGCCCCACAGCCACAGCGCGCAGCTTTTTCATGAGCGGGCCGCCTCCTTCCGCAGCACCCACAGGGCGCAGACCCCCAGCACCAGGGTCAACACCAAGAACAGCAGCACAGAGGCCACGCTGAGGCGCTGGTAGTTCAAGTTCTCAAAGGAATTGTTGATAAAGTGCTGGAGCATGTACACCGACGGGTGGGGATGTTCCCCGCCCACCAGGAAAATCTCCCGAAAGCACTTGAAGGCGTTGATAAGGGAGAACACAAAGGCGATGAACAGGGCGTACCACATTTGCGGCATGGTGATGTAGCGGAAGGCCTGCCACCGGCCGGCGCCCTCCACCTGGGCCACGGCGTAGTGGTCAGGGGGGATGGCCATCAGCCCCGCCAGGAGCAGCACCACCGCGTAGCCCGTGCTCTTCCACAGGTAGAGGATGAGCATCACCCAAAAGGCCGCCGGGGATTGGAGCCAATCCGCCAAGGGCAGGCCCAGCGTGAGAAACAGCCGGTTGACCAGCCCTTCTCTGGAAAAGAGCAAATCCACCAGCAGCACCGTGCCCGCCACGGGCATCACATAGGGCAGGAGGAACACCGTGCGCAGCAGCTGGAACCGCCGGGCCTGCCTTTTCAAAAACAGCGCCAGCCCGTAGGACACCAGCAAAATGACAGGCAGCCCTATCCCCAAAAAGCCCAGGGTGTTCCCAAAAGCCATGCGGAACATGTCGTTCTGGAACATCCGGCTGTAATTTTCCAGGCCCACAAACAGCTGGCTTTTCCCGGTGCCTTGGGACAGGGAGTCCCACACCACCTGGCCAAAGGGCAGCACGTAAAACAGCAGGAAGCCCAGCAGCAGCGGCCCGGCAAAGAGATAGCCCTTCCACGTCCGTTTCATACGCCTCACTCCGCCAATGTCATTTCCATGGTGGAAACGGTGCGGTCCACCAGTTCTTCCAGGGATTCTTCCGGCCTCTCAAAGTGCCAGGTTTCGTACAGGTTGTAGATGTCCAAATCCAAATCGGAGTAGACCTTGGCGCTGTCGATGCGGTCTAAGGCCCCTTGGAAGGAGGCCAGGGTGCCAGGCAGCAAGCCGCTGTCCTCCGCGTATTGGAGGAGAAGCCTATCTTTTACAGGGATGGCAAGAAAGCCGTTGTCGCCGTAGTCGAACATGGTGCCGTAGTGCATGCCGTTCACCTCAAAGCCCTGCTGGGTGACAAGCTCCGGGCTGTACAGCAGCTCGATGAAGTCGAAGGCCTCCTGGGGATGGGCCGCGTTGGCGTTGATGGCAGCGTAGAAAGTCACCGCGGCAGTGACGCCCCCCTGTGGGTTGGGTATGGGCAGGACGGCGTACTCCGTTTCCTCTCTGGCAAGGCTCATCAAGTGGTTAGCGCTGATGAATCTGCCGCCGCCCTGGTACAAGGCCGGAGATTGGGAATAAGCCTCGTCCTGAAACGCCGAAAAAGCGTCCGCTTGTTCTATTGCCTGCTGCAAGGAGTCTTGGATAACCAGCAGGTTCTGGTCCGTGTAGTCTGCCAAAAGCCCCAGGCAGTCGGGAAATAGCCGGAACGTGCCCCACGCCATGATGCCCTTGAGGGCCTCCTCGTCACTTTGAAGAAGCTCATCCAGAGTGGTGAAAACATAAGCCGGGTCGTTTAAGATGGATGGGTCTAGAATCAGCCCCGAAAAGGTGTAGGTCAGAGGCAGCAGGAACCGGCCCTCCCCGGTGACACCCACGTCCATCACCGTCTGGTTGCAGCTTTCCAGGTCGATGATTTCGCTGCTTTGGGCCATGTCCTCCAAATCCAAGAAAAGGTGGGAATACATGCTTTTTTCCACGTTGGGGAAGAGTGCCTCCAATGGTTCCCCAGAATCCGTCACCGTCCCGGGAACGGTGGCATCCAGGATAAAGGCGTCCGGCCCCTCCCCCGCCATGATTTCCGTGCGCAGGCGGGTCAGTTCCGTCTCCCGGTCCTCGGTGTTATTGGGCAGCACTAAAAACTCGTACTCCGTCTCCACCCCTGTGGCCTTCAGGTAGTTTTCCAGTTCGTAGGCGTCCTGTTCAAAGCTGTCCTCGATGCACAGCACCACCGGGTCCCCCTCTTGGGCGGTGGAGCTGGCGGAAGCCTCGGAGCCGCTGGGCTCTGGGGGCTGAGGTGTATCCTGGGTTTGGCAGCCGGCCAGGACACTCCAGGCAAGCAAACAGACAGTCAGCAGCAAAGCGAGCTTTTTCATAGGACAACCCCCTATTCTATCGCACCTCTATGGTAAAGATTTTTATAGAAGAAGTATATCATTTTCACAAGGGAGTGTCAATGTAATATATAGTATAACTACAAAATCTCCAGGCGAAGGCAATGCAACAGTTCGATGCCGCGCAAACACAAGTCACATTATTTTAAGAAAAAGGTGAGATGATTCGGGAGCGATGGATGGGATGAACGATTTGGAACGAAGTATCCGGGGAGATTCCCGCGCGTTTTTTACTCGCGCTGGAGGACGTATGCGGTAGTGGGCAAATCTCCGGAAAGGGGAAACGCGGTTCTGCCGTTGGCTGCCTCCCCTGGGATCTCCCCAAGTTCATTCCCATACACGTCCAGGGCCGTGAGGGTGGCGTTTCCTGTCACGATGAGGCTCCCCTCCCAAGTGTCGGCGTACAGCTTGCCCTGGAAAGCGCAGGCGGTGAAGGGCACGCCGGGGAAGAACTCCACAGGGCTTTGGGTGGTTTCATCCATCCCGGTCTCCCCCACGGCGGTGAGAAGAACATCTTTCGAATCCGCCAGGGGTTTTCCGTCCAGGGAAAGGGCTGAGAGGGAAAGCCGCTGGTTTTCCACCTGGGCGGTGATGCCATGGCCCAAGGGAATGTCACCGTTAGGCTGCCCGCTGAAATAGGCGCACTTCTCCCCATGCATGACAAACTGGGCGTGGTCCGGGTCGAACACCAGCTCCCCTGTCTGGGAGATAAGTTTCCCGTCCACAAAGCCAGTGTCCTCCGGCAGCACGCCCCACCGATGCAGGGCCTGGGTCAGATAGTGGGCGAAGGCTCGGTAATCCCCGGCGCCGGAAAGGGCTTGGATGTCCGCAAACACCAGGTCCTTGCCCAGGGTCACGCCGGGATGGAGCGCTTCCCCACCCTGTGCGGCAGCGGGTAGGCGGGACTCGTCCGGGAACTGCCGGAAGGCGTCCCGCCAGGGAGACCAGGCATAGACCACCCCGTGCTTTGCCTGGGACAAGTCGCCGGTATTGACGAACCCTGCGTTCACCGCCACATCGGCGGAACCGGCATAGGCCTCGCCCCCGTCTAAAAATACGCTGGCGGTGTTCATCACATAGGGAAGGAAACAGTTGGGCATCATGTGGCTGTTGGGCAAAGTCAGCAGGTCTTCCTGGGTGTAGACGATCTCCGCCGTGGCGTTGGCGGGAGCCACCAGGCCTTTGAGGAACACCTCTGCCAGAAAGCCCCACTGGCAGATAAGGGAGGGATCGTTGTAGGCATCGAAGATGTTGAGGATCTCGCCGGCGGGCTGGTCGTCCCACTTCTCCGAGGTGTGGTGCGCGTAGAGGATGAGGCCGTCCCAATTGTTTAGGCAGGCGTAGGCCGCCATCTGCACAAAGGCGGTGGAATGGAAGGGATAGGCGCCATACTCGTTCCATTCGCTGAGGACAAAGGGCTTTCCGGCAACCACAGCGGTGGCACCCAGGCTCAATAGGCTGGTGCGGGCGGCCCCGTAGCCCTGCTGCATGGTCAGGGGATTCATGGAGACGTATTCCTGCAAGCCTCCTACAATATAGGTGTTGTTTTGCACCGGCAGGATGGGGTGGTTGAAGTAGGAGTTGTTTTCCATCAAGTCCCCATCCGTGTGTCCATAAACATCCGCCGCCCCGCCCAGCAGGTTGCTGGTGGCGATGGGCGCTTTGGCCCCCAGGGCTTTCAGGAAATCCTTCATTTCACGATAAAACCGGCGGTTCAGCTGGATGCCGAACTCCATGGTGTCGGCGTAGCGGGCGGGGCTGTTCTCACCGCCCCAGTCCCCTGTGGGCTCGTTGACCGGCTGCACAAATCCCCCTTCCGCGATGCGCACGGTGCCGGCTGATGGGTCTTCCTCCTCCCCCAAGGCACAGACGCCCTCATAAGTCCAGGCCTCCCGGAGCTTTTCCCTGCTGCCGTATTTCGCCAGCAGGAAGTGACCGAACTTCTCCAGCAGTTCCTTCCGATAGGGAGCCACGCCGGGCAGGTCTTTCACATCCGCTGTGCCCTTGATGGCCGAGTCCTCGTTGTTGATCTGAATGGTCATCACCGCCGGGTCGTCCAGCAGCCGGGTGCCGGTGTAGGGATTTACATGGCAAAGGAGTTTTTGGGCGTACTCCTTTTGCAGCTCGATCAGCCGCCGGTTTACCATGGTGTAGCACTTCAGGCAGGAGCCGGGCTCTCCGGGGTAATCCAAGCCGTCCCCCTCCTGGAAGGCCCTGGCTACAATGAGATCGATGTGCAGGTAGATGCCATGCTCCTTCAGCTTGCCCCAGAAGTAGTCGAACCGGTCCAACCCATCCGGGTGGAAAGTGCGGGTAGTGCCGCTTTCATAGTCCAGCAGGGGCGCCTCCCGGCAGGAGGACCAGCTTCCCGGCTCGTCCCCAATGGGGGCGTCGGCGGCGTGAAGGCGGATGACATTCACCCCCAGGCTGGCGAAGCGGGCGGCTAATTTCTCGGCGGTTTCGTGATCTGGGGTGTTGGAGCGAGTGGGCAGGTTGAACCCGATGAACCGGGCCTGCGTGCCGTCCTCAAAACAGAAGTGGCCTTTCTTTACGGTGACGTGGCCGTGCTTGCCCGCCGGGGCGTCCAGCAGGTGGGAGAAATCCAAAGCTCCCACGTTGGGGGTGGCTTTGTCAATGGCGATATGCTGTTTCATGTGTGATCTCCTTTCAGCGGTGTTTCCGTGCGGCCTTGGCCGCGGCTTTGGCTTCCTTTTTCGCTTGTCTATCCAAATACTTCTGGTTTTCCGTGTCAAAGTCCAGGCCCTTTCGCTGGCAGAGGGCTTTCAGGTCGGCGATGCGGTCGGCCTCGTGCTGGGCGGCCAGGGCTTCCCGCTCCCGGCGTTCCAGCTCCTCCGGCTCGATCCACTCCCCGCCCTGGGCCAGGACAGCTTGTTTCTTCCGGTCTAAAAGCTCCTGGTTGATCCGGGGCATCTTCTTCTCCACATCCACAAAGGGCAGCAAGATCAGATAGACCGTGGCGCAGATGAGGTCAAACAGGTAGAAGGCCAGCACCATGAACTGTTTCACATCGGTGCCGGGCACCACACCCTGGGCGTCCACAAAGCCCATCTTCAGAATGGTGGACTCATACCCGCCGGCAAAGGGGGCGTAGATCACCGTCTGTACCGCCCCGATGATGGCCACCCCCAACAGCCCTTCCAGCCGTAGGTGGGAGCGGAACTCCACACTGTCAAAGGCAAAGCACAACAGGGTAGCGAACACGTAGTTGTTGGGGATCAGACCGCCCTGGCGCAGGAACCCTGCGGCAATGGCAATGGGCAGGTTGGAGGGGAACAACAGGCCCAAAACACTTCCCGCCAAAATGCAGATGTATCCAAGATAGGTAAAGTTGCGGATGCCGATTTTCCGTGCAACGGGGTAGGCAAAGATAGCCCCTAAGCCCAGGGGTATACCAGTTGCAATTTGGTAGATGGTGAACATCATGGGGTCCTCTGCCCCGCCCAGCAGGAACTTCACATAGAAGTACTGGACGTTGCCGCCCTTGAAGTTGTCCACGATGCCGGTACAGGTGGCAAGCACCGTCAAGATGACGTAGTACTTATTGGAGAGCAGGGCCCGCATCTGGTCCATCAGGGGGACGCTGTTCTCTTTGGCAAGGCCCACCTCCACCGCCATATCCTCGGTGATGCGCTCCCGGGTGTAGAAATACTCCAACAGCAGCAGGGGGATGGCGGCGATGCTTAAACATAGCATGAGGACAGGGTATCCATTGATGTCCTTTTCCAGCCACATGGGCAACAGCACCATGTTGATGACCATGCCAATGACCACGCCGGAGATGAGCGTCCAGGACATCTGCCGGATAAACTGCACCTGGGTCTTCTCTTTCGGATCCCGAGTGGTAAGAGAGCAGATGTTGCTGCGGAACAGGTAGAAAAAAGACGACCCCACCGTGTTGTAGCAGATAAGTAAAAAGAAGAAGTAGTACCAATAGGAGCCGCCCAGGTCATTCCCCGGGAACAGGAAGATGAAGCACCCGATGGCGATGGTGACAAAGCCAAAAATCAGGTGCCAGGGACGAAAGCGCCCCTGCCGGGACTGGGTGTGCTGGATGAGCCACCCCACAAACAGGCCCCACGCCACCGCCAAAATCTTGGTGAAGGTCATCACCACCTCGTACTGGTGGCCCATCACCCGCACCATGTCCAGGTTTTCCACGCCGTAGATGGCCCCGGTCTGCTGGGTGAAGAATTTCTCCACCAGGGCGGCGATGGTGTTCACCACGAAGATGAGCCCCAGGGGCCCCACCAGGTGGCCCAGGATTTCCTCCTTTTTTGACAGGGTACGGGATTGTACCCGTGAATCCATGAAGGGCTTTTCAAACAGGCCGTGGCTGAGCAGCTTGCTTGTTCTTGTCATAGCGTCTTTCCTCCTCTTCTCAGCTGCGTTTTCTTCATTATAAGAGGCGACGCTTGAAAAGTATTTCAAGTAAGGCTATAATTTTATAAATTTGGATAAGGGAGGCGCATAATTTGGAACTGGATCTGTTTTGCCAGCTGTTCTACGCCAGTCACTACATCCCCATGGCCCTGCTGCATAAGGGGGAGATTCAAAAAAGCTATGCCAGCATAGAGCGGCCCTTACCCCTCTATGGGAAAATTCTTGAGCAGGCAAGGGGGTTCTCCGGGGCGTGCAAAGTAGTCTCCACGGAGGAGCTGGGCCTTTATGGATTGGTAGAGGCCGGGGCGCAGACACTACTGCTGGGCCCGGTATTCAGCCAGCCTGTAACGGAGAAGATGGTCTCCATCTTTGCCAGGCAGAACGGCATTGGCAACCGGGACTGGTCTGTCCTCTACTGGCTGCTGGCTGGGGTACCCCGGTACACCTACAATCAGTTTTATAACCTGCTGCGGTTTCTGGATCTCACCCTAAACGGACGAAACCCGGAGGAAACCGACGCCATCGTACAGGAGGCTTCAGCGGTTTCCCAGCCAGATTCCGTAAAAGCCCGGCAGGCAATGCGGAGCCCCTGGGAGGAACGCCGGCATGAAACGTTCCAAGTGGAGAATATGATTCTCGCCACCGTGCGGGATGGGGACGTAGATGCCTTGAAAAAACTGTTGGATACCTTGGGAAAGGTTGGCAACTTACGGGAAGGTAAAGTTGCGGACACCCCATTGCGCCAAGCCAAGAATATCTTTCTGGGGCTGGTGTCCCTGGTGGGCAAAACGGCGGCCATCCCTGGTGGGATGGATGACGAAGAAGCCTATACCCTCATCGACCTGTACGCACAGGAGTGTGAACAGGCCCCCACAGTGGAGGCGGTAAAGCTGCTGCAATACAATATGCTGCTGGATTTCACCCAGCGGGTGGCCAGGGAAAAACTGCCTCCCCACCTCTCTCCGGAAATTACGCAGTGCGTGCAATTCTTGCGGGGCCACTTATTCGGAACAGTCGGCATCGACGAGGCTGCTGGATGGGTGGGAAAAAGCAGGGCCTGGCTTACGAGGAAGTTCAAGGAGGAGATGGGACAGAGTTTTGGGGAGTTCCAATCCTACCTGCGAACCCAGGAGGCCAAACGCCTGCTGCGGTACACGGACATCAGTCTCAGCGAAATCGCGGGGATGCTTGGATTTTCCAGCCAAGCGTACTTCCACTCATTTTTCAAAAAAGCAGTAGGCATGACGCCCTCAGAGTTTCGGAAACAGTAAAGCGAAGAAAAGGTGAAGGGAGGGTTGGACACGCTGCTCTTCGTCAATCTAAAAACGAGTAGACCCAAAACGCTGGAAAACCGACTCTAAACTTGCAAAAAACACAGTTTTATGTATAATAAAATTAGTTTAACCTTACAAATCGTGAAGAGGGGGATGCCCGATGAACCTTCACCTGAATCCATATCTGGCCGCAAAAACGGATCCGCAAAATGCGAACCTTTGGCTTCCCCTGTGGATACACAGCCGGGATACAGCGGAAGTGATGCGGCGCCTGGCGATGCATTGGCTTTCCGATGGAGCTCGGGCAGCTTTAGAGTTGGAAGAAGCGACCCTTTCGAAAACAGCGTATTTTTTGGGAGCTGTCCATGATATTGGAAAGGCAACTGTCTTATTTCAAAGCACCATCACGCAGCGCTTGCCAGAGGCGCGGGACCGTTTAGCCAGGCGCTGCGTTCTCCCGGATAGTTTTGTCTATCCCCGAGTGACGCCGCACGCCAGAGCAAGTGAGGCAATCTTGCTGCAGCTTGGCTGCCCAAAAGGAATTGCTTCCATAGTGGGCGCGCACCACGGGAAACCCCAAGAGAACAGCAGCGAGTATATCGACGAGAATATAGAGTCGTATAAAAACAACTACTACGGAAAAGGAGAAAAAGACCTTTGGTTTTCCCTCTGGAAACAGATGGTGGAGCAGCATTTGCGGGCCGCAGGGTTTGCCTCCCTAGAAGACCTGCCTGTTTTATCCATTCCGCAAGAGCTTTTGCTGACAGGAATGCTCATTATGGCGGACTGGATTGCCTCCAATACCAGCTTTTTCCCCTTGCTTTCGGTGGAGGATTTGGGCAGTGAAGCCCTTTATCCAAAGCGTTTCGTGAGCGGATGGAAGCGGATTCACTTGCCGGATCCCTGGCAAACGCCCTCTTACATCCCCATGGATAAGGATTCCTTCCAAAATCGCTTTGGCTTTTCTCCCAATGAGGTGCAGCAGGCTGTACTAGATGTGGCAGCCTCTATGGAGACACCAGGCCTTCTGATTTTAGAAGCACAAATGGGTGTGGGCAAGACGGAGGCCGCTTTGGCTGCGGCAGAAACCTTTGCTGCAAAATGGGGAGCGGGCGGTCTCTTCTTCGGGCTGCCTACCCAGGCCACTGCCAACGGCATCTTCGGGCGGTTGACTACCTGGGCGCAGACCCAGTCGGAAGATACCGTGCACTCCATCCGATTGGCCCACGGCATGGCGGAGCTAAACGAGGACTATCGGGAACTTTTTCCTGGAAGGGCGCTGGTCGAGAAAGATATTCCCGAAGAGGGGGTCTATGTGCACCCTTGGTTTCAAGGCCACAAGCAGGCGTTGCTGGCTGATTTTGTCATTGGCACAGTAGATCAATTGCTGCTGGTCGCGTTGAAGCAGCGACACCTGATGCTGCGCCATCTGGGCGTGGCTGGTAAAGTCGTTGTCATCGATGAGGTCCATGCCTGCGATGCTTATATGGATACATATCTTGACAGAGCCCTGTCTTGGCTGGGCCGCTATTATGTGCCGGTAATCTTGCTCTCTGCCACATTGCCCGCCCAGCGCCGGGGTGAACTGGTGGCGGCTTATTTGGGCGCGAAAACTGTGGAGCGTGAACTTTTCTCCAACCGGGGCTATCCTTTACTCACCTGGGCCTCAGGAACCGCTGTCCAACAGCGGGTGGTAGCGCTCTCAACCAAGCAGCGCCAAGTTGCCCTGCATACCGCCACGGAGGATGCGCTCCCGCACTTGCTGGAAGATGCCCTTGCGGAAGGCGGCTGCGCAGGAATCATCGTCAACACGGTGAAAAAGGCGCAGACCCTCGCAAGGCAGCTTCAAGAAAGGATGAAAGATTTTCAAGTGTTTCTGTTCCACGCCCAGTTTCTCATGCCGGACCGCGCAGAGAGGGAGCGGATTTTGTTAGAACGGTTGGGAAAACGCTCCACTGCGGCGGAGCGGGACAAGCTTATCGTAGTGGGGACCCAGGTGTTGGAGCAGTCGCTGGACATTGACTTTGACTTTTTGGTAACCGAGCTCTGCCCCATGGATCTGCTCCTGCAGAGAATCGGGCGAGAACACCGTCATCCCAGCCATGATCCCCAGCGCCCTCCCCGGTTGCGAGAGGCCAGGTGTATTGTCTTGACAGCGGAGGACGGTTTTGATGAAGGCAGCAAAGCCGTATATGGGGAATGGCTTTTGTGGCGAACCCAGAGGCTGCTTCCTTCTGTGGTCCGTCTTCCAGAGGATATATCTACCTTAGTGCAAAACACCTACGGCTGGGGGGAACAAGATGTGCTTTCGGGAACAGAGGAGAGCAAACATGCGTGGGAACTCTACCAGCTGGAGGAAAAGTCCAAGCAAGAGAGGGCTGGCCAATTTACCATTTTGCCTCCTAGAAAACGCAAGACCCTCTCCAGACCGGAGGTGCTGGATGATTGGATGAAGGATGTGGGCGCCCATTCTGAAACACAGGCGCGGGCTGCCGTGCGGGATGGAGACCCCTCCATCGAGGTATTGGTCATGATGCGGTACAGAGATGGCAGCGTGCGGTTTCTTCCGTGGCAAGAGGGTGGAGCCTCTGTTCCAACGGACAGGCCCCCCTCCCAGGAAGAAAGCCGCGCCATTGCCCGGCAGCGTCTGCGGCTGCCCGGGTATTTCAGCCGCCGCTGGACCATTGACGGTGTTATTGCGGAACTGGAAGAGCAAAACCGCCGTTTTTTAGCCCAGTGGCAGCAGGCGCCTATGCTCAATGGAGAACTTGCCTTGTTACTGGACGAGACGTTCTCCGCCAACTTAGCGGGAACCAAAATTGTCTACGACAAGGAGCGCGGTTTGACCTATGGAAAGGAGGAGGACTGTGAAGAAGATAGAGTTTAATTTGTTGGAGGAACCGTGGATTCAGGTGCGCACACCGGATTGCGCGCTACAGGAAGTTTCTCTCACAGACGCGTTGCTTCACGCTCACGAGTATGCCGGCTTGGCTGGAGAGCTGCCCACCCAGGACGTGGCGGTTTTGCGCTTGCTTCTGGCAGTGCTGCAAACCATCTTTTACCGAGTGGATTTGGAAGGCTCCCCTTCTCCCCTAACAGATGAGGAGGATGCTCTCGACCGTTGGGGCCAGCTGTGGGAAGAAAAGCGGCTGCCCGAAAAGCCCATCCTGGATTACTTGACAGCCTGGCGAGAACGGTTCTGGCTGTTTCATCCAGAGCGGCCTTTTTATCAGGTGCTAGAGGCCCAGATTGGAACGGAGTATGGCGCCAAGAAGCTTAACGGAGAGGTTTCCGAAAGTGAAAACAAATACCGGCTGTTTCAGTCCTATGGTGGAACAGAAAAAGATTCCCTCACCTACGGTCAAGCCGCCAGATGGCTTCTCTATCTCAATGGTTTTGACGACACCTCTGCCAAACCAAAAGGAAAGGGTCTCCCCTCTGTTGGGGCCGGCTGGTTGGGTAAGATTGGACTGTTCCTAGCCCGCGGAAACACCTTGGCTGAGACGCTGCTGTTAAACATGGTTTTGCTAAAAGATGGCCAAGAGCTGTGGGCGCCTCCTTGCCCGTATTGGGAGCTGGATCAGCCCCGCAGTGGGGAACGGACCGAGATTCCCCTCCCGGACAACCAAGCCGCCTTGCTAACCTTGCAATCCCGCAGGATTTTTCTCCATCGAGAGGAAGGCAGAGTTACAGGTTACCGGCTTTTGGGAGGAGACTTTTTTGAACGAGAAAACTCTTTTTGTGAGCAGATGACCATTTGGCGCAAATCCCAAGAGAAGAGGAATGCCCCCCTGGTCTATCTCCCACTGCGGCATGACCCAGCGAAACAACTGTGGCGGGAATTTCCCTCTGCTTTCGCTGTGGAATCCAGTACCCACACGCCTGGTGTCGTCCGATGGATTGCCGCTCTGAGAGACTACATGGACAGACATCTTTTCATTCAATTTGAATCTGTGGGCGCTGCCTATGGCGATAAGGACTTTTTTGTCAACGACACTTTTACGGATACATTGACCTTTCATCGCGCGGTGTTGGATACCACGAACACAGAAACCCGTAATAAAATTACGCAAGAAGTCCTTTTCTGCGAAGAAATCGCCGAAGCGGTGGGCGACCTTGCCAAAGAGGTTGCTAAGTCTGCCGGCGGGCAAGGTGTGCCGGAAACGGCCAGGGCGCGTTTCTATTTTGCGATCGACCAGCCCTTCCGCCGTTGGCTTGCCAGTCTGGACCCAGAGGAAGACATGGACGAAGCGGTGCTCTCTTGGCGCAGCCAGGCCAAAGGGATCGCCCGTCAAGTGGGGAAGGCCCTTGTAGAGGAGGCGGGCCCAAGCGCTTTAGTTGGCCGGTGTGAAAAAATCAAAAAGGGAAACAAGGAAATAAAGCTGTATCATGCAGCGCCAAAAGCTTTCAATCATTTCTTGTGGGAGCTGAAAAAGATCTACGAAGAAAAAGGAGGGAACAAAGTATGATCGCAAAGCAAATTGCCGGTTTGGTGGAACGCCGCATCCGGCAGATACAGGGCCTGCCAGAACATCCCCGCCGGGCAGCCTTGGCCAATCTCCGCCGTGGCATAGGCCGGGCGCCAGGCGAACTGCCCGAACTGTGGGGGAGTTTTCTTCAAGAGATGCCCCCGGAGTTTTTCAGCCGCAATGGCAACCCCACCGCAGCCGAGTGGGCAATCTACTTGGCGCTGACCCTCTTCGCATTGCATCAGCAAAGCCAGGAGAAGTCCATGTGCGCAGACGGCGCCGGAATTGGTAAAGCGGTGCGGCAGCTGGCAAACAAACAAAGGGAAGACCCGCAGGACAGCGGCGCCTTTAAGCGCTTCAGCGCCCTGCTTACGTCCGACAGCGTCGAAGAAGTTTCCCATCACCTGCGAGGATTGATTCAACTCCTCCGAGGAGAGGGCCTGCCTTTAGACTATCCCCAATTGGCCGTTGATCTATTTGAACTGCAATTTCCCGATAGTGCCCCACAGGTGAAGCTGCGATGGGGCCAGGATTACTTCTATCAACCCAACGAAACCCAGGAGCCACAAGAAAAGGAGGATTCCCATGAATAAGCGTCTCTATGTAGATCTCCATGTATTGCAGACCGTACCCCCCAGCTGTGTCAATCGGGATGATACGGGAAGTCCCAAAACCGCAGTGTACGGTGGGGTTCGGAGAGCTAGAGTTTCTTCCCAAGCGTGGAAACGCGCCATGCGAACCATGTTTCGTGAGGAGTTGTTAAACCCGGAGCAGATGGGAGAGCGCACGAAAAAGGTTCTGCAGATTCTCGCGGAAGAAATACAGCGGATCGCGCCTGAACAAGAGGCGGAAAAGCTGGCAAAAAAGGCCATGGAATATGCGGGTCTAACCCCTTCGAAAAAGAATGGAAATGACTTGGATGCCCTGTTCTTCCTCAGCCATTTCCAGGCCAAAGCATTGGCCAGCTTAATCGTGGAAGGTTCCTCCGACAAAAAAGCGTACCATGACGCGCTGGAAAAAGCCCCCTCTATGGATATGGCCTTATTTGGGCGCATGGTAGCCAGCGACCCCTCGCTGAATTATGACGCCTCAGCCCAGGTCGCCCACAGCATCTCTACCCACCGGGTGCAAAACGAATATGATTATTTCACCGCCGTGGATGACTGCGCCCCTGAGGATAACGCCGGCGCGGGCCACCTGGGTACGGTGGAATACAATTCTTCCACCTTATACCGCTATGCTACGGTAAACTTGCTGGAACTGGCAGGGTATCTGGGAAAAGAAGACGCTGTCAAAGCGGTAGAGGTATTCGCAGAAGCGTTTATTCGCTCCATGCCCACAGGCAAGCAAAACACCTTTGCCAACCGCACTTTGCCAGATGTGGTCTACATCACATTGCGGGACGACCAACCGGTCAACCTATGCGGCGCGTTTGAGCAAGCGGTCCCCTCCACGGCCAACGGGTATGTAGAAGCCTCAAAGCAGCGGTTCGTTTCCTACACGGAGCAGGTCTACGCGGACTATACTGGTAAACCTCAAATCGCTTTTACCGTGGGCAAGGGATGGGAAGGCCTGGCTGCTCCCTTGTCTTTGCGGGCCATGCTAGATGAACTGTCGAAGGCAGTGTCCCAGCAGTTGGGCCCATGCGAGGTGTCCTGATGGCTACCCTGTTGCTGCGCTTGGCCGCGCCCTTGCAGTCCTGGGGGATGGACTCCAAATTTGAAACCAGAAAAACCAACCGGGAACCAACCAAAAGCGGCGTGGTAGGGCTTTTGGCGGCTGCCCTGGGAATCGGGCGGGAGGAACCGGAAAAGTTAGGCCCCCTCAATCAACTGCGTTTTGGGGTGCGGGTAGATCAAGAGGGGGAATTTCTGGTGGACTACCACGCCGCCCGAAAAGAGGAGAAAAACCGTAAGGGAGAGATACAAAAAGTCGTTCCTTACATTACCTATCGCCACTACCTGTCGGATGCAATTTTTCTGGTGGGGCTGGAAAGCCAGGAGGAGGTTTATCTGCAGAATCTGGTTCAGGCACTTCACCAACCCGTGTTCCCGCTGTTTTTGGGACGCCGCTCCTGCCCTCCTACAATGCCCTTGTGCTTGGGAATCCGACAGAAAGATTTGAAAACCGCTCTGGTAGAGGAGCCCTTGTTGGTACCCTCGTGGCGCAACCCGGTTCCCGGCGCAAGAAGAATGGTGCTGGACGCAGCCCCTGGGGAACCAGGCGCGGTGCCTCAACAGGACCTGCCCTTGTCTTTCAGCCAAACCCACCGGCAGTTCGGCTATCGTCTAGCCCGGGAGGACAAGGCAGCAGAACTGCTCTCCACGGAGCATGATGCTTTTGCGGAACTGTGAGGTGATTCCATGTTTTTATCGAGAGTTCCCTTGGATCTTCACAAAAGGGCAACCGTGATTGCGCTGGCAAATCCGCAGCGGTTTCACGGAGCCGTGGAACAGGCGTTTCCCGGAGAACGCCGCCGCCGGCTCTGGCGGCTGGACCCGCTGGGGGAAAAACTGTATTTGATGATTCTCAGCGAGGATACGCCCGATTTGTCAGCTATCGAGGAACAATTTGGGGCAGGAGAGCCGGGAGAAACCAAATCCTATGGTCCCCTGTTGGAACGGATTCTGCCGGGCAGCGTTTGGCGCTTCCGGCTGGCAGCCAATCCCACCACCAGTAAAGTTCCTTCTTCCGGGCCTTTGGAGCGAGGCAAGGTACAGGCCCACGTCACGCCGGAATTTCAAGAAGGGTGGCTTCGGGCGCGTGCGGAAAAGCATGGATTCCGCCTGAAAAGCCTACAAGTGACAGGGTCTCGGTGGCTTCGGTTCCAAAAAGGGCAGCAAAGGCGGCCTGTCACATTGCTTTCTGTGGTATATGAGGGCATATTGGAGGTGACAGACCCCGTTCTTTTCCGCCAGGTTCTCACAGAGGGAATCGGTCGGGGCAAAGCCTATGGGCAAGGCCTTCTAACGGTGACAAGGGGAGGCGCTACCCATGGGTGAGATACCTGGCATCATTCGCCCGGAGCTGCAGGCGCTGCCACAAATCAAGGACCGAATGACCTTCCTCTATTTAGAACACTGTACTTTGGGCAGGCAGGATGGAGCGATCACTGTGACAGACGAAAAGGGGATTGTGCACATTCCTGCCGCCGCCATTACCGTTTTGCTTTTAGGGCCCGGCACCCGTGTGACCCACCGCGCCATGGAACTGATGGGGGACACCGGCGTTGGCGTTGTGTGGGTGGGAGAACACGGCGTGAGGTATTACGCCCACGGCCGTCCTCTCACGACCAGAGCAGGATTGCTCCAGCGCCAGGCGGAGTTGGTGAGCAACACTCGCAAGCATGTAAGCGTAGTGCGAAAGATGTACCAACTGCGTTTTCCAGAGGAGGATGTTGCTGGATTGACAATGCAGCAGCTGCGCGGCCGAGAGGGAAGCCGCGTGCGGAGAGCCTATCGGGCAGCCTCGCAAAAAACCGGTGTTCCTTGGAATGGGCGGGAGTACCAGCCGGAGGATTTTTCCGCTAGCGACAAAGTGAACCAAGCCCTTTCCGCCGGCCATGCCTGCCTTTACGGATTGGCCTATGCTGTCATTGTCTCTCTGGGCTGTTCCCCAGGGCTGGGGTTTGTCCACGTCGGCCACGACCGGTCCTTTGTCTACGATATTGCGGACCTGTATAAAGCGGAAATCACCATACCCATTGCTTTTGAGGTTGCGGCAGAAGATCCAGAGGATCTGCCCTCTGTTGTCAGGCGGAGAGTCCGGGATGCCATGGTATCGCAACACATTTTAGAGCGCATGGTTCATGACATACGGTTCTTGCTCCTTCCAGAAGAAGAGATGGACAACGCGGAAGAAGCCGTCTATCTTTGGGATAACCAACAGGGAACTGTACAAAATGGCAGGAATTATGCCGAAGGAGAGGAGGGCGTGGCACCATCGTTGTCATCACAATGACGGACTGCCCTCCCAGGCTTCGGGGGGACCTGTCCAAATGGCTGCAAGAGGTGAATACCGGTGTATATGTGGGCAACGTTAGCGCCAGGGTGAGGGACGCTCTTTGGGAGAGAGTGTGTGAGAACTTGAAAAATGGCCGTGCCACCATGGTTTTCTCCGCTAGCAACGAGCAGCGCATGGACTTTCGAGTTCACAACACTTCTTGGAAGCCGGTAGATTATGAAGGCATCCAATTGATCCGCCGTCCACTTCCTTCTTCCGTGGCGGAAGAAACGCTAAAGCCTGGTTTTAGTAAAGCGGCAAAACGCCAGATGGCAGACCGCAAACGCTGGGCTGCCGAAAAGCGAGATCAGTCCTTTGTGGTGATTGACCTGGAAACAACGGGGCTCTTTCCTGCGCAGGATAAGATTTTGGAGTTCGGAGCGATTCGGGTAAGAGATAATCAAAAGACAGATCTTTTTTCCAGGTTGGTTCGTCAAGAAAAGGGCGTTCCCCAAAAGATCACGGCCCTCACTGGCATTGACGAGGCTTTGGTAAAACAGGAAGGTCAGCCTTTGAAAGATGTATTAGGGGACTTTTTGCAGTTCGTGGGAGAAGATCTCATAGTTGGGTATAACCTGACCTTTGATATGAGATTTCTGCAAGAAGCGTGCCGGGCCTGTGGAATGCGTCCTCCTACCAATCGTTGTTTAGACTTGTTAAGTTTGGCTCGCAGAAAAGTGTTTGATGTTCCAGACTTTAAGTTGACCACATTGGCAGCCCGGTTTTCGCTGGATATGCCAGCGCCTCATAGAGCACTCAACGATTGTCAAATACTGTTTTCTCTCTATGAGAAACTAAAGGAAAATGACCCTTTCACCTGAAAACAATGGCTTAAAATCGGGATCCGTTTAGTCTTTTCCCCGCACGCGCGGGGGTGATCCCGTGCCAGTTTTTGGCACATAGCCCATGTACTTCTTTTCCCCGCACGCGCGGGGGTGATCCCTACCTGACCGCTCCGGGATTCAACCAGTACGACTTTTCCCCGCACGCGCGGGGGTGATCCATACGTATCTTTTTCCGATCGCTGCACACTAGCCTTTTCCCCGCACGCGCGGGGGTGATCCCAGATACAGAGGCGGTTTGCAGCTTGACAGGAACTTTTCCCCGCACGCGCGGGGGTGATCCCCCCTACGGCTACCGGCTGAACCTGCGCCATCCCTTTTCCCCGCACGCGCGGGGGTGATCCTGGGAAGGTCAACGGTGGGGGTCACGCCGTCACCTTTTCCCCGCACGCGCGGGGGTGATCCTGTCCAACTGCGGGCTGGCAGAAACCCCGGTCACTTTTCCCCGCACGCGCGGGGGTGATCCCTCTGGGTGAGGAGTGTCGGACACGGTGTAGTACTTTTCCCCGCACGCGCGGGGGTGATCCCCTGATCGCCGCCGGCTCCCAGAACGGCCTGGACTTTTCCCCGCACGCGCGGGGGTGATCCCACGGACATTGCCGCAGGGTACGACCAACCCGCCTTTTCCCCGCACGCGCGGGGGTGATCCTGATATCAAGCAAATGACCAAGGACATCATCACCTTTTCCCCGCACGCGCGGGGGTGATCCCCCTTTGACGCATTGCGGCTATACTCAGATCGTCTTTTCCCCGCGTGTGCGGGGGTGATCCCAGGAACACGATTAACAAAATTCTAGGCGAAGTCTTTTCCCCGCGTGTGCGGGGGTGATCCCCAGCTGCCATTCAAATAGGCGTGAATATCCGACTTTTCCCCGCGTGTGCGGGGGTGATCCCATAAGGGGCAAAATTAACTATCCTATAATTCTCTTTTCCCCGCGTGTGCGGGGGTGATCCCACCATCGGGAGCTGGCTGTCCGGGCGGACGGACTTTTCCCCGCGTGTGCGGGGGTGATCCCATCGTAGGAAATTTGTCCGTTCTCGTATGTAACTTTTCCCCGCGTGTGCGGGGGTGATCCCCAACTGGCCCAATATGCCAAAAGCGTGGGGGTCTTTTCCCCGCGTGTGCGGGGGTGATCCTTACGCTACCTCTTCCCAGTAAACGGGTTATTCCTTTGTAAGTGCATACGAATCCCCCGTCCACAAAAAACTTGGGTCCCATCAGAGCTCCCCAGTGGTTGGCGTATTTCTCACAGCACAGGCAGCCTGCATCCCTGGCTTAGTCTTTTTGCGAGGTATGGTAATTCCGTCAGTGCTTGAAACAGGTGAGCATAGCGCCCCAGACCGTTAGCCTTTGCGGACTCCACCGGCGTATATCCTCGTTCTCCAAAAGCAGAAAGGAATGGGTGCGCTCTGTAGATGTTGCCCGACACCTAGGAGTAAGCCGCTTTAATCAAGCATTTCTTTTTTTACTGCTCCGTTACTCTTGAGCCTACCCCCTCCCCTTCTTCGAGGTAAGCGAAAGGGCCAGGATTGCTCCCGGCCCTTCATAGAAATGTATCTTGAAAACAAGTGGGACACCAAAACAAACCATTTACCAACTGTCATTCCTGCACGTTAATAATGACCTTCATGGTAGTCTCCCGGTTTTCGTCGATATACTTGTAAGCCTTCAGATAATCCCGAAAGGCGAAGTGTTTGGAGATCAGCGGTTTCAGCTGCACCTTGCCCTGGTTCACCAGGTCGATGGCGGTAAGGTAGTCTTCGTTCCGGTACATCATGGAGGTGTTCAGGTCCAGCTCGTGGTCGTTTAGCACCGCCAGGTCAATGTCTCCCCGGGTGGCGAACACAGCCACCAGCAGGATGGTGCTGCCCTTGCGGGCGTTGGCAATGGCCTGGCCCATGGTGACGTTGTTGCCGGCGCAGTCGTAGATCACGTCGGCTTTGTCCGGGCCAAAGCACTGGACAAACGCTTGGGGGAAGTCGTTCTCTCGCGTGTTGACGCATACATCGGCCCCGCACTCTTTTGCCTTTTCCAGGCGAATGTCAGACACGTCCGTAATCATCACTTTCCGCGCCCCCAGGCCCTTGGCAACCTGGGCCACCAAAATGCCGATGGGGCCCGCCCCCAGCACGCAGATGTCCTTACCCTCCACATCGCCTGCCTGACGCACCGCATGGACAGCCACCGCCAAGGGCTCAATCATAGCGCCTTCATCAAAGCTCATGGATTCCGGCAGGAGTGTAACCTTTTTGGCGTCCACAGCAAAGTAGTGAGAGGCAACCCCCGTGGTCTGGAAGCCCATCACTTTCAGTTCCTCGCACAGGTTGTACTTGCCGTGGCGGCAGGGCCAGCACTTGCCGCACACCACCTGAGGCTGGATGGTCACCTTCTGGCCCAGAGCAAAGCCGGCGACCCCCTCGCCCAAAGCGGCAATCTCCCCAGAGACCTCATGCCCCTGGGTGACGGGGTATTTGGTGAAAGGGTGCTCCCCGTGATACACATGGATATCCGAGCCGCACACGCCAACCTTCTGGATCTTCACCAGCACCTCCCCGGGCTGGGGCTTAGGTGTGGGCACATCCCGAAATGCAATCACACCAGGCGCGGTCATCATTTGCTGCAACATGGCACATTTCTCCTAAAAGGTAGATTTCTTCGGCATCAGTATAGCATAGCAATGAAGAAAATGGAAGCCTTTTTTATCGCATGGTAAGCGGGACTCATCAGCGCTTTCCGCCCCTGTAAGGTCCGCGTATTTTCCCCATCACATAACCATTATCTAGGTGAAATGAGTCATTCCTCTACACCTGTATTAGTGAAACAGAGGAAATATAGAAAAATGGTTATCTTTTCAAGAGCATTAGCAAAATAGTTGTATATAGCGTTCGGGCAGCTGTTAGATTGGAAGTAAACTTATGTAGCGATGGGCATCAAAAAATTCTTTATATAATAAATAGCTTCTTCCCACCCGTCGGTTTCAAAAGCAACTTCTGCCTTTTTCAATAGACTTGTGCGGTATAACTCTTCTGTTTCCGCAAGTTCAAGGGAAATATCTGTTGAAAATTCCAAAGATCGTGTAAATAATCTCTACGGGTCCCAAAATGGTGCCAATAATTCCCAAAACAATAGTAATGGCTCCAGAAATTTGTTCCCAAATTCGTATCTCATCCACCACAATAGGACCTCCATTATATTTCAGATTAGTTGTCTTAATACATTCCCAAAGACGCCTAAACTGTCTACCTTTTCATTCCACGGTGACAGACTTGGCCAGGTTCCTGGGCTTGTCGATATCACAGCCCTTCATGCTGGCAACATAATAGGCGAACAGCTGCAGGGGTAGGATGCTCAAACTGGGCAACATAAAGTCTGTAATGTCCGGCACGCAGAACTGGTAGTCCGTCTCCTGCTTCAGGGCCTCTTCCTTGCCCCGCACGGTGATGCCCAGCACCACGGCGCCCCGGGCCTTTACCTCCCGGACGTTGGACATCATCTTGTCGAACAGCTTCTCATAGGTGGCGATGGCGATGACCAAAGTGCCGTCTTCCAGCAGGGAGATGGGCCCGTGTTTTAACTCACCGGCGGTGTAGGCCTCGGAGTGGATGTAGCTGATTTCCTTCAGCTTCAAGCTGGCCTCCAAGCTGGCGGCGTAGTCCACGTTGCGGCCGATGAAGTACATGTCGTGGGCGTTGAAGTACCGGGAGGCGAAGTACTGGATGGTCTCCTTATCCGCCAGGGCAGCTTCCGCCAAGTCCGGGAGGCGCTGCAGGTCCGCCATGTACCGGGCCATGTCGGCTTCCGGCACGGTGCCCAGCTGGTCAGCCATGTACAG
>JABLTR010078595.1_pt1 | contig 33196 bp, 35 predicted proteins | sample 7160071 | NCBI WGS metagenome assembly JABLTR01 (sample SAMN14651230, study PRJNA627086) | human gut metagenome | isolation source: feces | host: Homo sapiens | reverse complement strand
CGGTAGATCCGGCGCACTACCTCGGCAGCTTCCGGCTCTACCACCCAAAAGCGGGGATCGTCCGGGTTTTTGATATAACCGTAGGGCGGCGGAGAAAGCGGAACACCGGCGTTTCCTTTCATCTTGTTCACGATCCGGCGCTTCTTGGAAATGTCTTTCGCATAATACTCGTTTATAATGTTTTTGAACGGAGTGAAGTCATCCTCACCCTCGTCACTATCCACGCCATCGGAAACAGCCACCAGCCGTATATCGTGAAGCGGGAAAAATTCCTCGGTCAGCTTGCCGACCTCAATATAGTTGCGCCCCAGCCGGGACAGGTCTTTGACAAACACCGCCGAGATATACCCGGCCTCGATAGCGGTCAGCATCTTCTGAAAGCCGGGACGCTTCATGGTCGTACCCGTGATGCCATCGTCTACAAAGAAAACCGTGTCGGTGTACCCTTTGTCTTTGGCGGCCTTTTGCAGTATCTTTTTCTGATTTTGGATGCTGTTGGACTCGTTGTCCATGTTATCGTCACGGCTCAGTCGGCAGTAAAGGGCGGCTGTGCCGGTTTGGTATTTGCTTGACTGTTTCAAAATATCCTCCTTCCCAAGCAGTCAAGCAAGGTCTTTTATCCTATGTTTATTATACCTCTGCCGACCGCTCATGTTAAGGATGTCGATGGAACATTAGGCTGGCTCCAGATCAGCCAGCATCAACTTCAAAAGAATGTCACGCATAGGCTCTCCTTCGTCTTTATAGACAGGTGTGACAATGAATGTGATTTTTCCGATTTGATAGGTGTATTCTTCCTTACAGGTAGTATCGGCCATAGCGTCCTCCTTTCGCAGTTTCAAACAAATGCTAACCTTTCCCCATTGTTTGTTGGAGAAACACGAAAAGGCGGCACCCGCGCTGGGCGTCGCCCTTTTGCCTTTCTCCACATTGGGACAATTTGTCTCGAAGCTAAAATAAGGAGCGCCGCACTCATTTTCTTGGCCCGTCATAAGACAGCTATACTCGGCGCGACGCTCCTTGCTGGGGTGGTGCGGCAACTCCGGTGGACAGGCTGCCAGCCTGTCCACTCGCGGATCGTGGCCGTGGGGTGGCAAGTCCCCACTTGCGGCGCTGGTGTGGATCGCTCGTCCTCCGTGTTGGAGAAGTCTTGGCGCACCCGCCACCCGGCTCCCCGCGCTATGCCCAGAGCCGCCGCTATTCAGTTGTGGAGAGGTTGAAACTACCTCTCATATACCAAGGACAAAAATCGGGCAAATGGAGCCTCACTCACAGAACTTTTTTCAAATATTTTTTCATAGCAACCATGCCGCGCTTCACCGAGCGTCGGACAACACTCTTGTCCACGCCTTGCTCCCGAGCGATTTGGCGATAGCTCTTGCCGAGGATCAGATGTGCCTCCACCCGGACGCCCTGCACCTCCGGCAGAGAATTGAGGGCGTTCCAGAGGTGGACGAACAGCTCCATACGATCCAGAAGTTCCTGCGGCGTCGGCTCATGCAGGCAGGCCGAGTATTCGATCCCATCGTCACAGTCGAGGGAATACTGCGCCTTGTTGCGGGTCGTGCGCCGCTGATGGGCTGCTTCATACAGCTTGTCCGCCTTCAGCTCGGCGGCCACTTCGTCGGAAACTTCGATGTATTCGTCATGGGTGTACCAAGCGTAAAAGTCCTTCAGATTGATGGTCGTCATTTGTATTTCCTCCATTCGGTTCATGTGTGGGTGGGTGAACAGAATGGAGGAACGGCGGGGATCGGCAGCCGGGGCCACCCCTGCCTACCTTGGGACAACTTGTCCCAAGGTGGGTATAGAAAAACGCGCTCGCATGGCGTGATGCCACACAAGCGCGTGAAACGACATATTCAGTTCTGTACTGACAAATTTCGCATCCAAGGCCGGACTGCGCCGCAGGGGGAGCTACGCTTTTTTTAGCTGGTGCAGATTATGAACGCTTTGAAAAAGCAAAATGGACACGGTAATACCTCCTCGGACACCGCCGTATCCTTAAAAAAGGGCGACTTTATTCGAAGATGTATCAGACGCACGCGGGCTATTTCATGGCGGCCGATCGGCGCATCGCCATCGCGGACCGCATGAAGCGCGTGCCGATGGGTTTTTTCAATGACAACAGCCTCGGCGAAATTTCCGGCGTCTGCACCACGGTCGTCAGCACGATCGAGAGCATGGTGCCGATGGTGCTGGTCAACATTCTGAGCGGCCTCATCACGACGCTGGTGTTCACGGCGCTCATTCTGGCCTTTTGACTGGCGCGTCGGTCTCATCGCCCTCGCGGGCATTGCGGTCTATCTGCTGGTCGTGTCGGCGATGGAGCGCAAGTCCGCCGCCATCGCGGACGACACGCAGCGGACACAGACCGCCCTTGTGGAGGCCGTGCTCGAGACCATTCAGGGCATGAGCGTCGTCAAATCCTTCAATCCGACCGGCCGCGGCGACCGGAAGCTGCAGGACGCGCTGGAGGCCAGCCGGAGGAGCAATCTCGCGGTCGAGTCCGTGATGACGCCCTACACCGCCGCGCAGGAGACCGTGCTGAAAGTCGCAAGTGTGGGGATGATGCTCGCCGCCGTCACGCTCTGGATCGGCGGCGGGATGACGCCGGCGAACGCACTGATGACGATCCTCGTCTCGTTCCTCGTGTTCAGCCAGGTGAAGCTCTTCGGCATGGGCGTCTCGATGCTGCGCCTTGCCGCCGCGGCCATCGACCGCACCGTCCAGACCGAGCAGATGCCGCAGATGGACGAGGACGGGCATGATGTCGCGCCTGAAACGCACGACATCGTCTTCGACCATGTCTCCTTCTCCTATGAGAAAAAGCCGATCCTGCGCGACATTTCGGTCACACTGCCGGACAGGACCACCACGGCCATCGTCGGCCTCTCCGGCTCCGGAAAGACAACGTTCTGCAATCTCGTCGCGCGCTTCTGAGATGTGGATTCCGGCAGCGTAAAGCTCGGCGGGACGGATGTGTGCGGATATACGCTCGAGGCCCTGATGCGGCAGATCAGCATGGTGTTCCAGAATGTATATCTGTTCGCGGACACGATCGAGAGCAACATCAAATTCGGCTGCCCCGAGGCCACGAACGAGCAGGTCGTCGCCGCGGCGAAGAAGGCCTGCTGCGACGACTTCATTGAGGCACTCCCGGACGGGTATGACACCGTCATCGGCGAGGGCGGCGCAAGCCTCTCCGGCGGCGAGAAGCAGCGCATCTCGATCGCCCGCGCGATGCTCAAGGACGCGCCGGTCATCATCCTCGATGAGGCGACCGCCAACGTCGACCCCGAGAATGAAGATTGGCTCCAGCAGGCCATCGAGGCCCTGATGCATGAAAAGACTGTCCTCATGATCGCGCACCGGCTCAAAACCGTCCGCAGTGCCGATCAGATTCTCGTGCTCGACGGCGGACAGATCGTCCAGCGGGCCGCCATGAAGACCTATCGCGCAGCCCGGCCTCTACGCCGATTTTGTCGGCGGCAAGAAGGAGACCACGGGCTGGAAGCTCTGAACACTTTTCCTCCAAAACCGCCGCGAGACAAGCGCTTTCGATCAAAAACCGCCGCGAAGCAGAAGCTTCGCGGCGGTTTTTTGCCTGTTTGCGCGGGATGGCTTGCGCCGGAGCGCCGGATCCGATATAATAAATGGGAAATGGAGGGACGCGAAATGGCAAAACGCAAGCAGGACCTGAACACCATCTACATCTCCGAGCGGCTGCAGGAGGGTCTGCGGCCCATCTCCCGCTGCGCGCTGACGACCGTTGTCGCGCCGATGGGCTACGGAAAGACCACGGCCGTGAACTGGTACCTCGGCGAGCGCGCGAAGACGGAAGCGCCACGCATCGTGCGCATCAGCGTCTACTCCGACAATCTCGCCATCTTCTGGAAGAGCGTGCAGGATGCGTTCTGCCACGCGGGGCTGGAGTTCCTGCGGGATTATCCCTGCCCCACCGACGCCGCCAGCGGGAGCCTGCTGACCGACGACCTCTGCCACGCGCTCGCCGGTGAACGGCCCTGCTACATCTTCCTCGACGACTTCCACCTGCTGACCGACCGGCGCGCACCGGGCTTCCTCTGCACACTGGCGGGCCGTCTGCCGGAAAACGTCCATCTCATCGTCGCCAGCCGCGACCGATTTCTGCCGATGGCAGAGCTGCTGCGGCTTGGCAGCCGGGTCTACCAGATCGGCACGGAGCAGCTCCGCCTCAACCACACGGAGCTGGCTGTCTACGCGCACCGCTGCGGGACGGAGCTTTCTGACGCCGAGATCGACCAGCTGCTCTACTCGAGCGAGGGCTGGTTTTCCGCGATCTATCTGAACCTGCGCACGATCTCGGAGCGCGGGGCCCTCCCCGACCGGAGCTCTGACATCTACAGCATGTTCTCCGCCGCCATGATCGATCCGCTGCCGGGGCGGCAGCGCGAGTTTCTCGCGGTGATGGGCCTCGCGGACGAGTTTACCGCCGAGATGGCGCGCTTCGTCACCGGGAACGCGAACACCGAAAAGCTCCTTGCCGCGCTGACCGAGCAGAACGCCTTCGTCCGCCGCCTGCCGGACGGTGTGACCTATCGCTTCCACCACATGATGAAGGAGTGCGCCGTGCGCGTGTTCCAGACGATGGACGCGCGGAAGCAGGCCATGTATTGCGACCGGTTCGGCGCCTGGTACGAAGACCACCGGCAGTATCTTCATGCGCTCTCGGCCTACCGCAGGAGCGGCAACAACGGCGCGATGCTCCGCGTCATCCAGACCGACGCCGGGATCCTGCTCGCGTCGCTGAAGCCCGATGACGTGCTGGACTTCCTCGCGCAGTGCCCCGAGGATGTGCTGAAGGAGCATCCGTTCGCGCTGCTGGTGCTGATGCGCAGCATGTTCAACTGGCGCAACATCCCGAAAATGCTGGAACTCAAAGCCCTTCTGCTCGCGGCCATCGAGGCGCATCCGGAGCTGAGCGCGGAGGAGCGCGGCAACCTGCTCGGCGAATGCGACCTCATCATGAGCTTCCTCTGCTACAATGACATCCGCGCCATGAGCCGCCTGCACCGCAGCGCGAGCACGCAGATGTCCCGCCCGGCCATCAGCATCCAGTCGAGCGGCGGCTGGACGTTCGGTTCGCCGTCGGTCCTGATGATGTTCCACCGGGAGCCCGGCGGGTATGAGCGGGAGCAGGCCGAGATGGACGAATGTATGCCCCATTACTACAAGATCACGCGACGCCACGGCCAGGGCGCAGAGACCATCATGCGGGCCGAGGCGCTGTTCAATCAGGGGCGCTTCACCGACGCGCACATCGAGCTGGAGCGCGCCTACACGCAGATTGCGGGCAACGGGCAGGAAAACATGGCCCTCTGCTGCGATTTTCTGGCTTGGCGTCTCTCGCTGCACACGGACGCGGCGCCGCGCTGCAGCTTTGAGCAGCGGTACGCATCGCTGCTGCAGCACCATAACGCATCGTGGATCAATATCTGGAGCGCCACCAGCGCCTATTACCACGCCCTGCGGGGCGAGATCAAACAGATCCCGGAGGTCTTTGCAGAGCACCGACTCGACACCATCAATTTCCTCGCGCCGGGCAAGCCGATGATGGAGCTGATCGAAAATCAGGTCTATCTGGCGCAGGGCGCGTTTGCCAAGGTCATCGCACGGTGCGACGCGCTGCTGGCCGTGTGCGGAGCCATGCACTATGACCTCGTCGCCCTGCATGTGCGCCTGCAGACGGCGGGCGCTTATGCGAAACTGGAGAAATGGAATGAAGCCCTCGGGCTGCTGCAGGCGGCCTGCGCCGAGGCCGAGCCGGACGGGCTGATCCTGCCGTTCGCAGAAAATCATCGCTATCTCGCGGGTCTCTATCCCCGCCTCGCGCAGACGCCGTTTCTTGCGCGGGCAGCCGCCTGCGGCGCGGACTATGAATCGCGCTGCACCGCCCTGTGCGGGCAGCCGCTGCACTCCGCGGCTTTCGACGCGCTGACCGAGCGGGAACGGGAGATCGCCGCGCTGCTGCGCCAGCGGCTGAGCAACCGCGAGATCGCAGAAAAGCTCTTCCTCTCGGAGGGCAGCGTCAAGCAGTATCTCAACCAGATCTATGCCAAGCTCGGCATCGACGGCGAGGCCCGCACGAAGCGCCAGCGGCTTGCCGCAATTCTCAGTTCCTGATCTAACCTTTGGTTAATATCGGTTTTCCATGATCCGCCGTACACTAGTGGTACGGTGGATCATTTTATCCATGGAAGGAGGATGCGCATTTGACCCGGAGATACATTGCGGCGGTCGCGCCGCTTGCGGATCATATCCTGCAAGTCGATTTTGTATCCGGAAGCCGCCTGCTGCTGGACCTGAAGCCCTATCTGGACAAGCTCCGTTTCCGTCCGATCTGCGACCCCGCGACGTGGAACAGCGCTGTGACCAACGGCATTTTTGTCCGGTTCGGCGATGTGGAGCTGAGCCATGACGAGATCCTCGCCATGGCGGAACAGGGACACTGACGCTGTCCCTGTTTCAGATGAGAATTTTGAGGAGGAAAATCTGATGAGATCTGCGAAAAAACTGCTGGCGCTGCTTCTGGTGCTGGTGCTCTGCCTGTCGATGACGGCGTGCGGCGAGAAAGAGGCCACAGTGACCGTCACGCTGGTCAACCGCAGCGGCCACGGCATCACGTCCGTCTGCATCACGCCCTCGTCCGAGAGCGAATGGGGCGAAAATTATGTGGATGAGCTGCTTGGCGACGGCGAGAGCGTTCTGGCCGTACTCGGCACCTACAAGGAATCTGAGATCCCCGGCACGTGGAACATCCTCGTCTATGGCGAGGAGGATTATATCCTGTACGACACGAGCGTCGACGAGCTGGACTTCGCGCTGTCGGACGGCGACTATGTCGTGTTCCTGCCGCCGGAGGGTGAAGTGCCCATCGAGATCACGAGCAGCTATGACCCGGCTGACTATGACGAGCTGACCTACGTTGAGGAGGAGACCCTTGAGCAGCCGGAAGAGCCGGTCGACCTCGGCGATCTCTCGACCTATGTCGGCTGCTGGAAATACGACGAGCAGCCGTTCTACCTCGTCATCGGCGACGACTATGAATGGGTCGCCATCAACCTCTACGGCGAGCGCATCAACCCCGGTCAGGTCGTGGTGCAGGAGAACGACATCGCGCTCTACATGGAGGACGGCTCCTACTTCACAGCCCTCAACGAGACGGCCTACGGCGGCCTGAGCGACGAGAACGGCAATTCCCTCTCGGCATGGGACTACATCATGCTCCTGCCGACGCCGGACGACGAGCTGAACCAGACGGCCAGCTTCCCCGGCGGCTTCCCGAACGTCACGATCGACTATCCCATCCAGATGGAGGCCCACGAGCATCCGAGCGTCTCCAACGCGCTGAGCTTCAACGCCGTCATGGAGGAGGGCACCGAGGACTACTATTCCAACATCATGATCGCCTTCCAGCCCATCTCCGGCTACGATGACTACATGACGCAGGGCGCGGCCGTTGCGAAGCCCTATATGAAGCACATGCTCGACGGTCTGCTCAGCAGCATGTACGGCAATAAGGTCCTCAAATCCTTCGGCTCAAACTTCAAGGACAACGGCGACCATTACAGCATGACCGGCTATATGTGGCTCGACGGCTCCATCTTCAACGACGGCCCGAACCAGCCCGTGCGCGGCTGCATCGAGGTGCGCTACTATGGCCCGACAGGCTATGCCCTCGTCGCGGTGACGATCGCGGTCGAAGGCCGCATCCGCAACTATTTCGACATCTGCAACAACATGCTGGAGACGATCTCCTACACCGCCGGCTGGAGCACCGCGCCGAAGCCCGTGCCCGCGCAGCCTGCCCCGCAGTATTCCGATCCCGGCGATTACGGCTCGCCGTACTACTGGTACGACGAGGACGGCGACGTTTGGTACTGGAACGGCTATGAGAACGAGTTCATCTCCTACGGCAGCGACGGTTACATCGACGACGACACCGGCGAATACATGGAAGCCAACGACGCAGGCTGGGATCCCGACGAAGAGGATTATTATGACGACTACGACCCGTGGTCGGATCCGGGCGACGGCTGGGACGATTACGCCTACGACGATGAGGGCTGGGGCGACTATTTCGACTGAGTCTCGGAGGGTGACGCCATGAAACGAACCTGGATCGCACTGCTGGCGCTCGCGGGCTTGCTGCTCGCAGGCTGCCAGAGCGCAGCGGAGCCGGATGCACCGGACGAGGATGTCGCCGGCGCAGACTGGCGCACGTGGGGTCTGGTGCAGGACGCCGGGACGATCGTCCACGGCGGCGAGCAGACCGACGTGCTCGTCTGCGTCAACAATGACAGCCTCGATTTCTACTATGACGACGACACGCAGACGCTCTATGACTACGCAAACTACCCGATCGAGCTGGACGACGCGCAGAGCGCCTATCAGGGCAGCACGTTCGACGACCAGAACGGTGACGGGAACAGCGACCTGACGGCCACCTTTGTCCACGACGACGGCACGGAGACCGTGTTCGTCTGGTTCTGGGATGAGGACGCGGGCTTCGTCTACTGGGAAGACACGCTGGACGAGGACGTCCCGGAGGATGATGTGTCCGAGGATGAAGTGATCGAATACGCGGCCACTGATGAAGACCTCTCTAATGTGGCGCCGTTTGTCGGCTACTGGGCCTACGACGGCGCAGACACGTGGCTCCGCATCTACGCGGACGCCACCTGGCAGACCGCCGACGCCGCGGGCGAGATCATGAGCGGCGGCTATGTTGTCGCGGACGAGGCCTCGCTCGACCTCTATGCGCTGAACGTCGGCCTTGTCGGCGAGCTGGAGGTCCGGGACGACGGCACGCTCACACAGGCGAACTTCGACAGCACGTTTACCCTGACGGACGAAACCTCCGTTCCGGAGGCCGTGCTGGACGCGCTGGAATGACCGGAAACAGGAGAACGATATGGACGAAAAACAACACATCACACGCGGCCGCGGAAGTACGGCCGGCACGATCCTGAAGATCCTCGGCGTCATCCTGATCGCCGTCGGCGTGATCTCCGGGGTCTCGCTCCCGCTGATCGTCGTCGGCGTGGTGGTCGCCGGGATCGGCACCTCCCTCTCCGCTCGAAAGCGCAGCGCCGCCGACCAGCAGGTATATGACGCCATTGTGCCGGGTCTGCTGAAGGAAACCTTTGGCAATGACATAAAAGCGGACCCGAACGGACGGATCCGCACTGTAGAGGAGGCGGGAATTCCCCTCCCGAAGCACGACTCTCTCTGCGGCAGCGGACTCGTCTCGGGCCAGTATCAGGGGCTGCCCGCGGAGCTCTGCAATGTCCGGCTGACGGACGTGGAGGAGATCCAGCGCGAAGAGACCGGCCTGTGGGAGAAAAACGAGCGCGAGGTCTACGCCGGGCAGTGGCTGCTCTGCGAGCTCGGCACATCCTTCCCCACCGGCTTCACGATCTGGCCGCGCGGCAAGTTCGACAAGCTCTTCCGCACAAAGGCCATCCAGACCGGGAACGAGCTTTTCGACCGGAAATACAACCTCAGCTGCGACGACGAAGCCTTCGTCCTCGGCTATCTGAACGAGGGCCGGAGGAATACTTTCCTGTCGCTCGCAGACCGGGCGGACGGCGGCGTGTCGGTCTGCCTGCAAAGCGGCGGTAAGCTCTACATCGCCGTCCAGAGCGGGCACGGCTTCTTTGACCTCGGCAAGGGCCGAGAGGATGCCGAGGCGCTGCGCGGCCACTTCACGCGCGAGCTGCGCTGGTATACCGACATGATCGACGTCTTCCGCCCCACGGGCGGCGTGTGAAAGGAGCAGTAAAATGGAACTCTGGCTTGCGGCGCTGCTGTTCGTGGCTGCGTTGGCCGGGCTGATCGCGTCCATCCGCGGCCTGCGGCAGAGGAAGGCGCTGCGCATCATCTGCATCGCGCTCTGCGCGCTGCTGGCGCTGGTCCTCGCGGCCTACATCGGCCTGACGCTGCTCTTCGTCGACGCCGTGCAGCATCAGCCGCCCACATCTTGACAAACATAAAAACCCTCCGTATGACTGTGTCATACGGAGGGTTTTTTGATTCTATTCGTTACGACAGGAGGACTGAGTCGGTCTCCTCCTGTGTGCCGGTCGTCTGCGCGAAGCGCGCGAGCAGGTCGGCCTTGGTGAGCTTCTGCTTGTCCTCGCCGGAGATGTCGAGGACGATGCGGCCCTGATCCATCATGATGAGGCGATTGCCGTGGCGGATGGCGTCCGACATATTGTGCGTGATCATCAGCGCGGTCAGCTTGCCGTCGCGGACGATCTTGTCCGAGATCTCAAGGACCTTTGCCGCCGTCGCGGGGTCAAGCGCGGCAGTGTGCTCGTCGAGCAGGAGCAGCTTCGGCGTCTGAAGCGCCGCCATCAACAGCGTCAGCGCCTGCCGCTGGCCGCCGGAGAGCAGACCGACCTTTGCAGTCATGCGGTCCTCGAGGCCGAGGCCGAGCGTCGCCAGCTGGTCGCGGAACAGCTGCCGCTCCGCCTGTGTTACGCCCCAGCGAAGCGTCCGCTTCTTGCCGCGGCGATAGGCCAGCGCGAGGTTTTCCTCGATCTGCATATTCGGCGCCGTGCCCATCATGGGGTCCTGAAACACGCGGCCGATGTACTGCGCGCGCTTATATTCCGGCATGGCCGTGACGTCCACGCCGCCGATCTCGATCGTCCCCTCATCCACGGGCCACACGCCCGCGACGGCGTTCAGCAGCGTGGACTTGCCCGCGCCGTTGCCGCCGATGACGGTGACGAAATCTCCGTCGGCCAGCTCGAGGCTGAGGTCGCGCAGCGCCTTTTTTTCATTGATCGTGCCGGGGTTGAAGGTTTTCGCGATTTGTTCGATCTTCAGCATCTCAGCCGCGCCCCTTTCCCTGTTTTTTCACATGTGCGAACGAGCTCTTCGCCTGGGCCTGCAGATGCGGCACCGCGAGGAAGATCGCCACGATGATGGCCGTGAACAGCTTGAGGTCGTTCGGATCGAGCTTCAGCCAGAGGATGATGACCATGACCGCGTAGTAGATCACGCCGCCGAACACCACGAACAGCAGCCGGATGGCAAAATTGCAGCCCTTGGGGAAGATCGCGTCGCAGAGGACTTCGCCGATGATGATCGCGGCGAGGCCGATGACGATCGCGCCGCGGCCCATACTGACGTCCGCCGTGCCCTGATACTGGGTCATCAGACCGCCCGCGAGGGCGACCATGCCGTTCGAAATGCCGAGGCCGATGACCTTCATCGTCTCGATGTGGATGCCCTGCGCGCGGCTCATCGCAGGGTTGGAGCCCGTGGCGCGCATCGCGCTGCCCTGCTCGGTGCCGAAGTACCAGTAGAGCAGGCCGATCGCGACCACCGCGAGCACGAAGCCCACGGCGATCGCCTGCGGCACATAGAGCGACGAGAGCAGGAAGCCCTTCGGCCCCTCCCAGAACATGCCGAACTTTTTGATGCTTGCCGTCTGGTTGGCCTTCGTCATAATGCGGAGGTTGATGGAATACAGAGAAAACTGCGTCAGAATACCGGCAAGGATGGCCGGGATCCCGAGCTTGGTGTGCAGCAGTCCGGTCACAAGGCCGGTCAGCACACCCGCCGCGAACGCCGCCAGCAGCGCCGCCCACGACGGCCAGCCTGCCAGCAGCAGCATGACCGTCACCGCGCCGCCGGTCGCGAACGAGCCGTCCACAGTCAGGTCGGCGATGTCGAGCACGCGGAACGTGATGAACACGCCCAGCGCCATCAGGCCCCAGATAATGCCCTGCGCCGCAGCGGCCGGCATTCTGGAGAGCAGATTTGCCACGCTCAGGGAACCAAAGTATGCGGATAGGCTCATAGCGAAAACCTCATTTCTTGTTTATGGATTACTCCTCGATGGCTTCGTAGCCTTCGGGGATCTCGATGCCGAGCGCTTCGCAGCGGGACGCCATGTACTTCTTAACCGGGTTCTGGTAGTACTCAATCGGCATCTCGGAGATGTCGGCCTCGCCGGTCAGGATCTTGACAGCCATCTTGCCGGTGGTCACGCCGAGGTCATAATAGCTGATGGAGAGCGTCGCAATGCCGCAGCCCTTGCAGATGCCCTCTTCGCCGGTCACGATCGGTACGCCCGCCGGATCAGCGACGTTGCTGATGGCCTCGGTGCAGGAGGCGGCGGTGTTGTCGGTCGGGATGTAGAGCGCGTCGCACTCGTCACAGGCCGTGGCCGTGACCGTGGCAACGTCGTTGGAGTCGGCAAACGTGTAGATGTTGACGGTGACACCCGCCTCTTCCAGCGCGGCCTTCACAACGTCCGCCTGGTAGACGGAGTTCGGCTCTGCGGAGCAGTAGAGGATACCAACGGTCTTGGCTTCCGGAACGAGCTCCAGCAGCATCTGGGCCTGCTGATCGAGCGGCGCAAGGTCGGACGTGCCGGAGACGTTGCCGCCGACTGTGCCGTTGAAATCGTCAATGTCCAGCGCCACACCATATTCGGTGACAGCCGTGCCGAGGATGGGGATGGTCTGCGTTGCGGAGACAGCAGCCTGCAGGGCCGGCGTCGCGTTGGCGAGGATCAGGTCGACATTCGAGGCCGCGAAGCCCGCGCAGATCGTGCCGCAGGTAGGAATGTCGTTGGAAGCGTTCTGCTCTTCAAAGACGACCTTGTCGCCCAGCGCCTCGGTCAGCGCATCCTTGAAGCCCTGCGTCGCCGCGTCGAGCGCGTCGTGCTGCACGAGCTGGCAGATACCGACGGTGTAGACCTTGCCGTCGTCGGCGCTGGGCTCTTCGGTGTTCTCCGTGGTGTCCGCCGGGGTCTCAGCCGGGGCAGCGTCTGCCGCGGTATTGTCAGAAGCGGCGTCCGCCGTCGGGGCCTTGGCCGCGCAGGCCGTCAGGGCCAGCAGCATACAAACTGCCAGCAGGATCGCGATTACATTCTTTTTCATGATACTTTCTCCTTTTTGCAGTGAAATAAAAAACAAGACGCCGCCCGTCCGGGCCGCGCCTTGTCATTTCCGATGATCTCAGAAATCCAAAACACCCTCGGACCGATGGGCAACACGAATGAGGCCAGCAAAGCTGACCTTGGTAAAGGAATAATAGGAGTATTCAGACTGGGCCATTTTGATCGTATGCTGTTTCATGGTTGTCCGCTCCTTTCCTCTGTTCCGTGCGGCGTTCCGCATTTCATGGGTGCATTATATCGCTTTAAATCAGCGAAGTCAATCACAAAAACAGCCAAAATCCGTACCCCTTTTTCTGCCCATTTTCGTCAACAGCACCAATCAGCGTCTTTTTTCGTTTTTGGAGCTTTGAAGAAAAGAATTGGTTCAAAAAAGAAAATGGGCGACCGATGGTCGCGTCTACGTTCGCCAACGGACGTGCGACAGAATATGTAGGGGCGGGCATTGCCCGCCCGACAATCCCTCCGTCAAAAATCTTCGATTTTTGACACCTCCCTTTACACAAGGGAGGCTTTCCGCTGCGGCGGGGACGGGCGGGCAGAGTCGTCCGCCTCTACAAAGACTCCTGGAAAATCCACGAGATCGCCACGCCAGGGTGCGGTGTAAAGAACGCCGCCGTATGGGAGGCATACGGCGGCGTGTTTGCGTCTTATTCACTTTCGAGCGTGACGTGCTCGCCGTCCGCCTTCGCATGCAGGGCACGCAGCGGATTCTGATAGGCGTCGATCAGTTTTTCGGCGATCGGGTCTTCAAGGTCCTTCTGGATCGTGCGGCGCAGATTGCGCGCGCCATACTGTACGGAGTAGGATTTCTTGACCAGATAGTCCACAAGGCTCCCATCCCAGTCGAACGTCAGGCCGCGCGAAGCCAGACTGTCCCGCAGCTCGCCGAGCATAATGGCCGCGATGGCGCGGAAATTCTCCTCGGTCAGCTTGTTGAAGCAGACGACCTCGTCCACGCGGTTGATGAACTCCGGCCGCAGGAACTCACCGAGGGCCTTGAGCGCCTTCTCCTTGCTCTGCTCCGAGACGGTCTTGCCGAAGCCGACGCTGCCATCCTTCCGGTCAGAACCGGCGTTCGACGTCATGATGATAATCGTGTTCTCAAAGTTGACCACGCGGCCCTGCGCATCGGTGATGCGCCCGTCATCGAGGATCTGCAGCAGGATGTTCAGCACATCAGGGTGCGCCTTTTCCAGCTCGTCAAACAGGATCACGGAATACGGGCGGCGGCGGATCTTCTCGGTCAGCTGTCCGGCCTCGTCATAGCCGACATAGCCGGGAGGCGAGCCGATGATCTTCGACACGCTGTGCTTCTCCATGTATTCCGACATGTCGAGGCGGATCAGCGATTCGACCGATTCAAAGAGCTCATTGGCCAGCACCTTGACGAGCTCCGTCTTGCCCACGCCGGTCGAGCCGACAAAAATGAACGACACAGGCCGCTTCTTCGGGCTGATGCCGACGCGGTTGCGCCGGATGGCCGCAGTCACGGCAGCGACGGCCTCGTCCTGCCCGACGATGTGCTGTTTCAGGCGAGTATCGAGCTGCAAAAGCTGCTCATATTCCTGCGCGCGGATCTTGCTGGCCGGGATCTTCGTCCAGAGCTCGATGATGCGCGCCAGGTTCTCCATCGTCAGCACGGGCTTCGGCTCTTCCTCGAGCAGCGCGATCTCCTGCCCCAACTGCAGATTGCGGCTGCGCAGCTCTGCCATACGGGCATAGTCGCTCTCGGTCGGCTCCGCGTTTTCGGACAGCATCTTCAGCTCGAGATCGAGGTCGTCGCGCTCCTTGCGCAGCGCCTCGAGCTTGCCGATGTTCTTGTTTTTGAGGTTCACGTCGGAGCACGCCTCGTCCAGCAGGTCGATGGCCTTATCCGGCAGGAAGCGGTCTGTGATATAGCGCTCGGACAAAATGACGGTCTGCCGCGCGATCTCCGGCGGGATCTCCACGCCGTGATACGCCTCATAATAGTGCGCGATGCCGCGCATGATGGCGACGGCCTCCTCGATCGTCGGCTCGTTGACCGTCACGGGCTGGAACCGGCGCTCGAGCGCGGAGTCCTTTTCGATGTGCTTGCGGTATTCGTTGAACGTCGTCGCACCGATGACCTGGATCTCGCCGCGCGAGAGCGCGGGCTTCAGGATATTCGCCGCGTTCATCGAGCCCTCGGCGTCGCCCGCGCCGACGAGGTTATGCACCTCGTCGATGACGAGGATGATGTTGCCGAGCTTTTTGACCTCTTCGATCAATCCCTTCATGCGGCTCTCGAACTGCCCGCGGAACTGCGTCCCGGCGACGAGCGCCGTCAGATCCATCAGATAGACCTCTTTGCTTTGCAGCTTGTAGGGAACGTCCTTGTCGACGATGCGCTGCGCGAGGCCCTCGGCAATGGCCGTCTTGCCGACGCCCGGCTCGCCGATCAGGCAGGGGTTGTTCTTCTGGCGGCGGTTTAAGATCTGGATGACGCGCTCCGTCTCCACGTCGCGGCCGACGATGCGGTCGAGCTTGCCGTCGCGTGCCTTCTGCGTCAGGTTCTGGCAGTAGAGATCGAGGAATTTATGCTTTTTGTTCTTCTGGCCGTTCGGCTTGTCTCCGCGCGGCTTCTGCTCCGGGCGCTCGTCGCGCGCGGGCAGATTTTCCGCATTCTCGTTGTTCGCGGCATTGCCGAAGAGCTTGTTGAGGAACGGGAACGTCGCCGTCTGGCTGTCCTGCTCGTCGTCCTCGCCATCCTCATCCTTCTCGCCGGGATTCAACAATCCCTCGAGACCGTTCATCATGTCGCCCATCTCGCCGTTCAGGTTTTCCAGATCGTCGTCCGAAAGGCCCATGCGGCTGATCATATCATCCACCGGCTTGATGCCGAGCTCCTTTGCGCATTTGAGGCAGAGGCCCTCGTTGGTGGTCTGTCCGTTCTCCATCTTGGTGATGAAGATCACGGCTAAGTTTTTCTTGCATCTGGAGCAAAGAGTAGGTTTCATAGAGGTATCTCCTTATCACTTCTGCACCTGAGTATATGCTGTGTACGCCCGAACTGCAACCGGCAATTTGTTCCGGTCACGGGACGTAGCGCTCCGCCCGGCCGCTGCCGAGCAGCAGCGCCGTGCCGTCCGCGCGGAGGACGACGTTCGTCGCTCCGGCGTCGTTGTCGGTGTGCGCGTAGAGGTGCATGGTGTTGTCATAGATCCGAAGCTGTCCGGCGGTCAGCACCGCCACATATTTTCCCGCCGCGGAAAAATCGAGGATCTGCTCGTCAAAATCCAGCGAGCCGAGCGCCTCGCCCGCCGCGTCCACCGTCGTCACCTGATAACGGTTGCCTGCTTGATACATATTCAGCACCAGCGTCAGAAATCCGCTGCCGCCGAAATCAAAATCCTTCAGATAAAAATCGGAATAATCATAGCTGCCGAGCTGTTCGCCCGCCGTCGAATACCAGCGCGCGTGCTGTTCGCCCACGGCGAGGATCGTCTTCTCGTCCGCAAACGTCAGGTCGTAGATCAGCTCATTGCCGAATGAGACGGTCCCCACGGCGTCCTCCGCATCGGTACGGAAGATCTCGATGCTCGTCTCGAAGCTTCCGCCCGACTGTCCGAGCGCCGCCGCGGCCACATAGGCCGCTCCTTTATTCACCGCACAGAGCGGCAGATACTGGCTGGCGGAGAGGCGCCGGTAGATCAGGGCCTGATTTCCGTTGTAGACGTAAAGCACGCTCTTATAGCCGCTCTCGCTCGTCGAATAGCAGACGCTCCCGTCCTCGGCAAGGTCCGCATCCAGCACCGGCTTGTCCGCCGTCACATCGAGGACGCTCCCCTTTCCGGCGCGGATGACGTGCAGCGCGTAGCCGCCCACGTCATAGGCCATCACATACTTTCCGGCCTTGGCAATGGCCGGCGTCGCCAGCTTTTCCTGTACCATCGTGAACTCGCTGCCATCCGCCTCATAGGTCGAGATGCCGGTCGCCCCGGCGACGGCGAGGCCGCCGTCAAAATCGGCATACTGGTTCGCGTTGCCCGCGTCGAAGAGGAACTGTCCGTCCGTCCCGTCGCCCGACACGTTCAGATAGCGGACGAAGCGCCGCGCCGCGTCGAGATTCAGGCTGTCGCGGAACACATAAGCCGCCACGCCCAAACACACCACGAGCACCAGCACGGCGAACAGAATGATCCGCCGGACGGGCCATTTTTTCTGTTTTTCATTCAAATTGGTCACATTATCCGACATGGAACGAAACCTCTCCATCGTCATACCAGAGCTGTGTCATGTAAAGTCCGCCGGGCGGGACCGTCGGCCCTGCAGCCTTGCGGTCGCCGCGTTCCAGAATTTCCGCCACCGATTCCGGCGGGAACTTCCCTTCCGCCGCGTAAACGACCGTCCCGGCCATCGCCCGCGCCATGTTGTAGAGGAAGCCGTTTGCGCAGACGCGCAGCGAAATGATGTCGCCCTCGCGCGCGACCTCATAATAATAGACCGTGCGCACCGTGGACTTGACCTCCGTGCCGACCGAGCGGACGGCGGCGAAGTCGTGCGTCCCGACGAACTGGCTGCCCGCCAGCTGCATGACCTTTTCATCCAGATGCTTCGGGTAGAACCACGCGCGGTTAACATAAAACGGATCTTTGATCGCCGAATTATAGATCAGATAGGTATATTCTTTTTTCACGCACGAACCGATGGCGTTGAATCCCTCTGGCACCTCGCGCGCTTCCGTCACCACGATGTCGAGCGGCAGATGTGTGTTGAGTGCATAGGGCAGCCGGTCGACCGGGATGCGCGATGTCGTGTGAAAGTTGGCGATATAGACGCGCGCATGGACGCCCGCATCCGTCCGTCCGCAGCCAGTCACATGCACCGGATGGCCCACCACCATCGCCACAGCCTTTTCCACCGTCTCACCGACCGTCACCTGCGTCTTCTGCACCTGCCAGCCGTGATACGCCGTGCCGAGATATTTTAATGTAATTGCGACATTCCGCATTTTTCAAACATCCTTACAGTCCAAACTGCCGCAAAACGATCATCGCGGCCAAAAACACAGCACCGACAGAAAATGCGATATAGTCCCGTTTTTCGTACTTCAGCTGGTGCAGCCGCGTGCGGCCCTCGCCGCCGTGGTAGCAGCGGCACTCCATCGCCGTCGCCAGTTCGTCCGCCCGGCGGAACGCGCTGATGAACAGCGGCACGAGGATCGGCACGAGCGCCTTCGCCCGGGCGATCAGATTGCCGGACTCAAAATCCGCGCCGCGCGCCTTCTGCGCCGACATGATCTTATCCGTCTCCTCGATCAGCGTCGGGATGAAGCGCAGCGCGATGCACATCATCATCGCCAGCTCATGCACCGGCAGCTTGATCTTCTTCAGCGGACTGAGCAGGCTCTCCAGCCCGTCTGTCAGTGAGATCGGCGAGGTCGTATAGGTTAACATAAAAGTCCCCGCCACGAGCAGCATGATCCGCAGCGCCATAAACACCGCGTTGAAGATGCCCTCCTTCGTGATCTTGAAGATCCAGAACTTCACGATCGGCTCACCGCTGGAATAGAAGAGGTTCAGGACTGCCGTCAGAATGATGATCAGCAGCAGCGGCTTGAGGCTCTTGAAGATGACGGACAGGTGGATCTTCGAGATCCAGATCACCGCACCCAGAAACGCCGCCACCAGCAGATACGACACGAACCATTTTGCGAGGAACAGCACCACGATGTAGAGGATCACAAAGACCAGCTTCGTCCGCGGATCGAGCTTGTGGATTGGGGTCTGTCCTGGGAAATACTGCCCCAGCGTCACGTCCTTCAGCATACGCCGCGCCCCCCTTTCAGCAGCGGCCGCAGCGCCTGCCGCGCCTGCTCCACCGAAAATACCGACGTATCCACCGGCACGCCTCGCCGCTTCAGCGCGAGGAACAGCTGCGTCATCTTCGGGATGGCGAGACCCATCTCCACCAGCTCCTCCGCGTGGGAGAAGACCTCCGCCGGCGTCCCGTTCATGACGTTCTGCCCGTGGTTCATGACGAGCAGCCGGTCGACGTTCGACGCGATCTCCTCCATCGAGTGGCTGACCATCACGACCGCAGCATGCTGCGCGGCCTGATAGTCGCGGATGTTCTGCAAAATGCTCTCGCGGCCGCGCGGGTCGAGTCCCGCCGTCGGCTCGTCCAGGATCAGCACATCCGGCTCCATTGCGATCACACCCGCGATGGCCGCGCGGCGCTTCTGTCCGCCGGACAGGTCAAACGGCGATTTCTGCAGCTCGGCGTCCGTAATGCCGACGAACTGCGCCGCCCGTTCGACGCGCGCGCGGATCTCTTCCCCGGACAGGCCCATATTCTTCGGGCCGAATGAAATGTCCTGATAAACGGTCTCTTCAAAGAGCTGATGCTCCGGATACTGGAACACGAGGCCGACCTTGAAGCGGATCTCGCGCGTAAACTTCACGTCTTTCCAGATATCCTCGCCGTCGAAGAGCACGCGGCCCGACGTCGGCTTCAGCAGCCCGTTGAAATGTTGGATCAGGGTCGATTTACCCGACCCGGTATGTCCGATCAGTCCCACAAATTCCCCGCGCTGGATGGAAAGACTCACATCCCGGAGCGCCGCGCGCTCAAACGGGGTGTCCGCGCTGTAGACGTGGGACAGATCCTGTATCTCTAGTATAGGGGTCAAAGTGGTTTCCTCCAAATGTCAGGGTCAGGCCTTTATCCGATCATAAAGTGCCTGCGCACATTGGTCGATGGAGAGCGCATCCAGCGGCAGGTCAAATCCGTCCGCGCGGAGCGCATAGAGCAGCTCGGTCGTCTCCGGGACGCTGAGTCCCACGCTCCGCAGCAGCTCGACCTGGGAAAAGACCTCCTCTGGCGTCCCGTCGGCGACGATCTTCCCGTCATTCATCGCGACGACGCGCCCGGCATGGGTCGCCTCGTCCATGTGATGCGTGATGAGCACGACGGTCATGCCCTCCTCGCGGTTGAGCCGCTCGACGGTCTCGATGACCTCGCGGCGGCCCTGCGGATCGAGCATCGCGGTCGGCTCGTCGAGGACGATGCACTTCGGCTTCATCGCGAGCACACCCGCGATGGCCACGCGCTGCTTCTGTCCGCCGGACAGCAGCTGCGGCGCATGCGCGCGGTATTCATACATGCCCACGGTCTTCAGCGCCGCGTCCACGCGCCGCCGGATCTCCTCGCTCGGCACGCCGAGATTCTCCGGCGCAAAGGCGACATCCTCCTCAACGACATTCGACACGATCTGGTTGTCCGGGTTCTGGAACACCATGCCCACCGCCTGGCGAATGGCAAGCAGCAGCGCTTCATCCTTCGTGTCCATACCGTAGACCGTGACTCTGCCGCCCGCGGGCAGCAGAATCGCGTTGAAATGCTTGGCGAGCGTCGATTTGCCGCAGCCGTTGTGGCCGAGCACGGCGACAAAGCTGCCCGCCTCAATGTCCAGATCCAGCCCGTCGAACACAACATGCTCGCGGTCTTCTTCCGCATCCTGATAACTGTAATGCAGGTCACAGACCTGAATGGCTTCGTTCATTGTCACTTTCCTGTCCACCGGCCGGTGCTGCCGCAGGGCAGGACGAGGCCGGAATCCTTGACCGGCAGTCCCAGTTCGCCGCATTCGCTGTGGCCGCCGAATCGCTTCGTAAAAATGGAATCCATGATGTAGCCCACGACCGACGGGGCCAGGCCCGTGGTGTAGGAGTTGATGATGACGAACAGCGGCTTGTCCGAAAGGACCTGGCTGACCAGCTGGACGAACGGCCAGAGGTTTTCCTCCAGCTTCCAGATCTCGCCCGACGGCCCGCGGCCATAGCTCGGCGGGTCCATGATGATCGCATCATAGCGCCGCCCGCGGCGGATCTCCCGCTCGACGAATTTTGCACAGTCGTCCACGATCCAGCGAATGGGCCGGTCCTCCAACCCGGAGGACTTCGCGTTCTCCTTCGCCCAGGCGACCATGCCCTTCGCCGCGTCGACATGACAGACGCTCGCGCCCGCCGCCGCACAGGCCAGCGTCGCGCCGCCCGTGTAGGCAAAGAGGTTCAGCGCATTGATGGGCCGCCCGGCCCCGCGGATGGTCTCCATGATGAAGTCCCAGTTTGCCGCCTGCTCCGGGAAGACGCCCGTGTGCTTGAAGTTCATCGGCTTGACGTTGAACGTCAGCTCCCGGTATTTGACCTGCCAGTGCTCCGGCAGGCGCAGATTCGCCCACTTGCCGCCGCCAGTCGACGACCGGGCATAGCGCGCGTCATACTTCCGCCAGAGCGGATCGTCCTTCGGCGTGTTCCAGATCACCTGCGGATCCGGGCGCACAAGGACATATTTGCCCCAGCGTTCGAGCTTTTCGCCGCCGGAGGTATCAAGGACCTCATAGTCCTTCCAAGCATCAGCCAACCACATACTGTTTCTCCTGTTATGGATTCAAACCGGTATCCGCGTTCCATAGATCCGGTTCGGTCGTATCTTCGTCGTCCGGGTCGGACTGCTCGTCCTCATCCGGCTCCGGTTCTTCTTTTTTTGGCAGATCGTCCGCGTCGTGGATATAGCACGGGACATTGATCGCGTCCACATCCGGCGCGACCGCCGCGTAATACCCTGCCGGGAGGCTGTCGTTCGGCACGACGTAGGACTGGTCGAGCACCACGATGCCCGCCGTCGGGAACGCGCGGGAAATGTTCAGCAGGCCGACGTTGTGCGTCGTATTGCCGTCCACCAGCGCGCAGTATTCATTCGCCGCGTGGCCCGAGGCATCGCAGATCTCGACCTCGGTATGGACGTCGCAGTTCTCTGTCGGCACGTCGTAGAGGCTGAGCTGCACCTTCACCGCGCGGCTCCCGCGCGGGTCCTCCTTGCAGGCGTCCGTGACCAGCTTGCCGCTGTCGCGGCAGACCGTACACTCGACGACGTTCGTCGGCTTTGCAAATTCCTTGTTGGCAAGCCCTTCGTGCAGCGTACTCATCACCTTCTGCCAGAGCACCACAGCAGGATTTGTCTCCGAATTGGTCAGCACGACCTCCTCCGGATCGTCATATCCGCACCACACGACGCCGGTATAATACGGCGTATAGCCTGCAAACCAGCGGTCAAAGTCGCTCGTGGTCGTGCCGGTCTTACCGGCGACGGTCATGTTCTCGAGCTTTGCGCCGTAGCCCGTGCCGTAGTTCACGGTGTTCTCCAGCATATCCGTGATATACCACGCCGTCATGTCCTTCATCGCGGGATACGAATTCTGCGTGTTGTCCAGAATGATGTTCTTGCCGCTCGCGTCCGTCACCTTCGTATACGTCCGCGCTGTGCGATAGACCCCCTCGTCGGCGAACGAAGCATAGGCCGCCGCCATCGCCCGCACGGTCACGCCGTTGGTCAGACCGCCAAGCGCCATCGGCGCGAGGTTCACATCGGAGCGTACCTCGCCGCTGCTCGTCACATAGTCGGACACCAGCGTAGAAAGGCCCATTTTCTCTTTTGCAAATTGATAGCAATATTCCGGCGTCATCTCCGCCACCAGTTTGACCGGCACGGTGTTCAGCGACTCCATCATCGCCTCGTTGATCGAGACGAGGCCGCGGAACGTCGAGTCCGAGTTTTTCGGCCAGAAGGAATTGTCGGTGAAGGAATACGGCGTGTCATCATAGACCGTCGCGGGCGTGATGAGCCCGAGCTCGATGGCCGGCGCATAGACCGACACGGGCTTGATCGTCGAGCCCGGCGAGAGCAGGCTCTGCGCCGCACGGTTCAGCGTCAGGCTGCCGCTCTTTTTGCCGACGCCGCCCGCCATCGCGACAATGTCGCCCGTCTCATTATCAATGATGACGATGCCGGACTGCAGCTGCTGCGAGCTGGCCGTCTCGGGGATCTGGCTCAGATCCTCATACACCGCGTCCACCGCCGCCTGTGCGTTGGGGTCATACGTGCTGTAGATCTGATAGCCGCCGGTCATGACCATCTTGTAGACGATCTCGTAGTCATAGCCCGTCTTCGCGCAGAGGTCGTTGACCACGTCGCGGATGACCTGGTCTTCAAAGTAAGAATAGTATTCCTCGTCGGCATCGCTGTCGTCCTTGCTTTTGCGCACGAAGACCAGCTCCTCCGCCTTCGCCTCGTCATACTGATTCTGTGTGATATACCCCTGGCTCAGCATCTCGCCGAGGATGATCTCCTGGCGCTCCTTGTTCTTCTCCGGGTTGAGATAGGGGTCGTAGATCGAGGGGTTGTTCGTGATGCCGATCAGCGACGCGCACTGCGCGAGATCCAGCTCTTCCACGTTCTTCCCGAAGTACACCTGCGCCGCCGACTGCACGCCCTCGCAGTTCTGTCCGAGCGCGATGACGTTCAGATACCATTCCATGATCTCTTCCTTGGTGTATTCCTTCTCGAGCTTCAGCGCGGAATAAATTTCCGCCAGCTTCCGGCGGACCGTCACCTCGCGGTTGCCCGTCACGTTTTTCACCAGCTGCTGCGTGATGGTCGAGCCGCCGGCGCTGCCGCTGCCGAGGAACATCTTCACGCAGGCCCGCATCGTCGTCACCCAGTCGACGCCCTGATGCTCCATAAAACGCTTGTCCTCAATGGCGATACAGGCGTGGACAAGATTTTTCGGGATGTCCTCATATTTGACCCACGTCCGGTTCGCGCCGCCGTAGAGCTTCTGCAGCACGACATCCTGCCCCGTCTTCGGGTCCTCATAATAGATGACCGACGTCTGGTCGAGTGCGAAGCCCTCGAGCGAAAAATCATTCTGCGCCGCGAGGTCGTTTTTGACATACAGCGCAAACAGACATGCGAACACCAGCACCGTCAGCACGCCGACGAGCACGATCGTCCCGATCACGCGTCCAAAGACGCGCCATCCGTTCCGTTTGGGTTTATCAGCACCGCGCTGGGCGGATCTGTTCTCATTTGCCATACCGTTCCTCCATAGACTATTACGGCCAAGGTCTCTGATTCGATTATACATTATATCACACGTGTCAATGAGTTTGGAAACATTTTGTGAATATCATGCCCCTCTTTTCGGCACACTAGCAAAAAGGAGCTGATCTCATTGAAAAAGCATTGGACCTTCGCGCCGTTGCTCGCGCTCTTGCTGCTCTCCCCGGCGTTCTGGATGCAGACGCGCGGCAATACCATTCAATATTATGACCGTTCCTCCGGCCTCTGGCACGAGACCGGTGCCTCCGCAGATGGCCTCTCCGCGTCCGACCGGGCCCTGCTCGCCTGCGGCCTTCCGCTCGAAGACGCCGCCGCGCTCGCCCATGCATTGGAAGATTTTTGTTCCTGATTCGCCTTCCGTGCAATTTCCTCTTGATTTTGCATCCGCCAGAGAGTAAAATAGGATCATAAACAAACGGAGGAAATCACATGAGTCAGGAATTCGGAGACGACTTCATCTCCATCACCGATGAGGACGGGAAAGAATACGAGCTGGAAGTGCTCGCAGAGCTCGAATACGAGGGCAGCCGCTATCTTGCGCTCGTCCCCGCCGGCACCGACGAGGCCGAAGAGCTCGAGGTCAGCATTCTGAAATCGGTCGAAGAAAACGGCGAGGACATCCTCGTCACCATCGACGACGATGAAGAGCTCGAAAACGTCTATCAAGCGCTGATGGACCTCATCTACGAGGACGAGGAAGAAGAATCGTAACACAAATTTGTCAACAAGTCTCCCTGCGGGGTGCGTGACGGATCCACTTAAACCCACATTATAACTCAGGGACGCTGTACTTCATCTGCCGATTGCAGGCCTCCCGCCCAAAGCAACGACTTTGCGTGGACGTTGGAAGCAGTGAATCAGATGAGAGGCGACCCACCTGCCGTTTCGTGCAGGTTATAATTGGGTCCGCACGGCTTTCGCGGGGAGATTTTTTGCTTTTTGCGCCATTCCGCCGCATAAAAGTCCCTAATATTTCTTATTTTTCCCTTCAGAAAAAATTACCCTTGCAACATGCGTACTTTTTTTGTATAATACGGTTTGTATCGCCAAACGGCGAAAATCCGGAACTATGAGAGGAATGATCCCGAATGAGCGCATCCCGCAAAAAGAAAGAGCGCAAAGAGCTCGCCTCCGAAGCGCCTGTCACGCAGGGCCAGAAGACCAAGAAAGGCATGAGCCGCGGCCTGAAGACCACGCTGATCGTTGTCTGTGCCATCGTCGTTATCGCCGCCGTGGTGTTTTTCAGCATGGTGACGGGCGGCTATTTCGCTTCCCATACGACCGCCGCGACCGTCGGTTCCCACAACCTGACGCCCGCCATGGTCAACTATTTCTACAATGCTCAGGTCTACGAATTTGAAAAATCCTACGGCTCCTATCTCGGCATCGACGCAGCCTCGCTGTCCACGCAGGTCTACAACGAAGAGACCGGCGCGACCTGGGCCGACCTTCTGATGGAGCAGGCCCTGAACACTGCCGCGCAGACCTACGCCATCTATGACGAGGCCATCGCGAACGGTGCCGCCCTTTCCGAGGACGACCAGAGCCAGATCGACACGATCCTTTCTTCGTACGAGCTGACCGCCGCGCAGCAGGGCTATGCCAACGTGAATGCCTACCTTGCCTCGGGCTACGGCGCAGGCTGCAACACAAAGAGCTACACGGAATACCTGACGGTCACCATGATCGCTGAGAACTACTGCCAGCAGGTCAACGACGGCTTTACCTACACCGCCGAAGATCTCGCCGCCGAGTATGCGGCGAACCCCGCGAACTACAACACCTACACCTACCGTCAGTTCCTGATCGGCGACTCCCTCTTCCAGACCGACGACAACGCGCTGAGCGACGAAGAGCTGGCCGAGAAGAAGGAAGCCCTCGCCACCGAGATGGCCGCTTCCACGCAGGGCGACGAGCAGGCGTTCATCGACGCGGCTTATGAAAACGCCGCTGAATCCAACAAGGATTCCTATGCCGACGAGAGCTACACGCTCCGCTCCTACACCGGCTCCTCCATCGTCGAGGCGCAGCGCGACTGGCTCGCCGACAGTGCCCGTCAGGAAGGCGACACCACTGCCATTGATGTGGACGGCACATGGTATGTCCTCTACTACATCTCCTGCGACGTCAACGACTGGCAGCTGCCGAACGTCCGCGAGATCCCCTTCGCCGCGACCGACGCCTCTGACGAAGACGCCATGAACGAAGCCAAGGCAAACGCCGAAGCCGCACTGGCCGAGTATGAGGCCGGCGAGCAGACCGCCGAGTCCTTCACCGCCCTCGTCCAGAAGTATACCGGCGACGAGACCGCGACCGGCCTGACCGAGAACGTCACCCCCGGCTCCGGCAGCGACGAATACAACGCCTGGACCTTCGACACCGCCCGCCAGACCGGCGACACCGCCGTCGTGGAGACCTCCACGGGCTACAGCGTCCTGTTCTTCGACAGCTACGGCAGCGTCTATCGCGACACGCTGGTCGAGACCTCGCTCCGCAATACCGCCTACAGCGACTGGTACACCGGCCTGACCGGGAACGCCTCCTACACGGAGCAGTCCTTCGGCATGCGCTTCACCAGCAAATAATTCAGGACCCGCATAAAAACCGCCTCCGCAGCCCAAACTGGACTGCGGAGGTATTTTTATGGAACAGAAAAACGTCTCCCTCTGGAAATGTCTGCTCGCGGGCCTCGCTGCGGGCTTTGTCAACGGTTTTTTCGGCGCGGGCGGCGGCATGGTACTCGTCCCGCTGCTCATCTGGCTCGTCGGTCTGCCGGATAAGCTCGCCTTCTCGTCTGCCATCAGCATCATCCTGCCGCTCTGCGTCGTCTCGCTCGTCATCTACGGGCGGCAAGATATGCTGCCGCTCTCCGATGCGCTCCCCTATCTGATCGGCGGCGCAGGCGGCGGCGTGCTCGCGGGGCTCTGGTTTCAGAAGGTCCCGGCCAAATGGCTCCATCTCGCGCTCGGCGCGCTGATCTTATTGGGAGGGGTGCGGCTGCTCGTATGCTGAATTTCATCATCGCCATTCTGGCCGGGCTCGTCTGCGGCGTGCTCTCCGGCTTCGGCATCGGCGGCGGGAGCCTGCTCATGGTCTGGATGACCGCCGTCCTCGCCATGGAGCAGAAAGCCGCGCAGGGCATCAATCTGCTCTATTTCCTGCCCACCGCCGTCTGTGCCCTGATCTTCCATGCCAAACACCGGCAGATCTGCTGGAAGGCCGTCGTCCCCGCCGTGCTCGCCGGATGCGCCGCCGCCGTGCCCGGCGCGCTGCTCGCCGCAAGCCTCGAAATGGAGCTGCTGCGCAAGCTTTTCGGCGGCTTCCTCATCGCCGACGGCCTTGTAGCAATCTTCTGCAAGGGTCTCAAGAAAAAGAGCACTTGAAAGCTCGCAATCGGCGCCGTAGGGGCCGATGCCCTCATCGGCCCGCAAGCGTTGGTCTTGCTGAGCAGCTCCGCCGAAAGGCGATGCGCAGAGCGCAGAGTCCTTTCGGATGGTAGGGTTTGATGCAATGGACAGATAAAGGTCAAAATTTTCAGAGTCAAATTCAGGACAACGGTTCGCACCTTGCCCTCTTTCTTTTCTTGGAAGATTGAAACCGTTCTTTTCTTTCTGGCAGAGAAAGAAAAGAATGGGTTCAAAAAGAAAACGGGCGGAGCCGCGGCTCCGCCCGTTTTTAGTCCGCCATGCGGTAGATCTGATCAAAAAACTGATAGTACGGGATCATGAAGCGGAAGCCATCCTCCGCGAACGTCAGCAGCTCCCGCGAGGCGGAAACAGCATCGTATGGCCGGATGCAGCGGAAGCCGATCCAGCGCTTGTTGTACCAGGGGCCGAGGAGGTCGTCCGCATGTCCCTTGGGCTTTGCGTATTCCTCTCCGGTGAGCGTGAACATGTCCTGTCTGGCAAACTGCCGCGCCAGCTTTTCCATCGGCTTGGCGTCCTGATCGATGAACTTGCGCATCCGCGCCGCGTCCGCCGCGCGCATCCAGTAGCCGAAGCCCAGGCCGTAGCCCTCGGCCCCGACCTCGAACCAGAAATTCGGCGCGCCGTCCCGGTGCTCGATCTCGTTCTGGAACGAGAACCAGATCTCGTCCTTCAGCGGCCCGCGGCCGAACAGCCGCCGCGCGTCGCGGTAGATGCGCGAGATGTGCAGATTCAGCCCCAGCGCCGGGTACTGTTCCTGAAACCAGTCGTAAAGCTCGTTTGCCAGTGCCTTTGTCGGCTGCATGACGAGCTGGTCAAATTCCGCCTTGCGCGGGTTGAACCACTCGCGCGAATTGTTGAACCGGAGCTCCCAGAAGAAATCTCCGACCTTTTCCGAATATCCTGTGAACATTGCCTGTGTCTTACTCCTTGTGCGAATTGAGATAATTGAGGTACCCCTCCAAAATCAGCGACGCGGCCACCGCGTCCACTGTATTCTTGCGCTTTTTTCCATGATAGCCGCCGTCCGACAGGATCTGATGCGCCTCGACCGTTGTGCGCCTCTCATCCCATAGGACGACCGGCTGACCCAAAAGTTCCTCCAGCTGCGCGGCAAATTCCCGGTAGAGATCCGCGCGCGGCCCCTCGCTGCCATCCATATTCTTCGGAAATCCCATCACAATCCGCTCCGGTCGGTGCGTTTTCACCAGCGCCGCGATCTCCTGCGCGGTCTTATCCTTGTTCCACGAATGGATCACCGTCGTAAATCCCGTCAGCCATCCCATCGCGTCCGAGATCGCGATCCCGGTCCGCGCGTCGCCGAGATCGATCGCCATAACCTTCATACACATACTCCCTTACTTTTTGTCGCAGGATAGTATACCATATCCTGTGTCGAAAAGGCAAACGGAACACAAAAAAAGTTGCCTTTTTCTGAAAATTTCTGTTGACGCAGCCCGCTGCGTATGCTATGATGAGCATACCTGTGAAAAGGGGCTTATTTTTTTGCGCCTTTTCGGCTGCGGGACGCCGTGGTAGTTCCGGCGTCATCAAATTTTTCTGGCCGCAGTTCACGCAGGGAGGCAAAAGTTAAGGAGGTGCCGACAATGCGAGTGAAGATCACGCTCAGATGCAACGAATGCAAGCAGAGAAACTACAACACCATGAAGAACAAGAAGAATGACCCCGAGCGTCTGGAAATGAAGAAGTATTGCAGATTCTGCAAGAAGCACACTGTCCATTCCGAGACGAAGTGACGCAGTGATTCCGACACTGTAGAAAGGGTGAACATCATGGCAGAAGCAAAAAAGGAAAACTTCTTTGTCCGTACCGGCAAACGCCTCAGCCGCTGGTTCCGCGAAATGAAGAGCGAGCTGAAGAAGGTCGTGTGGCCGACAAAGAGCCAGATGATCAACAACACGCTCATCGTTCTGGCGTGCGTGCTGGTCGTCGGTATCTTCATCTGGATCTTTGATGCGGTGGGCGGCGTCGTCGTCAACGGCATCATCTCTCTGGTCAAGGGGTAAGCCATGGCGGAAGAAGCAAAATGGTATGTCGTGCATACCTATTCCGGCTATGAAAACACCGTCAAGGCGACCATCGAAAAAACCATCGAGACCCGTCATCTCGAAGATCTCATCCACACCGTGTCCATCCCGATGGAGACCGTGACCGAGATCACCGACAACGGGCCCAAAACCTACGACCGTAAGGTCTTCCCCGGCTACGTGCTGGTCAAGATGATCATGTCCGACGAGGCATGGTACATCATCAAAAACGTCCGCGGTGTCACAGGCTTCGTCGGCTCGGGCACCAAGCCTACGCCCCTCACCGAAGAGGAAGTGCAGCAGCTCGGCGTGGAAAAGCACGAGATCGTGGTGGCCTACAGCGAGGGCGACAATGTGCGCGTGGCGGACGGTCCGCTTACCGGCTTCATTGGCGTCGTCGATCTGGTCGACATTGAGAAGAACAAGGTCCGCGTCATCGTGTCCATGTTTGGCCGCGAGACGCCCGTCGAGCTGGAGCTCGATCAGGTTGAGGTCATCAACCAGTAACTTCTGACGGACCGATCCGTCAGAACGTGGGAGGGGTTCGCCCCGCCAGAAATACGCAAACGCGCGTATCACCACATCTATTCAGGAGGTGCTTACAATGGCACAGAAAGTAACAGGTTATATCAAGCTGCAGATCCCGGCCGCCAAGGCCACTGCTTCGCCCCCTGTCGGCCCGGCTCTGGGTCAGCACGGCGTCAACATTTCCCAGTTCATCAAAGAGTTCAACGAGCGCACCAAGGATCAGGCTGGCTTTAAGATCCCCGTCGTGATCACGGTCTACGCCGACCGCAGCTTCTCCTTCATCACCAAGACCACCCCGACCCCGACCCTCATTCTCAAGGCCCTCGGCATCGAAAAGGGTTCCGGTGTGCCCAACAAGGACAAGGTCGCTACCATCACCAAGGCGCAGGTTCAGGAGATCGCCGAGCGCAAAATGCCCGACCTGACCGCCAACACCATCGAGGCCGCCATGAGCCAGGTTGCCGGCACTTGCCGCAGCATGGGCATCGTCGTCGTCGACTAATTCGAAGAACCTGACCCGAGGTACACCGGTAAATGACCGGGCCTCATAAATCTGTGGGAGGAGTATTCCGAATCACCACTAAGGAGGATAATTACATTGTTCAGAGGTAAAAAATATAAGGACAGCAGCAAGCTGTATGACCGCAGCGCGCAGTACGACGTCAACGAGGCCATGGATCTGGTCGTGAAGACCGCCACCGCCAAGTTCGACGAGACCATCGAAGCTCACATCAAGCTCGGCGTCGACTCCCGTCACGCTGACCAGCAGGTCCGCGGCGCCATCGTGCTCCCGAACGGCACCGGCAAGACCCGCAAGGTCCTCGTCTTCGCGAAGGATGCGAAGCTGCAGGAAGCTCTGGACGCAGGCGCTGATTTCGCCGGCGGTCTGGACATGGTCGAAAAGATCACGAAGGAAAACTGGTTCGGTTTCGACGTCGTCGTCGCCACGCCCGACATGATGGGTGTTGTCGGCCGTCTCGGTAAAGTTCTTGGCCCGAAGGGTCTCATGCCCTCCCCCAAGGCCGGCACCGTCACCACGAACGGCACCGCTGCCGTCAAGGAAATCAAAGCTGGTAAGATCGAGTATCGTCTCGACAAGACCAACATCATCCACTGCCCGATCGGCAAGGCTTCCTTCGGCCCCGAAAAGCTGACCGAGAACTTCAACGCCCTCATGGGTGCCATCATCAAGGCAAAGCCCGCCGCTGCCAAGGGCCAGTACGTCCGCAGCTGCACTCTGGCTTCCACCATGGGCCCCGGCGTCAAGGTCGTGGCTTCCAAGTTCTAAGCCGTTTTTCGAAAAAATGCAAATTTGTGCTTGACTTTGCAGCACGATCTGCTATAATGATTAGGCTGCCAAAGACAGCAGGAGGTTTTTTACCGTAATGGCCCGTCCATCCTGCCGAGGTTTCGCACAAATGGTACACCATTTCTGTGTCCTCACGTCTTTCGGCGTGAGGACATTTTATTTTTCGGAGGTGACATTCATGCCCAACGCAAAGGTACTGGAAAGCAAAAAAACCATCGTTGATGCTCTGTCTGAGAAAATCCAGAACTCCACTTCTGCCGTTTTTGTAGACTACAAGGGCATCACCGTCGCACAGGATACCGCTCTGCGCAATCAGTTCCGTGAGGCAAATGTCGAGTACGCGGTCGTCAAGAACACGCTCACCCGCTTCGCCGCCAACAAGGCCGGCTACACCAAGTTCGATGAGCTGCTCAACGGCACCACGTCCATGGCATACACCACGGAGGATCCGATCGCTCCCGCGCGTGTCATTTGCGAGTTCGCAAAGAAGAACAAGAACATCATCAAGATCAAGGGCGGCATGGTGGAAGGCAAGGTTCTGTCGGTTGAAGAACTGATGTCCTTCGGCGAACTGCCCTCCAAGAACGCGCTCGTCGCGCAGGTTCTTGGCACGTTCCTCGCTCCCATCTCTTCTCTCGCAGTCGTTCTCAATCAGATCCTCGAGCAGAAGGGCGGCGCACCCGCAGAGGCCGCCGAGGCCCCCGCAGAAGCGTAATTTTCATTCAAAACTCAATTTTTTACTGAACTAATTACTGGAGGTAACTATTATGGCATCCGAAAAGATTACTGCTATGATCGAAGAAGTCAAGACCCTCACCGTTCTCGAGCTGGCCGAGCTGGTCCATGCTCTGGAAGAGGAGTTCGGCGTTTCCGCCGCTGCCGCTGCTGTCGCCGCTCCCGCTGCCGGTGCTGCCGCTGCTGAGGAAGAGAAGACCGAGTTCGACGTCGTCCTGAAGGCCGCTGGCGCCAACAAGATCGCTGTCATCAAGGTCGTCCGTGCCCTGACCGGCCTGGGCCTGAAGGAAGCCAAGGAAATGGTCGACGGCGCTCCCAAGACCCTCAAGGAAGCTGTCTCCAAGGACGAGGCCGAGAAGATCGCTGCCGAGCTCAAGGAAGCTGGCGCCGAGGTCGAGGTCAAGTAATTTTACTTCTCCATACCTGCAAAAGGACCGCACATCCGTGCGGTCCTTTTTTGACCATCTGAAAGGAGTCTCCGCATGAAAAAGCTCCGCATCACCGTCATGAAGATCACGGTCTATCCCGATCTCATCGCCCGCTACGAGACGCCGCAGCCCCTTCCCTGCACCATGCACGAAGGCGACGTCTTCTATGCCGACGGCTGGCAGAAGCCGGACGGCTTCTGTGACAGCGCGTGGCAGACGCTCTCCCCGTTCGCCCTCGCCCTCTCCCACGGAGCAGAGGGCTTCTACGACGGCTGGATGAAAAACCCGCGCTCTGCTATGCTCTCCTGCAACGACGGCTTCCGCCCCGCCACCTTCCTGCTCGAAGCGCTGGACGAAGACGCAGACTGACTCACAACACCGCAATCAACCGGCAAAACAAAAGCCCGATCACCGTCGGCAACAAGACGGCCAGCAGCGTCCATTTTCGGCTCTCCGTCTCCTTACGAATCGTCAAAACTGTCGTGCTGCACGGCCAGTGAAACAGGCAGAACACTATCGCGCACAGCGCCATCCGGTAATCCCAGCCGTTCACCGCCAGCCATGAGACCATCTCCCCTTCCGCGCCGAGCGCACCTCCGCCCTCCCCGATCATCACGAGCAGTGGGAATACCAACTCGTTGGCCGGCCAGCCAAGCAAAAACGCGAGCAGCATTGCGCCGTTCATCCCGAAAAAACAGCCGACCGGCTCCAGCGCTCCGGCCATCCACGTCAGCAGCGTACTGCCGCCGATCTGGATGTTCGCAAGCCCCCAGATCACCGCGCCCGCCGGGGCCGCGCCCATCGCCGCCCGCCCCAGATCGGAAGCGAACACGTCT
>JABLTR010008978.1_pt1 | contig 33222 bp, 35 predicted proteins | sample 7160071 | NCBI WGS metagenome assembly JABLTR01 (sample SAMN14651230, study PRJNA627086) | human gut metagenome | isolation source: feces | host: Homo sapiens | reverse complement strand
GGGCAGCATTTTCAAAATTTAGTGTACGATAACAAATATGGCAAACATTTCCTGTGTGCCTTTTCATTTTGAAACAAGGTTCACGGATTCAGGTAGATGTAATAGATGCGCAAGAGCAATTACATAATATGCACTAAAAAGGAACCTGCATAAAACCAGATTCCTTAAATGAGGGAAAATCCCTGTCGAAGAATGGAAGTCCAGTTACTTTTCTGATAGAGAAAGCGGACTATGATTACAGTCTGCTTTTCTTCATCAATGGTATAAAAGGCAAGGTAATTATTGATTATCGCAAAACGAATGCCCCAGCTTGCCAGTACCGGATCATCTACCAGACAAAACTTCTGTGGCAGGTCGGCTAGTGAGCCTATCTGCTCAGTCGCAGCATCTAACAGATTATCTGCGGCATCGGGATTTTTGAGGGTAAATTCGATGTAATCCGCAGCACGCATAATATCGTGTTCTGCGGTGGAAGTGATATGAACCTGATAGCTCATCGGTTGCGGCGGCTCCTGATATCAGCCATAGCTTCGGAAAATGGTCTGGTGTTGCCTGTGGCAATATCGTCCATTCCTTCCTTGATCTGGCTGTAAAGTTCAAAGCGGCTGGTCAGTTCTTCGTAGGTTTCAATGCTCATGACGGCAAGGTCGCCTTTTCCATTCTTTGTGATGAAAACTGGTTCAGGATAATTATGACAAAATGTAGAAATTTCATTGTAATTATTCCTTAAATCAGCACTTGATTTGATTGCTGGCATAAAAACACCTCCTCATTCCATAACAAAATTATACACAAATTTTGTTATGGAGTCAATGGATATACCATTAGTGTTAGCAGGATAAACACAACTATTCATATGTATCTGACCGTGAGGTCGGGAACAGACCCGTTGGGTGATGTTCCCGGTGGGCTTTCACTGCTGCATACATAGCGGATCTATACTGTCCTTTATATTGTTCCAAAGTCCATGTACCACTGAAACGTTTATCTTTATCCTCCTACTTCGGCTTCTCCCTCTCAGGATTTCTTACCGGCTGTCTGTCTGAGTTCTCCTTTTCTGCGATTCATCGGCATATTCAAGCTCATTTGTCTGCTCCCTGTCAATTTTTGCTCTGCCTCATCCTGCATAGAAAATCTTCTGTCAGTTTCGCATCTCCACCCGGATGATTATGATTTTGAGGTTAAAGCTTACGCCTCCACAAACACGGTTTGTACGATTCTGTCCATTGTGCTTGCCGTCTGTGCACTTGTTTTGGGCATAGGATTCTTACCTTCTCTTGTAGTGTGCCTGATTTGGATTGTAAATCAGTCTGTATATTGCAAGGAAGCGTTAAAGTATTCAAAGGCAGGAACTAAGATTTCATGATGGAAACGCAGGAGGACAGGCAATGGGAAGTTATTTGGTGATTATTGCTGTGCTGATTATCTTTTTCTGCATCAGGAGAAGAAGGCGAACAGCAGCGGTTGCGTGGCAGATACTAAATCGATGTATCGCATTTTTATCGTGGAAGATGATGAAATCATTGCAAGAACAGTAAAAAGTCATCTGGAAACGATGTCGGACGAATTGAGAAAGAGTACGATATTCCATTAGAAGAAGATTTAAGAAAGAATTTTTCGAGAATCCGAAGACAGACCGGTTACGGAAGTTTTTACAAACTTTTACTTACGGGAGTGGAGAGGATAAAAATCGGACATACTAACAAAAAATATGGAGGTATGTCATGAAACCAAAAAATTACACGGATAAATCAGCGATGCTTGTAGGAACGGATGCAGATCCGGTTACCGCAGGACCAAAATATTTTGCGGAGAACACACCGGAACAGGAAAAAGAAAATGCAGAAATCCGGCAGAGCAGTATGTACAACGACAAAAACCGCGCACGCATAGATAACAACCAGTTTTTTGAAACGAGAAGTAATCCTTTGAGCAGCAAAGGGAATTGAGGATTTGCTTGACAAAGGTTCTGTCCGAACATCATAATGAATGATAGAGATATCATGTAAAACAGGACGAAGCATAGTATGAATCAGATTTGCAGGGACATTTTCCGGGCGATTCATGAGGGAAAGTGGCTGAAAATCGAATATCGGAACAAAGCGGATCAGATTACAAAATACTGGATTGGAATCCGTGATCTTGATCCGGCAAAACGTACCCTCAAAGTAGATGGTCTGCACCTTGGAATGTATACACTGGGGGAATATGACAAAATTTTTGTGGATTCCATTCTGTCCACGGAAGTCATTGAAGGAACGTACTGTCCGGAAAACAGGCAGCTGATCGAAGATATCGAGATGCATCCGGAGCGTTATAAAACTATTTTTTCCAGCTCTGCAAATCTGAAAATACTAAATTATCTGGAACTGTGTAACCGCATGGATACGACGCCTTACATCACCGATTATGATCTGATCCATTATATTGATGGGGATCGTGTGAAAAACGGACGGTATGCACTTAACGATCAGCAGTTTCAGGAGGTCGTGTCAAATTTCCAGTATTCCCTGTCTCACGAAAAGAAAAAGAGCACCAATTTAAGAATTAAGAAACTGGCACTCAATGTATTGAGTATTCATACGGCGAAGGGGTTGTACGTTCTGGCATACCGGAACCTGAACCTTGATGTGAAAAACAGAGTGTTTCAGCCGGATGAAGATATCACAGTCTGCACACAGTTTGGTATTGACGGACAGACGGAAAATGCGCGTAAATTTTTGGATGCGGACGAGTACGAACTGCTGGAAGATTTTGAAAACAATCTGGAAAAAATCAAAGATGCGATTACCGGTCATGGCGGGCAAAAGCCGGTCGTAGATGATATGCCGTATGTGCTGGGGCTTGGGATGGATGTAGTGCTGAATCTGCATGACGAGTACAAAGCCATACTTGATATGTTTGAAAGGCAGCAGGTTACTTATCCAGTCAAAGCCTTCTTCGGGGAATTGTTAGAACGGCCGCGCCGCACCAAGGCGTATCCGATTGCACTGATCAATCAGAACATCAATCTGGATCAGCTGCTGGCAATCAACAACGCCATGAAATATCCGCTTGCCTACATACAGGGGCCACCGGGCACGGGAAAAACAAATACGATCATTAACACAATAGTAACGGCGTTTTTTAACAATACGACCGTTTTATTTGCGTCCTACAATAACGTTCCAATCGACAATGTATTTGAAAAACTGACACATCTTGAGTACCATGGACAGACCATTCCGTTTCCGGTACTGCGGCTTGGGAATATAGACAAAGTTAAAGCTGCAATCAGCTACATCAACCGCTTGCGCAATCAGGTGCAGACCGTAAAAATATTTACGTCCACGCTCGATAAGCGCAAGGATGACCGGATTGACCGTGCAAAACGTCTTTCTGCGAGACTGAAAGAGTATGAGGAAATTCTGGATTTAAAGGAGCGGAAAGAGACACTTTCGCATCTGATGGAATACCAGGAACATATTAAAAATGCCATGAATCTGCTCCCGTTTCAGATGGACCTGCAGGGATACCAGATGCAGAAGCTCGATCAGAGAATCCATCAGATTGGCGAAATTTCTGATTCGGATGCCCTGCAGCTTCTCGACCGCAACGAAGAAGAATTTTATCAGTATTTATTTTATACGTCTGCGCGTTATATCAAGACACTCGAAGAACCCAAATATCAGGAACTGCGGGAGATTTTAGATTCTGGAGAAAATCCAGAGACACAGGCGCGGGCATTCAACAAATACATGCAGAAATCCGAAAATGTAAAGAAGTTGCAGCGTGTTTTTCCAATCATTATTACTACCTGCATATCGGCACATAAGATCGGGAAACCGGAGCCACTGTTTGACATGACCATTATGGACGAGGCCAGCCAGTGCAATGTTGCGATCTCTCTTGTCCCGATTATCCGTGGAGAGAAACTGATGCTTGTGGGAGATCCGCAGCAGCTGAATCCGGTTATTCTGCTCGGAGAACTGATCAACCGCAAGCTGCGACGGCGGTATCATGTGGCAGAGGAATATGATTACAGAAAGAATTCGATTTACAAAACGTATCTGGCATGTGATGCGGTGAGTGATGAAGTGCTTTTGCGCAGCCATTACCGCTGCAACAGAGAAATTATTGGATTTAACAATAAAAAATATTACAATTCCAAACTGCAGATCTGTTCAAAAAGCAAAGAGCCGGAGCCACTTGTCTATGTAGATGTAAAAAGTGACCGTGCCGAGATCAAAAATACATCTCCGGCGGAAGCAGACGAGGTCATTGCATACGCGAAGCAGAACACGGACAAAAGTATCGCGGTGATCACACCGTTTGTAAACCAGCGGGCACTGATCGAGCAGGCGATCAAAGAAAACCACCTCGAAAATTTAGTCTGTGGAACGGTGCATGCTTTTCAGGGAGATGAAAAGGATGTGGTGCTTTTTTCCACGGCACTGTCCGACCGCACCAATGTCGGTACCTATCAATGGCTGAAAAACAATAAGGAACTGATCAATGTTGCAACCTCACGGGCGAAAGACAAGCTTGTTCTGCTCGCAGACAGCAAAGAACTGGAGCGCCTGCATGCAGGACAGGCAGACGATGATCTTTATGAACTTGCGCAGTACATCAAAACCAACGGGAAGTCAGAGATTACGGAAAAACATATCAGTTCCCGTGCACTTGGCATCCAGCCGTTTTCTACCGCTACCGAAAATGCGTTTCTCGAAAACCTGACGCATGCGCTCGAAAATATCTGGCTTTCCCAGAGTAAGTATGTGATCCACAAAGAAGTTGCCATATCGCAGGTGTTTCAGGACAATATGACATATGATGATCTGTTTTATATGGGGCGCTTTGATTTTGTTGTGTACGAAAAACAGGGAAAAAAGGAACTGCCGGTTCTGGCAATCGAACTTGACGGGAAAGAGCATTTTGAAGATGCGGTGGTGCAGGAGCGCGACCGGAAGAAAAATGCCATCTGTCAGGCACACAATATGGAGATTATACGGGTGGAGAATTCTTATGCCAGAAGGTATAATCATATTAAGGGAATTCTGATGGATTATTTTTCGAGGGTGCATTAAAAGAAAAATGCATTTTTTGTTATGAAAATATAGCAAATCCCAAAAATCAGTGCTAAAATATACACAATTCATCCGTGCAGAAATGCGGCCTTCGGGCTTTCACATGACACTTTTTTCGATAGCGTAGGCTTAGCGGTGTTATCATGTTGAAGCGGATGAATTTTTATGTACAGAAAAGGGAAACGTGTCAGTAAGGAGAAACTGGTGAAAAAGCAAAAAGGAATGATCATCACTGCGGTCGTGTTACTTGCAGCTGCCGCAGTCGTAACCGGAAGCCGTCTGATCCGGCATCCGGAAAAATCAAACACAAAAAAGTCTGAGGTTGCGGATCAGGAGAACAGTGAAAAAGAACAGGATCACAGGACTTCAGGGACAGAACTGAGTGAGAAAAAACAAAACATGAACGAACCGGATCATACGCAGAAAGAACAAAGTGTTGAAAATGCGGACCGTACCGGGAAAAGTATCACAGAGGAAGCGTTCTATATTTCCAAAATCCCGGACGATATTTTTGAGAAGATGCAGGGAAAATCATACAAGGCAGACTGTACCGTACCGCGGGAAGATCTCCGCTATCTTCATGTGCTCCACATGGGGTTTGACGGTCAGACAAAAGAGGGAGAACTTGTGGTAAATAAAGCCATTGCAGAGGATGTCCTTGCCATTTTCAGGCAGTTGTATGAGGCAGAATATCCCATTGAAAAAGTCCGGCTGGTGGATGAATACGATGCGGATGATGAGGCATCCATGAGCGATAACAATTCCTCTGCGTTTAATTTCCGTTTCATTTCCCACACGACAAAAATCTCAAAACACGGTCTGGGCATGGCAGTTGACATCAATACACTTTATAATCCCTATGTAAAAACCGTCAACGGAAAGCTGTCGATTGAGCCTGCAAATGCAAAAGCGTATGTTGACCGGAGTGGGGATTTTCCGCACAAGATCGATCACGATGATCTGTGTTACAAGCTTTTTACCCGATATGGATTTACCTGGGGTGGGGACTGGACACATTCGAAGGATTACCAGCATTTTGAAAAAGGCTGATGGAAAGTTGTGGGGACATATAGAGAAAAAGATGTAATGTATGTCCCATAAGAGCAAACGGAGAGGTCAATCAGAAAAGCGTTGGTGGAAAAAATTTTCCTTGACATATCTGTACAGGGGAATATAATAATCATCGAAAAGAAAATATTGTTCACCGAAATTCGTTGACGAGAACAGCATCGTATCTTATCGTTATTTTCAGAGAGCCTGTGGGTGGTGCGAACAGGTAGTAGCCGGATATGGATGATCCTCTCTAAGAAGCGGGCTGAAAGCAGACAACTGTGAGTAAACTTCGCCGGTTTCCTCCGTTATGGGATAGCATATGTTGGTATGTGAAGTGTCACAGAGTTTTTCTGTGGAATCAGGGTGGTAACGCGGATTTTATTCGTCCCTTTCCAGAGTAGTATCTGGGAAGGGACTTTTTTAATGTCTGAATTCGTTTTTCTGTGAACAGACCAAGGAGGAAAAGTTTATGAAAGCACTACAAAAACTCAGCAAATGGTTATCGGACTACACATCAATTGTGGTAATTGCAATTGCGGTAGTAACATTTATCGTTCCGGGAATGATGGGATGGGTAAACCATCAGTTATTTACCGATCCGGTTTCCAATAAGTTTACAAGTCAGTCGATCATCATCGGTATTATTATGTTCAGTATGGGTCTGACACTGACAACGCAGGATTTTAAGATTCTGGCACAGAGACCATTCGATATCTGTGTTGGTGCACTGGCACAGTATCTGATTATGCCGTTTCTGGCATTCGCACTGACGAAAGTGCTGCATCTTCCAGCAGGCATTGCACTGGGACTCATTCTGGTAGGTTGTTGTCCGGGTGGTGTGTCATCCAACATCATGTCGTATCTCTGTGGTGGAGATGTGGCATTTTCCGTGGGAATGACAACCGTATCCACGATTCTTTCCCCGATCATGACACCACTTATGGTTTCTCTTCTGGCAAGCGGAACCAATATTTCCATCAAGGCACTGCCAATGCTTGTTTCCATTGTGGAAACGGTTATTCTTCCGGTAGCACTGGGCTTCCTTTTAAACTATCTGCTGGGGAAAAAGAAAATGTTCAGTGAGTTACAGAAAATTATGCCGGGTGTGGCAGTACTGGGGCTGGCGTGTGTTGTTGGTGGTGTGGTATCTTCCCAGGGCGCGAAGTTCTTCCAGTCCGGAGCTGTAATCTTTGTAGCTGTTTTTCTTCACAATGGACTTGGTTATCTGCTTGGTTATGGAGCAGGAAAACTTGTTGGCATGAATACCGCCAAAAAGAGAACCATTGCCATCGAAGTTGGCATGCAGAATGCGGGACTGGCAACAAACCTTGCCACAACGACCGCACAGTTTTCCGCAACACCGGAGTCTGCGATCATCTGCGCAGTTTCCTGCACCTGGCATTCTATTTCAGGAACACTGCTTGCCGGCATGTTTGCTGCTTATGATAAACACAAACAGAAAAATGCATAAGTTTTTCTATTGACATAGACATGGGAATGATGTAACATAACGGTGTTATCTAACATAACAACGTTATGTTGCATTTTTATTTACAGGGAGCGTACCATGGCAGGAAAGAAGATACATGACAGCGAGACGAAGATACACCTGATCCAATGTGCCAAAAAAGAATTTATGGAGAAAGGGTTTGCGGGGGCATCCCTCCGAGGAATCTGCCAGAAGGCGGGTGTGACCACAGGAGCACTGTATTTTTTCTTTCAGGATAAGGACGATCTGTTCTGTGAAGTAGTGGGAAATTTTATGGATCGGCTCAATGAGATTCTGCGGGAGCATTTTTCTTTTGAAGTCAGGGAGATGGAGAGCGGCAAAGCAAAAGAGCATGATGACAGCAGCGATTTTGAAGCAGTCGCACAGGTTGTTCATGAACTGTACACCTACCGGGATGAAGTGCTTCTAGTGCTGACAAAAGCGCAGGGATCAAGCATGGAACGTATGCCGGACCGGTTGGTCGATCAGATGGATGAGCATAATGCATTTATCTGTGAAGCGATGTGCAAAGCTTACCATGTGCCGATGGTGGAACAAAGCGTTGTACACTGGATGTCCCATTCACAGATCGATATGTTTATATTTATGGTAACGCACATGGATGACGAGGAAGAAGCACTGCGGTTTGCGGAAAAAGGTGTAAAATATCTGCTGGCAGGCTGGTACGGACTCATCAGACCGTAGGCTGTCTGCATGTTTTGACGGAAGGTCGGGAAAAGAAGCACAGATCGTCCGCGTTTGGACAAAAGGTTCAGAAAAGAAGCATGGGTCTTTCGCTTTTTGCGGGAGACCTAAAAAAAGAACCAGGGGTTAGATGAAACTAATATTAGTATGAAAAGTTAAACCAAAAAGAAAGGGAGTTTCTATGTCAGAAGAAGAAAAGAAGTTTTTGGAAATTGTAGATTTAAAGAAAGGATTCGGAAGCGGACAGACGCGTCAGGAAGTACTCCGCGGCATGAATTTTTCCGTTGCAAAAGGGGAGTTCTGTGTGCTGTTAGGACCATCCGGTTCCGGAAAATCCACACTGCTCAATATCATCGGAGGCATTGATAACGCCGATTCCGGTTACATCAATATCAACGGCGATAAGTTAGAGGATATGAGCGAGAAAAAGCTGACACAGTACCGCAGAAAACATCTCGGCTATGTATTCCAGATGTATAATCTGATCGGCAATTTAAATGTAAAAGAAAATATTGAAGTGGGGGCTTATCTGTCGGATAACGCCCTTGATATTGATGATCTGTTACATACGCTTGGACTTTACGAGCACCGCTACAAACTGCCGAACCAGTTGTCCGGAGGCCAGCAGCAGCGTGTTTCCATCGGCCGTGCAATTGTAAAAAATCCGGATATTCTGCTCTGCGATGAGCCAACGGGAGCACTTGACTACAATACCTCCAAGGAGATCTTAAAGCTGATTGAGGAGGTCAACAAAAAATACGGAAATACCATCATTATGGTTACACATAACGAGGCGATCAAAAATATGGCAGACCATGTGATCAAGCTCCGTGACGGTGCGGTGCGCCACAACGACATCAATACAAACAAGGTATCCGCGGAAGATCTGGAATGGTAGGGGGGCTGCTATGAAAAAGAAAAAAATCAAAAATCCCCTGATCAGGAGAATACCGAAGGAACTGATCGGGGACTGGAAAAAATATCTGGTTGTATTCCTGTTTCTTGTGCTCACGATCGGCTTTGTGTCCGGTATGTATGTGGCAAACGAGAGTATGATTACTTCGGCAAACGAAGGCGTGACAAAATACAAACAGGAAGACGGTCATTTTGAGCTAAAAAAACAGGCAGATGCCACCTTGCTTTCGGCAATTGAGACCGGTGAAAAAGCGGATTTTAAGGCAACAAAGACAACATTGTATGAAAACTTTTTCCGAAATGAGGAAGAAGATTATAATAACGACGGGAAAAAGGATGGCACGATCCGCGTATTTGCAAAGACAAAGGATATCAACCTGGCATGTATGCTGCAGGGAAGTTTTCCACAGAAGGCGGATGAAATTGCCATTGACCGTATGCACGCCGACAACGTCGGAATAAAGGTGGGAGATACCGTCACAGTTTCCGGAGAGACTTATAAAGTTGTGGGACTGCTTGCGTATGTCAATTACTCCACCTTACATGAAAAGACCACAGATCTGATGTTTGATGCACTGAAATTTGATGTGGCAATGGTGACACAGGACGGTTTCGACCGGCTGCACAAGAGTATTCACTATACTTATGCATGGAAATATGAAACGGAGCCTGCGGATGAGGCCGGGGAAAAAACACGCTCTGATAATTTTATGCGTGCATTGCTCACACAGGTGGTTGTTGCGGACAATGAGCTCGAAGATTACACACCGAAATACGGAAATCCGGCGATCAATTTTGCAACCGATGATATGGGATCGGACAAAGCCATGGGCGGTGTGCTGCTGGATATCCTTGTGGTAATCATCGCATTTATCTTTGCCGTGACGATCAGCAATACGATTGCAAAAGAGTCCTCCGCGATCGGAACGCTGCGCGCGTCCGGTTACACGAAGGGAGAGCTGGTGCGGCACTATCTGTCCATGCCGGTTATTGTAACACTGCTGGCTGCGATTGTCGGAAATATACTCGGCTATACGGTGTTTAAAAATATTGTTGTGTCGATGTATTACAACAGTTACAGTCTGCCAACGTATTACACGATCTGGAATCCGGATGCATTCTTTAAGACCACGGTGGTTCCGGTGATCCTGATGCTGGTTGTCAACCTGATTGTGATCGTGCGCATGATGCAGCATACACCACTGCAGTTTCTGCGTCATGACCTGAAAAAGACAAAGAATAAAAAAGCCATGCGTCTGCCGGGATGGAGCTTTTTTGGCCGGTTCCGCCTGCGGATCATGTTCCAGAATGTCACAAATTACCTGATTTTATTTGTCGGTATTTTCTTTATCATGGTCATGCTTGCCATGGCAGTGGGCATGCCGGATACGCTCGATTATTATAAGAGCAACACGGATGGCATGATGTTTGCAAAATACCAGTATGTGCTTAAATCCTATGAAGATGACGATAATAAACGGATTGCAACGGAAAACAAAGATGCCGAAAAGTTTAACATGACATCACTTGTAAAAAAGAGTGATGCGATCGATGAGGAAATTTCCGTATACGGAATCGCGGATGACAGTAACTATGTAAAGATTAAAAAGTTAAGTTCCCTTAAGAAAAACGAAGTTTATATTTCCGCTTCGTTTGCCGATAAATATGGGCTTGCAGCCGGCGATACGGTATCGCTGGATGAAAAGTATGAGAACAAATCGTATAAGTTTAAAGTAGCAGGACTGTATCATAAATCCCAGAGCCTTGCGGTCTTTATGTCCATTGACAATTACGGAAAAGTATTTGAACTGAAGGAAAATGAATTCAGCGGATTCTTATCCGACAGTAAAATTACCGATATTGATGAGGATAACATTGCAACAACCATTACAATCCATGATATTACAAAAATGGCAGATCAGCTGGATCATTCCATGGGTTCTTACATGACATATTTCCAGGTACTGTGTATCCTTCTGGCAGCTGTTATGATTTATCTTCTGACAAAGCTGATCATTGAAAAGAATGAGAATGCAATTTCCATGACAAAAATCCTTGGGTACGAAAACAAAGAGATCGCGAGTCTGTATCTGCTTTCGACGAGTATTGTGGTTGTAATCGCGGATCTCATCAGTGTGATTCTTGGAACACTTGTTATGGCCGCGGCATGGCGGATGATGCTCTTTTCCTACAGCGGCTGGTTCGCTTTTCGCGTAACACCGATTGGTTATGCAAAAATGTTTGGATTTGTGCTGATCGGATATCTGATTGTTATGGTATTTGATTTCCAGAGAATCAAGAAGATTCCGATGGATCAGGCTTTGAAAAATGTAGAGTAAACAAAGAAAATAAAAAGAACTGGTACTTTGGAGAGGTACATAAAACGCCCCGGTAGTTGTAGCTGCCGGGGCGTTAATTTATGTAGTGTGGGATTACGCCTGCTCACCAAGAGAGGTATTACGCAGTACCGCAAGAATGATGATAGCATATACCCCGCCGATCAGAGCGGTAATTAACTGTGTGACAGAAAATTGAAGCTGCAGGACATGTAACATTGGCTGCATTTTTGCCGGGAGCATATTCGGCAGAATGATAAGAGAAATCAAAATTCCCATAAACAGAGCCTTTAATACAGCGCCAATTACAATGGATACGGGCAAACCGGCTTTTTTACCGAATTTACTGCGGAGCAGGGCAACTGCCAGAACGAGAATGATATTTCCAATCATAATACATGGGAACATTGCAGGAATGGCTGCCATAATCGGGCTTCCGGTGATGAAAAAGGAAGTGATTGGAGTGATCACGCTTAAAATGATGCCACAGGCCAGACCAGCGTATACCGTGGTTAAAATCAGAGCGGCATTGATGATCGGGCCTGTGATGTATACATTTAGGTTTTTGAAAAACTGGCTTACAATGCAGATTGCGAGTAAAATTGCTGTAACAGTGATTTGTCTTGTTTTTAATTTCATAAATTTATCCTCCTAAAATTCGTATCATGGTAATGATACTCTTAAAGGCACTGAAATGCAACGACACGGGGATTTTGTCTTGTGTTACCATAAAAAATGAGGTAGAGTAAAGACAGTGAAAAGATATTTTGCTCCTACAGGGGGATAAAAACTGTCGAATGTTTAGAAAGAGGAGTGTATATGAAAAAGGGGATAGTATTTCTAATTGTATTTTTGATGGTCATCAGTTTCCCGATATGCGGATATGCGAAGGGGAAGGAGAAAATTTATCTGGACTCTTCCTGGAAATATGCGGATCATGCCAGAATTACATCGGGCTATGCCGTTATGTACAAGGCGAAAAAGAACCGGAAGGACATTGTGATTGCAGTCAATGCGGGACATGGGACGAAAGGCGGTTCATCGGTCAAAACGCTGTGTCATCCGGATGGCTCTGCAAAGGTGACCGGGGGAACGACAGCGGCAGGCTCTGTGAAAGCAGTGGCGGTTTCAGATGGAATGGCATTTCGGGACGGAACGGCAGAACGTGATGTGACGCTTCGTATGGCACGGATTCTGAAAAAGAAACTGCTGGCAGAGGGGTATGATGTGCTCATGGTCCGGGATGGAAAGGATGTGCAATTGGATAATGTGGCGCGCACGGTTATATGTAATAATGTAGCAGATTGTCATATTGCACTGCATTGGGACAGTGACGGACTTTCCTATGACAAAGGATGTTTTTATGCTTCTGTTCCGAAACAGCTGAAAAACCGAAAACCGGTTGCTTCTTATTGGAAAGAACATGATGCTCTGGGAAAAGCTTTGATTAAGGGATTGCGTTCTAAAAAAGTGAAAATAAGCGGGACAGGAGCTGCGGAGATTGACCTGACGCAGACTTCATACAGTACAATTCCTTCTGTTGATATTGAACTGGGCAACCAGTGCTCGGATCACAGTGACAAAAAAATGGAAAAATTAGCAGACGGATTACTGCGGGGAATCAATAGCTATGCGAAAAAATACATTCATGTAGCGCCTTTAAGCAGTCTGTGAGATTTATATGAAATAAAAAATGGAGGTAGCATATGGAAACATGGTATTATGAAGTGGTCAGCATTGATGGAGATTATGCAAATTTAAAGCGGACAGATATTGAAAGTGATGATTTAAAACTTGTGGCGCGGGCATTGCTTCCACCGGAAATTATGGAGGGAAGCAGACTTAAATATGAGCTGATGCAGTATGAAATCATGGCATAGTTATTTGGAAAAGAGGTTTACACAATGGACGTAAGGAAAATGAGAAATGAGAAGCTGGGAGCGCGTGTTGTGGCGGCACTGGAATCCCGAAACATGGAAGCATACTATGTAGAGACAAAAGAGGAAGCGGTAAAGAAAGCACTCGAACTGATTCCAAAGGGCAGCAGTATCAACATGGGCGGTGCAACTTCTGTAAAGGAGTGTGGTCTTTACGATGCCATTTCCAACGGTGAGTATGAATTTTATGACCGGGATAAAGTAAAAACCCCGAAGGAAAAAGAGGAGATTGCGCGGAAAGCATTCAGCTCGGATTATTTTTTAGGCAGCGTCAACGCCATGAGCGAGGATGGCGTGTTTATCAATATTGACGGAAATGCCAATCGCGTGGCTGCGTATGCCTATGGACCAAAGCATGTTCTGCTGATCGTGGGTATGAATAAGGTTGTAAAATCGGAAGAGGATGCCCTGCACCGTGCGCGGAATGAGGCGGCACCGATTAATGCACAGCGATTTGGCATTGACACACCATGTTCCAAAAACGGAAGCTGTTTTGACTGTAAAAGTCCACAGTGCATCTGCTGTCAGATTCTGACAACCCGATTTAGCAGGGTCAAAGGACGGTTTCAGATTATTCTGGTGGATGAAAATCTGGGCTTTTAAGAAGAAAGACGGGTTTTCTTGTGATGATTACGGGCATATAGCATTGGCAGTGGTGGCACTGATTCAGCTGATCCGGCAGGTTTGTAAGAAAAATAAATAATAAAGGATAAAAAGTTCTGGGAAACAGATGTTTTCCAGAGCTTTTTTATTTCCGGAAATATTACCTCGCAAATTTTTCAAAGGCCTTTATGAAACCCAAGAAATGGCATTTCTGGAAATCAGTATTGCGGTCACGTATGCGTGATAGTTTATGCTGAAAAGTACGGGGAAAGGTAAAGGCCGTAATGAAAAAAGTAAACGAAGTGAGCCGGCTGGCAGGAGTGAGCAAGAGAACTTTGCAGTTTTATGATGATGAAGGACTATTGCCTGCCCAGCGGTCGAAAGACAATTATCGACTGTATGATGATGCTGCACTGGAACGTCTCTGGGAGATTCTGGTGTATCGGGCGATGGGGCTTGATCTGAAGGAAATCAAAGATCTTCTGACGCTTTCGGAGAAACAACAAAAACAGTATCTGGAAAAGAAAATCCGAGGGCTAAGGCAACAGATCAGACAGCTGAACGGGCAGATGGAATTTATTTCATATGTGCAGCAAAATGGAATGTTACCGGTTCCGACAGAGGAAAACACTGTGGAAAAGACCTATATGGATCATATAGCAGTGTTGAGAAAAATGAAGCAGGATCAAAAAAGGGAGGACAAAGAGAAATGAAAAAAAGATTAATGATGGTAATGTGTTGTGGAATAATGATTTTGGGAAATCTTAGTGGTTGTAATGCTATGAAGACGAAAGAAACAGAGTATCATTGGCCGACAAGTACGCTGGTAAAATCGTTGCCTGTTCCGGAATCGAAATACGGAGAAATTGTATTGGATGCAGAAGATTCTTTTGAAATTGATGTTTTTAATACGTCGAAATCACAGTTTGCAGATTATATAAATGCATGTAAGGAAAACGGATTTAATGTGGATTATTATGGGACGGAAGATTCATATGATGCAGAGAATAAAGATGGATATACGCTCTCGCTGAGTTATGATAAAAGGAAAAAGACAATGAATATAGATATCTATGACCTGGACGATGATACGGAGGATACGCAGGAGCCGGAGGAAACAGAGGAGCCGGAAGAAACAGAGGAGCCGGAAGAAACAGATGACTCGGAAAACGCAAAAGATACATCCAAAGATTCCTCAAAGACTGATAAGAAGGAGAAAAAGAAAACCAGTTCTAAAAAGAAAGATGGGGCAGTTGATGCGGATTTTAAGAAGATGATGGATAGTTATGAAGATTTCTTTGATGAATATATCGAGTTTATGAAAAAGTATGAAAATTCTGATGATGTGGCGGGAATGTTAAATGATTATGCGGATTATATGACGAAATATGCCGATTACATGCAGAAGTTAAATGACGTAGATACGGATAATCTGTCGACTGCGGATGCCGCCTACTATACAAAAGTGCAGGCACGTATTGTGAAAAAGCTTGCAGAAATCCAATAGGATCTGCTTTATGATGGTGGGATGAAGAAAAGGATCGAAAGGTCCTTTTCTTTGTCATAAACAATAATTTATGAGGAAAAGAAAAATGAAAAGAAAAATGAAAAGAAAGAAAATGCTTCTGGTTATTTATTATGGAAAAAAGATAAAAATTTTTGGATCAGTTATGATGGGATAGTTACACTTGGCATTGATAGTTCAAAGTTAGATGTAAAAGTAGATGGTGAAAATGTAAAAATACATATTCCAGAAGCAAAGGTATTAAGTTCAAAACCAAATCCCGACAGCATTACCAAGGATTCCTATTATTATGCAAAAAATTCAGCAATAGCGGATGCAGATGATCAGACGAAAGCCTATAAAAAGGCAGAGAAAGAAATGGAGAAGACAGCAGCAAATGATACTGTTTTATTAGCACAGGCACAACAAAGGGTGCAGTCTATGTTAGAGGATTATGTAAAAAATATGGGTACGATGTTAGGAAAAGAGTATACGATCACATGGGATATCAAAGAAAATCATGTGAAGCCGGATACGGCAGAATCGACAGAATAGTAAGCTTTTTACGATGGCTTGGAACAATGTATTCTAAGCCATCAATTTTTTATGCAGGTATGCGTTACGGTTGGTAAAAAATTAACATTTGCCTAATTAAACAACAGAAAAATTGATAGAAACGATCAAGATAGACTCTTGAAAAAAGTAAATTTCCTCATAAAAAAGTAAAAAATAAATATAATTCGCTCATGAAAATGTAATTTTGAAGAAAAAATCGCTCATAAAAATGTAATTGAGATCAACTTTATTACAGAGCCATCTTATAAAGTTATTGTTGAGGAAGGGTTTTCAGCAGAACATATTATCAAGCTGATCAGCAGGATTGATCCGACGAAACATTTTGAAGAAAACGAATTGGTAGATTATGAAAATGATATTGTAAAGTATGCACAAGGGCTGGATAAGGCGAAAATTCTGCGTGTATACCGGTCAATTCCAGCACAGCTTGCTAAAGAAAATAAAAAATTTCAATATTCGAAAGTCTCTAAGGGCGGAAGATCTAAGGATTATATGGGATGTGTAGAGTGGTTGAAAGATGCCGGGCTTATTAATGTATGTGAATGTTTGCAATTTCCGGAATTGCCATTAAAAGGAAATGTGGATGAAAGCAAATATAAAGTATATATTTCGGATACCGGATTATTGGTGGCAAGTCTGGACGATGAATCACAAATTGACTTGCGTGCAAATAAAAATCTTGGCATTTATAAAGGTGCGCTTTATGAAAATTTTGCAGCAGAGGCATTGGTAAAGCAGGGATATGGGCTTTATTATTATTCGAAGGATAATTCGACACCAGATGAAGCTGGTTACCGAAGAGATTACAAAAATAGGAAAGAAATTTATTGCGCGGGTGCGGATAAGGATAAATCTGCAAAGAAGCGCCAGAACAGGCTTCATCTGCCGGATCTGGCGTTTCTTTTTCAGAGGTGTTTTACAACTGATAATTTGAATTATTTTTTCTTTACAACACAGCGTTTCTTATAGAATGAAATCCCATAACAAATGACTTCATCATAATCATCTTCAAAGGATTTGGCATACATGCGCGCATCCATCTGCTGCACAGCTTTTTCACATGCGGTGTCTAAATCGTTGAGAGATTTGGAGTACTTGGCTTCAAAGACAGCAACGCGGCCATTGAGGGAGTCGTACACAACCACATCACTGCGTCCTTCCCCATGTTCTTTATTGGAGTCTACCATATAACCGGTTCCGGCAAATATGCCAGCTAAAAAAGCATGATAATAATCTTCTTTGTAATCATGGTAACTGATTGTTTTGCGCAGAAGTTTTGTCATTTCAATAGAAATGGTCTTTGCATCCTGATTCCATACGGCATGAAACAGAGTTTCGCGGTTCCAGGTCAGGGCGCTCTCCTGAAACCATTTTAAAATGGTTGTCTCAAAAATTTCCCGGATTTCTGCATTCGGAATCATCAGTGCGGATATACCATCCGGCAAATTTTCAGGGAGATCTGCATCGCGGGCTTTCGTCAGATAACCCGTGAGATAAAGAATACTCCAGAGATTGTCTTCGGAAGAATGCAGATAGTCGTAAGTAAGATTTTCATCAATCTGTTGTGTAATATATCCGCCTGAAAGCAGGGTTTCCAATTTCCGGGTAATGGTATTTCCGGCATAATCAATAAAAGAACGAACAATAGCATTATCACTGGTGTTTTTCCAGTAACTTGCCGGCCTGACATCGGGATTGTATTGCAGATCTCGTATATAATTCATGACATCCCACGGACAATAGACATCGACATCTCCAAAGTGATAACCATCATACCAGAATTTCAAATCTTCGGAATGTTCCATGGCATCGGCATCCCGCAGAAGCTGTTCTACATCCTTTTGTGTAAATCCAAAATATTCATTCAAACGGCAATCTGTAATGGTGTCAGATACAAAATTATTTGTCCCGGTAAAAATGCTTTCTTTTGCAATCCGAAGGCATCCGGTGATCACTGCAAACCGGAGGGCAGCATTATCTTTTAAGGAAGTACTGAGCATTCCTTTGATAATCTCAAGCATCTGGTCATAGTATCCATTAGAGCTGGCTTTTGCAATTGGTACATCATATTCATCTAACAACAGGATGACTGGTTTTGCATAATATGAAGCTAAAGCTTTTGTCAGCAATACAAGACTTTGTTTGATCTCAGAGACAGTGGCTTTGCGTTCTGCAATATGATGTATGATTTCTTTATCATAATCGTTTACAGAATCACTTTCTAACAGATAAAGGTGCTGCTGGTATAAATCGGAGATGGTGTACATCAGCATGTCGCAGGCACTGGAAAAGGTAAGTCCATCCACATCTTTAAAAGATAAAAACAAGGTTGGGTACTGATTCATCCATTCATCACATAAAGCAGTATTTTTGGAAATTTCCAGCCCTTCAAATATGGTTCGGCTGTCTTTTCGAATATCAAAAAAACTTGCCAGCATACGCATGCCAAGTGTTTTCCCAAAACGCCGGGGACGTGTAATTAAGGTTACTTCAGCAGATTTCGTCTGTAGTAATTTAGAAATAAATCCGGTTTTATCGATATAGTAATAATTATTTTCCCTAAGCTTTTCAAAATCCGAAACGCCGACGGGAATGTTAAGATCTACCATATACCTGTCTCCTCGTATACATCATTGCTTAAAAACCAAGTATATCATATCATGAAGAATTTTAGATGACAAGAATTCACAAGACAACATTTCACAGTTGACTGTAACATGATAAAAATTGAAATTAATATTGCGTATAATCAAAGAATGTAGCAGAATAAAGGTGCGCATAATCAAAAAGTATGGAATTCTGTGCATTTCTCCATACATGGTAATGATGCTGTATAGACACCCTGCGTGCCAACCGGGAAATCTGTGTCTGAGGAGGTGAATGTGATGTTGTCGATTGCAATATGTGATGATGAAGAATATTTCCGAACAACAGAAAAGAAGCTTATATCAAAATATATGGCAGGGAAAAACTGCGAATGTATGATTGATATGTATGAGTCAGGAAAAGAATTATTAGCATTAAGATCAGCAATTTCTCAATATAATATTATTTTCCTTGATGTGAATATGGAAGAAATTGATGGAATAGAGACAGCAAAGGAAATACGGAAAATATCAAAAGATGTTTTTATTGTTTTTGTGACGGCTTTTATTACATATGCGTTGGAAGGATACAAGGTGGATGCAGTAAGGTATCTCATAAAGGATCATGAAAGCCTTGAAAAAGCAATGACAGAGTGTATGGACACAATCCTTGATAAAATGGATTACGAAGAAAATGAAATAACCTTTGATTTTCAGGGAAAAATAACAATCAGTCTGGAAAACATTCTTTATATAGAAAGCAATCTGCATCGACTGGTATTTTATATGGTGGGTGAGGATGCAGTTCATTATACAATATATATGAAATTGGATGATATTGCAGAATTGCTGCCAAATAAAGATTTTTGTCGGATTCATAAAAGTTATCTGGTGAATTTAAAATATGTAGAAAGCGTGGAGCGTTACCGGGCTGTTCTTTCAAATGGAAAAAGTCTTGCAATATCTAAGGCGAGATTTTTAGATACAAGAAATGAATTTGCTTGTTACAGAGGTGAAATTTAATGAAAATGGATATTTATGGAGTACTATATACAGTGCTTTTTGTAATATTGTGCATAATGTTTATCGGGACTTTTGCCAAAAAAAGAGAATTACCAGGTAAATGGTGCCGGTATGCGATCGTCGGTGGTATGATCATGGCAGACTACTTTATTTCAGTAAAACTGGATGGTGACATTATCCTGAAAGAAGTGGCTATTATCGGGGCAGGAACACTTTTCATGTGTTTGTATTTCAGACAGCGGTGTATAAAAACAGCAATTTTTGTTATATCCTATCAGGGAATCTGTTTTATAACGGATTATATTTCTATTTTGATGCTGTCTAAATGTTTTCCGGCAATTACCGTAGAACGTTTATCAGAACCATTATTGATAAATGCGCTGCTTGGAATTTTAAGCCAGATGCTGCAGGTCTGTTTTATTATGGTGCTGCGAAGATATGTTGTAAAAAAATCTTCGGAGATGCTCACCACATTGGAATGGGTGAGATTTACGATCGTTCCGGTTTATACAATTATTGTCCTGATTGCACTTCTGACGAATTTTGAAATCCCGGAAAGCAGTCATCAGAAAAATATATTGATCTGTATTGCATTTGGACTATTGGTGATGAATATTATCATTTTTTGTCTGATCAATGATATATTGAAAAGAGAAGTACAGATAACAGAGAACCGCTTATTGCTGGAACGGGTTAAAAATGAAACCGGAATGTACCGGACAATTTCAGAAAACTATGATAAACAGAAGAAAAGGGAACATGAGTATAAAAACCAGCTTGCACTGATTGCTGCGTTGGCCAGTGAAAACAGAGCAGACGAGATTAATCATTATTTGAAGCAATATAATCATGAAATCATGCAGCACACAGATTTCATTGATACAAATAATGTAATTGTTAATGCAATTTTAAACTCAAGGTATCAGGAAACAAGGGAAAAAGGCATTGTATTTGTTGTTAAGGTAAATGATCTGTCGGCTTTGAGAATCAAAGATGAGGACATTGTTCTGATATTGTCAAATTTATTAAATAATGCGATAGAAGCAAGCGAACAGTGTGAAAACCCAATCATAAAAATGAAATTTGTAAAAGAAGAACATCAGATTGTTCTGTCTGTTACAAATACATTTTCAGGGAAACCGGTAATCGTAGGAAAAAGATACATAACGACGAAAAATGAGGAAGCAGACAGACATGGGATAGGACTGGAAAATATAAAGGAAACTGTTGAAAAATATGACGGTTCCTGCGTGATAAAACATGATAAAAATAATTTTAAGGTTGCAATTTTAATACATAATCAGGAAGAGTAGATGAGATTTATAGTTGTATCTACTTTTTTATTTCCAATTCTGCTTTAAAATTTCCAATTCTGCAATGGATATACGGAATTAGACAGGAAGTGACGAATAAAAAGATAAAGTGAAATGGAGATGATTAAGTCATGACAGAATATATTGCAAATATGCTGACAAAGAACATGTATATGGATGGACTGATTGAAGAAAGCGATGAGGGTATTTATTCATACTCCATACAACTTATTATTGAAAAGATAATAGGATTTTCGGCTATTTATATGATAGCGTTATTTCAAGGATATTTTTTTGAAACTGTTTTATTTACCATATCTTTGTCAAGTTTAAGAAAGTGCACAGGTGGGTATCATGCGAACAGTTCTAGAAGCTGTTTTATTGGAACGGTAAGTATATATCTTATATACATAAAATTGATATATCCATATCTTCTTAATAATATAAAGATAAATATGATAGTTTTTCTTGTATCAGCAATGGTTATTTTTGTATTAGGAGCAGTAAATCATCCTGGCATGGATTGGAATAAGGAAGAATTCGAGGAAAATAAAAAACTTGCCAGGATAACAGTATTTGTGGAACTGCTAGTTGTTATTGCACTTACATATCTGGGAATGGCAGAAAAATATATTCTGTTTATAAGTTTTGGAATGATTTTATGTGCAATTTTATTAACACTGGGAAAAATAACTGGACAGGAGGTGAAATGTGATGAGTAATAATATTAAGAAAGAGTTATTACTGGAATGGAGAAGAACCAAAGGGAGGAGAAGATTAATCAATGAAAATTTCATCAGGAGTAAATTTAAATAGCATAACATACTTAAATGAATTGAAAACACAAAATGAATCCCCAAAAATGGAAACATATAATAATACCGATATAGTAAATATATCAAAAGAAGGTGTTTCCAAGTGGCAGGAGTATTTAAGCAAAAAGAATGATTCTTTGTATCAAATGGAAGAATCTGGTGCTGTTGAATTAGACAGTACAGGTGCTGATGTATGGTCACAGGAATTGAGTATGCAACGGTCAAAATCATTGCAAGAAATACGAGAAAAAGGGATGCAATATGGATTTGAGGATATTATGTCTGCATCATTGGGAGCATATGCAAGTCTGTATGAAAAAATAAATGAGGGATATGAGAATGGTACAAGAGAAGTATGGGTTGCAGATGAAAAAATGGGAAAAAGAAAATTATCAAAGGAAGAAGAAATAGATCGTTTAAATAATGCGTATAAGAGGGAAATAGAATGGCAGACGATGGTGATGAATTCACGAAAAGAAACCGAAAAAGCAAGAAACATTACAGTTTTTGGAAATCAGATCAATATAGATGCTGCAAATGATAAGGACGATTCTGATAAATTATTCGAACTTATGGATGATATGAAAGACGAGTATTTATTATGTAGAAAAAATGAAGATTATAATAAAAATATTCAAGGCGTAAGTAATATTGTTAGTTCTATATTGAGTAGGTTTGATTTAAAAAATCATATGATAAATATTTTTGAAGGGATCAGCCTGTCAAAATGATTTTTGATATTTGACAGAATCTTATAAGTACAAGTCAGAAATAATCTCAGATGAGACGGCTTTTTATGCGTGTGGCGGTAAAATAGTTATTTTGCATCAGCCTAAAAGACCTAAAAAACAAAAATAGGTAATGAAAATATTACCGTGTAAATGGAAGGAGGTGTGGATGGGGTCAACAAAATCTGGCGTGATGCAAAGCTGCGGGGTGTGGGAATGAAAAGAGCAACAAAGCTTGTGGATGCCGCAGGGCACAGCATTGGAAGCCGGGAAGGTCTGACTACAGCACGTATGGAAATAAAAAATCTTTTGTCAGACTATGAGAGATACAGCAAGCGGATGGAAGAAGTTGTAGAACTTATAGATGAACTGGTAAAAGAAATCCCATATGTAGAAAAAATGCTCCAGATAAAGGGAGTAGGAATAAAAACAATATCGGGATTAGTAGCTGAAATCGGAGACATAAGACGTTTTGACAATCCGAAACAGATACAGAAATTAGCCGGATATGCGTTGGTAGAGGATAGTTCAGGAAAGCATCAGGGAGAAACGAGGATAAGCCGACGGGGACGAAAGAAGCTGAGATATTTACTGTTCGAGGCATCACTGTCCCTTGTAGGTAAGAATGAAGAATTCAAAGAACTGCACTACTATTACACGCACCGGGAAGAGAATCCTTTAAAAAAGAAGAAACAATCGCTTGTTGCAGTGGCATGTAAGTTTTTGAGAATCGCATATAAGATTCTGACAACAGGAGTTGATTACGATGGAGCAAAGATGATAAGTGACATCAGAAGACCACAAAAACAGATGCTGCAGGCAGCATAACAGCTGAACCTCATTGTAAGTGTATCGTGGTTGGAATCAGCTATCAAGGGCACAAAGTGCCGTGGAACGGTTCCACCCCTGACACCTGATTCCAGCCACGATAAAGAAGTAATCAAGAGGTTAAGCCGGAAAGTGCCCTGTAAGGGCAAAAGCAGATGGCAACAGATAAACGTCCGCTGAAAAGTGCTGTTGCCAGAGCAAAGTCAGTAATACAAACAAAGAATGAGCCAGTAGTCGGCAGGAATAATCACCAGAGGACACGATCCTGTGAAGGAGCTGAGCTGACACCCGGATTATGGATATGCAAAACGAAGGAAGTTGGGACAAAGATCCTGTTAGACATGGGAGGTTGACGACCATAGAAGGAAGGGGATACACAAGGCCATGTAAAGCGAGAAACAATGACGTTTTACTTCGTATACCCTAATCATCTATGTTTAGTACCAGATGTAAAGAAATATCCATGCCATTGGCTCATTTAACTGAGATAAGCAACTAAAAATTCCTTGAAAAATAAGGAAAAAGGACTTGACTATATAGGGAGGGTATATGAACATACAAGGCAATATCGGTTGGATCAATGTCTGCCGAACAGATCCGTCAAAAAGCTATGTGATCGGTGGTTCGGAAGAGGCGAATGAAGAAATAAGAAATAAATACCTTGGCGATGATTATAAATTGCCGGATCAGGCAAAATCTTATTACGAATTGAACGCAAAAGGCATTTCTCGATTAGAACTTACAAGTGAAAATTACAACGATATTATGAAAATAAAGGGAATGCCATCATCCTGTTTAAGCGGAAGTTATGGAGGACAGGTCATACAAAATATGAAAGATATGATGGATTCCTACTATTCCGGGGAAATGTCCGCAGAGGACGTACAACAGAAGATAAAAAATATTTGTATAGATATGCGTGTAGAAATGGTTCAGCAGAGATATACAAATGGATACAATGCAAAAGATAATCAGCAGATATTGGAAGACATATATGGCTTTCTGCAGAAAATCAATGTGAATGCCGCTTACGCCGCAAATGAAAGGGAAGGAGCAGAAATAGCAGCCAGACATGGTGGTGTGGATGATTATGATTGGATGTATTATAATTCAGACTATTATTACAAAGAAGAAGATATGAGAAACAGCGTCCGGCAGACCATTCAGGAAATGAGTAGGGAATGGGAAACGGAGGATGTTGATTTTGATAAAGTGGAACAAAGTCCTGATTTGACACTTGCAGGAGGTACTGACTATAATAAAGTATGGCAGCATCATGCATTTCAGGGGCGTGTGATCAGCATGACAGATATCAATTCTATACCGCCAAAAAACTTTAAGTTTTTCTATCAGTCGAAAAAAGTTCCGGGCTGGGATGAGAACAACCGGCTGGAATACCAAAAGGGATATGTGGAAATTTCATATAAGAATAAAACATGGTTGGCAGATGTACCATATGATATCTATGGGGACACGCAGATCGGTTTTTATCATATGCAGAATTTCATGGACAAGTATCTGTCTGGCGATATTGAGAAGGAATGCAGGGATTTTCTGAGTAAATTTGATATATTCACAGAAATATGGGCATCTACAAAAGGGGATGATATGTGGGCTAATTGTAGGTAAATATGATGGATAAAATTTCAGTATTAGCAGAAATATAGAATAGTTGGTGGTATGGAGAGATATGTGGTTGAAACAAAAATTTGCTAGGTGGATGTATTTTTACGTTAGGATTTTACGCATGTAGCTAACAAAAGATACACCAATTTACAACTTTTTCTGAAAAGAATGTCGTACAGGGTTATCTGATGTATAATGGATTTTCTCCAGTTAAAGGCGCTCCCGGAAGAAAATTCATGTAAAAGATACCATTGTGGTATCTATGCCAATAAAATTCATGTAAAAGATACCATTGCGGTACCTATATATTGAAAATTTAACATTCAGATACCGGAAAGTCTCTATAGATCAAAAATTGCTTTTCCAGGTACCACTTTCTCGAAAAAAGCGGTACCTGGAAAAGCAATTTTTACTATATAGGTGACATTTCCTGATTTCAAGCACTAAAATTTCGAAAAAACGTCACCTGAGCCTTTAATTTTTTATCTATAGATACCAGTCCTTATCATCAAGTGATTTAACCGGGTGTTTTTACGTTTATTTCAGTTTATGGGATTCGCATATCTTTTCCAGGCGCCTCTTAACTGCAAGTTCTATTATGGAAATTCCTATTTGTCGTTAATTAAGTATGTTTGAAAAAAAAAACGGAGACATTTTTGATGATTCAGGATATTATTATAGTATAAATAAAACCTTTTTGCCAGTTCAGGACAATATAAAAGTGTAAGGGCAAACCCCTTAAATCGATTTAAGAGAGAAAAAGGATCAGGGATGGATAAGCACGAATTTGAGCAGTTTGTCACCGAACATGGAAAAGACATTCTGCGGTTCTGCAGGATGAATGCCGGGAGTACAGAGCGTGGAAACGAACTGTATCAGGACACCATGGTAAAGCTGTTGGAAAAGCAAAAAAAGCTTGATGCGGCGCAGAATATAAAAAGTTATGCCATGCAGACAGCAATCCTGCTGTGGAAAGCCCGGAAGATCCGTCGCAGAAGCAGGCATTTTTAAAACTGCAGATAAAATAAAAAGATCCTTATAAATTCCTTAGAATTCTCCTTTATACTGATTTTACAAATCAAGAGGAGGATGAAACATGGAACAGAATATGATCACAATCAGAAATCTGTCAAAAGAATTTAAAGGACAAAGCGTTCTGAAAAACATTACAATGGAAATCCCCAAAAACTGTGTATACGGACTTTTGGGGGCAAACGGCGCGGGAAAATCCACGCTGTTGAAAACAATCACCGGACTGTTAAACCCTACGTCCGGTGAAATTTATTTTGAGGGGCATAAGTGGACACGGGCAGATCTGGCGGATATTGGCGCGCTGATCGAGACACCGCCCATTTATGAAAACCTGACGGCGTGGGAGAACATGAAAGTGCGCGCGCTTCTTCTCGGAATTCCGGATGAAAAAATTCAGAAAGTACTCAAAACCGTCGACCTGACGGATACGGGAAAGAAAAAAGCAGGGGCTTTTTCCCTCGGAATGAAGCAGCGGCTTGGCATCGGTCTGGCACTTTTGAATGATCCGAAACTGCTGGTACTTGACGAACCGGTCAACGGGTTAGATCCACTTGGAATTCAGGAGCTGCGCGCACTGATCCGGAGTTTCCCGCAAAAAGGCATTACGGTGATCATTTCAAGCCACATTTTAAGTGAAATCCAGCAGACCGCCGATTACATCGGGATCATTGCAAAGGGAACGGTGGGATTTGAAGGAAAACTGCAGGAACAGCAGGATCTGGAGGCATTGTTTATGAAGGTTGTCGCAAAAGGAGGGAATGAATCATGAAACATTATTTTCAGGCGGAACAGTTAAAATACCGTCATACCTCCGTGGCAGCAATTACGATCGGTATGCCGATGTTTACGGCGTTGCTGGCATTCTGGCTGACCTCTTCCTATTTTTCCGTTGATGTGTACAACTGGTGGTACATCGGGCTGTATCCGGGGTTTCTGGGCATTTTGTGCAGCATCATCGGGAAAAAGGACAAACAGAAAAAGAATTACACGATATGGTCACTGCCCTGCGGCATGGAACAGATCTGGGACGCAAAAATCCTTGTCGGAATAAAGATGTCGGCGGTTGCAGTTGCTGGACTTACGCTGTTTTCCATGATGGGGCAGATGCTGCTGGAATCTGTGGGGAATCTGAAGATGAGGCAGGCAATCCCGATTCCGGCACAGATACTGGCAGGGATTGTGTTGTGGCTTACCACACTCTGGGAGATTCCGTTCTGCCTGCTTCTTGCACAGAAAATAAGCACATTTCTGATGCTTGTGATCCATGTTGGAATCTATAGTATTTTGTCTACGTCGGTATCGTTAAAACCGTGGTTTGCGTTGTTTCCGGGAGCGATCACATCGCGGCTGATGTGTGTCGTGATCAAAGTGATGCCAAACGGACTGCCGTTTGAGCCGGGGCAGGTGACCTATTCTCCGGAACTCGGCAGAGTGAGTGGTCTGTTGATTGGAATTCCTGCCGCACTTCTGTGGTTTCTGGTATTCTGGCTGGCAGGCAGAACATGGTTTCGAAAGCAGGTGGCAGAATGACAAAACGTGTGATGGGAAGTGTCCGGGCGGAACTTTTGAAAATGAAGCATACTTTTTTAATTCCGTTTCATGTGGCGGTGCCGGTTATCATCGCTGGTTTCATGCTGTTTTATTATCGCGGGACCATAGGAAATCCCATGGGACAGACCATGGCATATTTTGAACTGATCGGTATCGGGCTTCCGTTTGTGGTGAGCATTGTGTGTGCGGGAAATATCGGACTTGAGGAGCAGAATCATTTTCAGGTATTTCTCGGGAACTACAAAGTAAAGGGCAAAGGGTTTGTTGTAAAGGGCGTGGTTCTTTTTGGCATGGGGGTTCTTGCAATTTTCGGGGCAGCAGTTCTTTTTGCTGCCGGGTATCATTTTTTACTGGGAAAAGAGGGGATTGGCATGCGGTATGTGCGGCTGACGGGGACACTGATTTTCGGAAGTGTGCCGTTGTATCTGGAGCATTTGTTCCTGAATCTGATCTTTCCAAAGACCGTATCCCAGTGCGTGGGCGTGGCGCAGTCGGTGGTGTCCGCCTTGTTTCTCACCGGGCTTGGGGAGGGCAGATGGCAGTTTTTTCCGGCTACGTGGAGTGCAAGGGGCATTCGGTATTGCAATGATCCCGTAAACGGGAAACGTGTGTTGTTTTGTCTGTTGCTCCTGTTTCTGATGTGTGTCATAATTGGAGTATGGTTTCATAAATATGAAGGAAGGCAGTGCAATGACTGAGATATTGGCAATTGATGATGACCGGGAAATTTTAGCTGTGATCAAAAAAGCACTTTTGCGGGAAGGGTATCAGGTGACGGCACTTGAAGATCCGCTGCAACTGGAGGAAGACAAACTGGGCAGATACCAGCTCATTCTTTTAGATGTGATGATGCCGGGCATAGACGGGTTTGATCTGTGCCGCAGAATCCGCGAAAAAGTGGATTGTCCGATTCTGTTTCTCACGGCAAAAACCGAAGAGAAAGACGTAATGACCGGGCTTGGCGCGGGTGGGGATGACTATATCACAAAACCGTTCGGGATCGGGGAACTGCGGGCGAGAGTTGCTGCACATATCCGGCGGGAAAACAGGGAAAAAACGCATACGATCTGTATCGGGGAGGTGCGTTTTTCCATGCAGGAGAGAAAAATCTATGTGCAGGAACATGAACTTGTTTTTACAAAGGCGGAATATACGATCTGCGAATTTCTGGCATTGAACCACGGACAGGTATTTTCGAAAGAACGGATTTTAGAGCATGTATTCGGATTTGACGGGGACAGCAACAGTTCCGCAATTACGGAGCATGTAAAAAATATCCGTGCAAAATTCCAGAAATTTGGGATCAACCCGATTGAAACGGTTTGGGGGATCGGCTATCGATGGAAATGAAAAAAAGAAGACAAAAAACACTGACCGGGCTGTTTTTGAAATTTGCGGCGTTATTCTGTCTGGATACGTTCGGAATCGGAATGTTCTGTCTGGTGTTTCTGGTATTAAGTCCCATGACAGGATTTACGCTGCCTGCCAATTATGCGGAGCTGCAACTGACGGACCATACGGAAGAAATTAGGGCTGCGGGGACAGATGTGGAAGCCCTGATTCCGGATGGATGCAGATACGGGATTTACGATGCGACAGGGCGGTTTAAGACTGGAACTTTTTCGGCAGACGCGCAGAAAAGGGCATGGCAGGGGTATAAAAACGGCAGTAAGTATGCATCCATGGGAAAGTATTACCGCTATATTAAGCAGAACAGCGGCGATATCTGTATTGTAAAATACGATTTGCATATGAGGTATGCGTACGATAAATTAAACGGCATTGTTCCATCTCTGGAGATACTGACACCGGTGCTTGGCGTGGTGCTGTTTTTCCTGCACGCCATATTGTTGTCCGGCCATTTTGCAAAAAAATTAAAACGGGAGCTTAGGCAGCTACGCGAAGTTACGGAAAAAATTGGACAAAATGATCTGGAGTTTGAAACCGGACCATCGCAGATTAAGGAGATTGACGATGTGATGTCCTCACTTTCCGGCATGAAAGAAGCATTAAAAGATTCGCTGACCAGACAGTGGGACGCACAGCAGCAGAAAAAAGAGCAGCTTGCGGCACTGACACACGATATCAAGACACCGCTTACTGTCATCAAAGGAAATGCCGAGCTTTTGGCGGAGACGGATTTGTCTGCGGAAAACCGGGAGTGTACGGATGCTATTTTGGCGAATGTGGGCAGCATGGAGCAGTATTTGGAGCATATGCGGCAACTGCTGTATGGACGTGACCGCGCAGAGGAGACAGAAGTAGTCACCTGTGCGCGTTTGAAAGAGCAGTTCAAAGAAGCAGCCATGCAGATTGCGGCAGCGGAAAAAGTTCCGGTTGTTTTTCAGGAGGATTCCCTGTGTGGGAATGTATGCTGCAAGCCAGGACCGGTTGGCAGAGCGTGGAAAAATGTGGTCAGCAATGCGGTGGAACACACAGACCGAGCGCGCGGGATCGTGGTGCGCCTGCAGATGGAAGTGTATGAGGGGCAGGAGTATCTGACTGCAACCGTCCGCGATTTTGGAAAGGGTTTTTCGGAGCAGGATCTCATCTATGCAGATCAGGAATTTTACAGCGGGGATGCCAGCCGGCATGACCGGACGCATCAGGGGCTTGGTCTTGCGATCACAAAAAAATTCTTAAAAGAGCAGGGGGGCATGCTTTGTTTTTACAACCACGCGGAGTCTGGAGCGGAAGTGGTGTGCCGGATCAAAACGGAAAAGACGTAATTTTCGCATTGTAAATAAACGCGCAATATGCTAATATGTAGAAAGTTTCATAAAAAAGATCGTTGGTGCCTGTCATATAAAGCCACTTTGCATGGGATATATGGGCTTGTATGCGCAGGGTAAAAGGGAAACAGGTGCAAATCCTGTACGAACTCGTCACTGTGATTAGGGAGTAACTGCAAAGAAGCACACCGCATGAGAAATCCGCTGGCGCGGATGCGATGTACGTAGGAAATGCAGCTTAGGCTGCATTTCAAGAAGGAGCACATCGCATGAGAAATCCGCTGGCGCGGATGCGGTGTACGTAGGAAATGCAGCTTAGGCTGCATTTCATATGCCACTGATGCAACTGCATTGGGAAGGCGAAGCATGTTATGATGATCTATGAGCCAGGAAACCTGCCAATGATCTGGTACAGAAAGTTTTTACTTTCAGATCACGAGTCATTGATCGTACTGCATGTTACAGAAAACTGTGTGGGACAGCCGTCCACAGACAGTTCTTTTTTGCATGGGTTGATTGCTCCTTTCGGAATGTTCCGGGTGGGGCTTTTCTTTTGGCACTTTGGATGATGCGTGATCTTATGAGATGAAGCAACCCGTCAACCCAAAGAATACATCGCATGAGAAATCCGTCAGGGTGGATGTGGTGTATGCAGGAAATGCAGCCTATGCTGTATTTCAAAAAGGAGAGAATTATGAGAAAGAAAACACTTGCATTGTTTCTGACATGTGTACTGGCTGCAGGCATGCTTGCCGGATGCGGAAACAAAGACAGCAAAGACAACAATCAGGTAGAAAATTCGCAGGGCACAGAGTCTGCAAAAGACGATCAGGCAGCTGCCGATGAGGTAGCAGAATTAATTGATGCTATTTATGTTCAGGAAAGAACAGATAAAACCGATGAGCAGTGTGCTGCTGCAAAAGAAGCATGGGACAAGCTGACAGATGCACAGAAAGCACTTGTTTCCGGTGAAAATGCAGATCCGGATTATTTCGGCAGAGATACCGGTGATGCTTCCAAGGATGATCCGTTAAATCAGGATAATATCGGAGATAACGAAATTCTTGTCGTAAGCTTTGGTACATCTTTTAATGACAGCCGTGCTGCAGATATCAGTGGTGTGGAAAAAGCCATTCAGGCAGCCAATCCGGACTGGGCAGTCCGCAGGGCATTTACCGCACAGATCATTATCAATCACGTACAGGCAAGAGATGGCGAGAAGATCGACAACGTAGACCAGGCATTACAGAGAGCGGTTGATAACGGGGTAAAGAATCTGGTGATCCAGCCGACACACCTGATGCATGGGGCAGAGTATGATGAACTTGTCGGAGAGCTGGATGCATATAAGGATAAGTTTGAAAAGGTTGTCGTTGCGGAACCGCTGCTTGGCGAAGTTGGTGATGATGCAACAGTGATCAACGATGATAAGAAGGCAGTTGCAGAAGACATTACAGCAGAAGCCGTAAAAACCGCAGGATACGATTCACTGGATGCTGCCAAGAAGGACGGTACTGCATTTGTATTCATGGGACACGGTACTTCCCATTCTGCAAAAGTAAGTTACAGCCAGATGTCTACACAGATGGATAAGCTTGGTTATGACAATGTCTTTATCGGAACCGTAGAGGGGAAGCCGGAAGAGACTTCCTGTGAAAATGTAATCAAGGCAGTTAAGGACGCAGGTTACAAGAAAGTTATTCTTCGTCCACTCATGGTTGTTGCCGGAGATCATGCAAACAATGACATGGCAGGAGACGATGACGATTCCTGGAAGAGCCAGTTCACTGCAAGCGGCAATTTCGACAGTGTTGACACACAGATTGCCGGACTTGGTGAGATTGAAGCTGTCCAGAAACTTTATGTAGAGCATACAAAAAAAGCAATTGAGTCACTTGGAAAAGTTTCCAAATCTGCTTCTTCCAGCGCGGATGCCGCGCTGGAGGACGGCACTTATACAGCAAAGTTCAATACCGACAGTGGGATGTTTCATGTCAATGAAGCAGACAATGGATGTGGAACCCTTACCGTAAAAGACAAAAAGATGACCATTCACATCCGTCTGGTATCCAAGAAAATCGTAAATCTGTTTCTGGGAAGCGCAAAAGATGCAGAAAAAGACGGTGCAGAATTGTTACAGCCAACGACAGATAAAGTAAAATACAGCGATGGAACGACAGAGGAAGTTTACGGATTTGACGTGCCGGTAGAAGAACTTGGAAAAGAGTTTGACCTTGCAATTCTTGGAACCAAGGGAACCTGGTATGATCATAAAGTCAGTGTATCAGATGCACAGAAAAAATAAAATGTGAGTTGTCTGCCAGACGGCGGCAATCCCAGTACATCGTATTTGAAAATGATGTACATGTGTCAAAAGTTACAGGAAAACAGATAGGATGGATCGGAGAAATCATCCGGTCAAAGAGAAAAAGTATGAAAAGCAGGAAATTAACGGTAATTATCGTGTCCCTTTGTATGTGTGTGTCGGTTTTGTCTGGCTGTGGTTCTACGGCAGAAAAAGAACAGGTGCAGCATGCCGCGGAAACGCAGACTGCCACCGCGGAACCGGACACATCATTGGAAGACGGAGAATACACCGTAAATGTAGAACTGGAAGGCGGAAGCGGAAGAGCTTCCGTAGATTCTGAAGCAAAAGTGAAAGTGACGGACGGACAGGCATATGCAACCATAGTCTGGAGCAGTACCTATTACGATTACATGCTGGTCGATGGAAAAAAATATACAAATGAGAACGAGGGTTGATCTCACGCACTTCTTTTCCATCGATCATCCGCACATCCAGTC
>JABLTR010066105.1_pt1 | contig 33295 bp, 32 predicted proteins | sample 7160071 | NCBI WGS metagenome assembly JABLTR01 (sample SAMN14651230, study PRJNA627086) | human gut metagenome | isolation source: feces | host: Homo sapiens | reverse complement strand
GGACGGCTCCAGATGAGCACTTTGTGCTCATCTGGAGCCGTCCCCCGGCGATCCTCAAGGTGAATTGCCCCGAAGGGGCAAGAGAAGGTGGCCTGGGCCATTGGGTACTTTCCCATCGTTGGGAAAGTACCTCGCCCCGCAGGGCGAAACCCCTGCGAAACGGCACGCCGAGTCGTCGCGCCCTACGAGTTGGCCGAAACCTGCCCCCTCATCCGGCCCCTTTGGGGCCACCTTCCCCCCAGGGGGGAAGGCTTAAGGAGAAAAGGCGGCAAAATCCCCCACAAAGACCATCAATGAGACTCCGCCCAGCTCTGTCCCGCGTGGGTCTCCGCCACCAGGGGGACGGACAGGGGGAACACCCCCTCCATCTCCTCCTGGAGGAGGGCGCACACCCGCTCCTGCTCCTCCTGGGGGCACTCCACGATGAGCTCGTCGTGGACCTGGAGGACCAGCTGTCCCTGGAGCCCCTCGGCCTTCAACCGGTCCCGCACCCGGAGCATGGCCAGCTTGATGATGTCGGCGGCGGTGCCCTGGATGGGCATGTTCAGGGCCACCCGCTCCCCGAAGGACCGGGTGTTGAAGTTGGAGGACTTCAGCTCCGGGAGCCAGCGGCGGCGGCCCATGAGGGTGGACACATAGCCGTCCGCCTTGGCCTGCTCCACCACGTGGTCCATATAGGCCCGCACGCCGGGGTAGGTGGCAAAGTAGCGGTCCATATAGGCCTTGGCCTCGGCCACGGTGACCCCGATGTCCTGGCTCAGGGAGAAGGCGGAGATGCCGTAGACGATGCCGAAGTTCACCGCCTTGGCGCTGCGGCGCATCTCAGCGGAAACCTGGTCGGGCTCCACCCCGAACACCTGGGCGGCGGTGACCGTGTGGAAGTCCCGGCCGGAGCGGAAGGCCTCGATCATCTTCTCGTCCCCGGCCATGTGGGCCAGGAGGCGCAGCTCGATCTGGGAGTAGTCCGCGTCTACCAGGGCCATCCCCGGCCCGGCCACGAACATCTTGCGCAGCTCCGCCCCCAGGGGGGTGCGGATGGGGATGTTCTGGAGGTTGGGCTCGGCGGAGCTGAGACGGCCGGTGGCGGTGACGGTGTTCTGGAAGCAGGTATGGATGCGTCCGTCGTCCCCGATCACCTTGCCCAGGCCGTCCACATAGGTGGACTTTAATTTGGTGAGCTGCCGGTAGTCCAGAATCTGCTCAATAATGGGGTGCTTGCCCCGGAGCTTATCCAGCACCTCCGCGTTGGTGGAGTAGCCCGTCTTGGTCTTCTTCACCGGGGGCAGGCCCAACTGGTCAAAGAGGATGCGGCCCAGCTGCTGGGTGGAGTTGATGTTGAACTCCTCCCCGGCCAGTTCATAGATGGTGGCCTGCACCTTGTAGATGCCGTCGGAGAGCATCTCCCCGAACTCCACCAGGGCGCCCCGGTCCACCAGCACCCCGATCTCCTCCATCTCGGCCAGCACCGGGCACAGGGGGAGGTCCACCTCCTGATAAATCTTGTTCAGCCCCAGCTCCTCCAGCCGCTGGGAGAGGGTCTTCCGCAGGGCCCCGATGAGGGCGGTGTGGGACAGCAGGGCTGCGGCGGGGGCGGCCGGGTCGGCCAGGGGGCCGAAGGCCCCCTCCTCCAGATAGGTCTTGGCCTTGGGGAACTCCTGGTTGTAGTAGGTGATGCCCAGCTTCTCCAGGTCGTAGCTGCCGTCGGTGGGGGCCAGCAGATAGGCGGCCACCTCCGTGTCAAAGACGATGCCGCCGGGGGTGATCCCCTCGTCCAGCAGCCCCTTCCACAGCTCCTTGGAGCCGTGGACCACCTTTTTGATATCCGGGGCAAACAGGGCCCGGAGACCGTCGTTGTAGCACTCCAGCTTGTCGGCAAACAGCAGGGCGGCCCGGTGCTGGGTCTCCGTCTCCGCCCACTCCACACAGATCACGTCCAGGGAGGGCAGGGCCAGCACGTTCACCTCGTCAAGCCCCCGCCAGAGGGCGAGCAGCTCCTCCAGCCGCTCCCGGGTCTCCACCACCTCGCTGTCCGTGTTCACCTGGGCGGCGGCCGCCTCCTGGACGGCTCCCTCCACCTGGGGGGCGGTGAGATGGAACTTGTCGATGAGCTTGGCAAACTCCAGGTCCAGAAACAGCTGGTACAGGGCGGGGCCGTTGGGCTCCTTCCGGAGGTTGTTCTCCGGGGCGAAGTCGATGGGGGCGTCGGTGTGGATGGTGGCCAGGTCATAGGACATGCGGGCCTGGTCCTCCCCCTCGGTGAGCTTCTTGATGACACCGGGTTTGGCGGGGGTGCCGGGGGCCATCTCCACCTCAGGCAGGGCGGCGTACAGCTCGTCGATGGAGCCGTACCGCTGGACCAGAGCCATGGCGGTCTTTTCCCCCACCCCCTTCACCCCGGGGATGTTGTCGCTGGAGTCCCCCATGAGGGCCTTCAGGTCGATGATGTGGATGGGGTCGAAGCCGTACTCCTCCCGGAAGGCCTCCGGGGTCATGTCACGGGTGGTGGTGCGGCCCATGCGGGTGGACACCAGCTTCACGGTGGTGGTGTCGGTGACCAGCTGGAGGGAGTCCTTGTCCCCGGTGACGACGACCGTCTCCCAACCGGCGGCGGTGTCCTTTGCCGAGATGGTGCCGATGAGGTCGTCCGCCTCCCAGCCGTCCAGCTCGTACATGGGGATGTTCATGGCCGCCAGCACGTCCTTGAGCAGGGGGAGCTGGCTGGCCAATTCATCCGGCATCCCCTTCCGGGTGGCCTTGTACCCCTCGTAGGCCAGGTGACGGAAGGTGGGGGCCTTCCGGTCGAAGGTGACGCACAGGGCGTCCGGCTTCCCCTCGTCCAGCAGTTTTGTTAAAATGTTCAGAAAGCCGAAAATGGCGTTGGTGGGCTGTCCCGCCCGGGTGGTGAGGTTCTGGCTCACCCCGTAAAAGGCCCGGTTGACGATGGAGTTGCCGTCCAGGACCATCAGTTTTTTCATAATGGGTCTCCTCCCAAAATTCGTCGTGCAGCAGCAGAATCTTGTACCTGGATAGTATATCAGGTTTCCCAAATCCGGACAAGAGAAACCCGTCCCTTTCTCTTGCTATGCAGGATCGGATCTGGTATGATGGGGCCATAGAGGACCCCATTTGACAGGAAAATAGGAGGCGCACCCCATGGAACGGACAAATTCTGTCATTCGCATCTCCCGGGGCCGGCTGGCTGCCCTGCTGGCGGCCACGGTGCTGGTCTCCGTCGCGCTGTTTTCCCTGATCTTCTACCACTGGTGCCTGCACGCCAAGCAGACGGAGGCCCTCACCCAGGGGGACGGCCCCCTGTGGGCCTTTGAGCAGGGTCAGCTGGAGGTGGTGGAGGAGGACCCGGACGGCGCCACGGTCTACGGAGGAGCCGGATACCAGGTCCAGGTCCGGGACGGCTTTGTCACCTCGGTCCGGGACGACAACAAGGGATTCACCAAGCTCTATGAGCAGGGAGTCCTGACCTCCATCACCTTCGACAACCCTCTGGGCGAGGCGGTGGCGCTGTGCACCCCCTTCCAGGTGGACAGCTATGTGAGATATCCCATCCGCACCCAGGAGGAGGCCTGCGCCATCCGGGAGAGTGTGGACGCAGAGGGGGCCGCCTCCCTCCGGGACCAGGGCCTGCGCTGCTGGGAGCTGGACAACGGCTACCTGGTGGTGGAGGCGTGACAGGTCTCCACAGACTGACCCAATCAAAACACCCCGGCGGACTGAGGTCCGCCGGGGTGTTTTCTCGCTGTTCAGGCGGCAGAGCCGCTTTTTGGAACGCAGTTACAGCTTGGAGGTCTCTACCAGAGCGGTGAGGTGGCACAGAATTACCGAGGCCTCAGCCCGGGTGATGCTGCTCTCCCCGTTGAACCGGTACTCCGCGTCGCCGGTGAGCACGCCGGAGCGGTACCAGCGGTAGACGATCTCGCCGTACTCGTCGCTCTCGGCCAGATCGGGGATGAAGCCGTCGGGCACCTCGTTCACGCCGCCGCTGACCCGGGGAGGATAGGCGGCCTTGTCCCAGATGGCGGCCATCTCAAAGCGGGTGGCGTTCTCGTTGATGCGCTCCAGATAGCCGTCCTCCTCGGCGATGATCCCGTTCTCCAGACAGTAGGTGTAGTAGGGGGTATACCAGGCCTCCCCCTCTGCGGCGGCGGGAATCTGGGCGTTTTCATAGGCGGAGGAGAGCCGAGCGGCCAGCACGATCACCTGGGCCAGGGTCAGGGAGTCGTTGGGGCCGAAGGAGCCGTCCGGGTTGCCGGTGAACCAGCCGGCGTTGGCGGCGGGGATGACGAAGCTGTAGTACCAGTCCCCCTCGTTCACATCGGTGAAGGACACGTCCTCCACCTCCTCCAGGGGGATCTCCCCAAAGCTGCTCCCATAGCCGAAGCGGACGGCCACGTTCCAGTCGGCATACTCCTCGGGGATGGTCAGGGTGAAGGTGCGGGTCTCCCCGGCGGGGATGTTCAGATAGTCCAGGTAGTTGCTGGCCTGATTCATAGCAAAGAATTCGGTCATCTCCCCCTCGGGGGTGACGGCGGCGTAGCGGTCGGCGGAGCCGCTCTGGGTGAGGTGGATGTTCAGGCTCCACATATCCCCCTCCTCCAGGTCCTCCGTGCCCACGGTGAGCTCACTGCCCACTGCAAAGGTGTCGCCGCTCACATAAAAGGTCACCCCTTCCACCGCAACGGTGTAGGTGAAGCCGCCGGCCGACCCGGACTCCTCGGAGGAAGTCTCCGCCTCAGCGGCGGAAGCGGGGATCAGGGACATCCCCAGGCACAGGGCCAGGGCAAGGGCGGCGGAGATCATGCGGGAGACGCGTTTCTTCATGGTTCTGCACTCCTTTTTCTCTCATTTTGCGGAAATGCGTCCCAATTCCAATATTCCATCTCTCCACAGGCCGCATTCCGCTTGCCTGTATTGTAGCGGATTTTTCCAGCCGGCGCAACCATTTTTGTATATATTACAAAAAATTCGTCAAAAAATCCCCTTATATTAAATCAGATTTACCAACTGGGCGGCCCGCTCCTGGGCCTCCCGCAGAATGGCCTCCTGGTCGTTGCCCTGGATGTCCAGCTCCTGGGCGGACAGGCACCGGGCGGAGGGGATGCCGAACATGGCGGCCAGCCCCTTGAGATAGTCGAAGCCGTAGTTCTGTCCCTCCAGAGGGCCTCCGGCGGTGGTGATAAAGACCAGCTCCCTGGCCCGGCTCATGCCCACCTGCTCCCCCTCCTGGGTGTAGCGGAAGGTAATCCCCAGCATGCTGGCCCACTCCAGATAGACCTTTAGGGCTGCCGGGAAGGTCAGGTCCCAGTAGGGGGCCCCGATCACCACCAGGTCGGCCTGGGCCACCTCGTGGGCCGGGTCGAACATGGGGTCCCGGGGATTTTCGGGGAAGCGCTGGTGCCGCCGGTCGTCCAGCTCTGTGGTGAGCACCGGCAGTGGGGAGGCGGTCAGGTCCCGCTCCCGGATCTCCGCCTCCGGCCAGCGGTTTTTGCAGGCCTTCAAAAAGGTCTGGCACAGCTTCCAGGTGCGGGAGCGCTCCGGCCCCCGCATGCAGGCGTTGACAAATAAAATCTGTTTCACGTTCTCCATTGTACGGAATCTCCCAATTTCAATGTTTTTGTTGCGGTTTCCGCCCCTTCGGGGCGGAAAAGCGATACGCCCTGGTTTAAATCCCGCAGGGCGCACCGGGCGGTTTTGGCCAGGTACTCCATGGCCTCCAGAGGGTGGCGGCCCGCGGCGGTCTCGCCGGTGAGCATCAGGGCGCAGGAGCCGTCCAGCACCGCGTTGTAGATGTCGCTCACCTCGGCCCGGGTGGGCACCGCCCGCTCCTCCATGGACCACAGCAGCTGGGTCACCACAAAGAAGGGTTTCCCCGCCGCCCGGCATGTTCGGGCGATGCGCTTCTGGGCGGAGGGGAGCTCCCACAGGGGCATACTGTTCCCCAGATCCCCCCGGGCAATGCAGATCACGTCCGCCTCCTCCAAAATCTCGTCCAGCTTCTCCATTCCCCGCTGGTTTTCGATCTTGGCCATGATCTTCACCTGGTCCAGCCCCAGCTCCGCCAGGGCGGAGCGCAGGGTCAGGAGGTCCTCCCGCCCCCGCACGAAGGGCTGGAGGATGTGGGTCACCCCAAACCGGCCCGCCTGGGCCAGATTGGCCCGGTCCTCCGCCGTCAGGGTGGGGGAGTCCACCTCCCGGCCCAGCAGGGCCAGGCTCTTGCGGCTCTTGAGCAGTCCGCCCCGCTCCACCCGGCAGGTCAGGCAGTCAGGATTGCCCTCCTCCACCGTGAGCAGAAGGGCGCTGTCGTCCAGGGAGATCTGGTCCCCGGGCCGGGCGGCCTCCACCACGCTCCGGGGGACGGGAATGCCCCCGGCCCCCAGCAGGGCGGTGCCTCCCTCCTGGAGGGGAACCGGCTCCTCCAGCCGGCCCACCCGCAGCTCCGGGCCCTGGAGGTCCACGATCAGGCTGGCCTCCACCCCCGCCTGCCGGGCGGCGGGCCAGAACTCCTCCTCCAGCAGGAAGGCACACTCCGGGAGGGTGGTGTGGGACAGGTTCAGCCGGGCCCCGGTCATCCCCGCCTGAAACATGGCCGTCAAAATCTCCCGCCGGGCGCAGGAGGCGCCCAGCGTTCCGTATAAATCCACAGGTGATCCACCTTTCTTATGAAGCCTTCGCCCCCTATTATGGCCCGGCCGCCCGCGTCCGTCAATGGGGAGGCGGGAATCTTTTGCGCCGGTTTTCTGGGCGGCTCCGGTCCGGGAGGAATTGTCCCCACTTTTCATTGACGGTCCCCGGCGGGAATGATATACTATATTAGTTTTAATTTGTATGAGAGGTGGCTCCCATATGTGGCGTTCCGACCGCTGGAAGGACTATGAATTGATCGACTGCTCCCGGGGAGAGAAGCTGGAGCGGTGGGGGGACCAGCTGCTGGTCCGCCCCGACCCCCAGGCCATTTGGAATACCCCCCGCACCCACCGGGGCTGGAAGCACAACGCGGGGCGGTACGCCCGCTCCTCCAGCGGCGGGGGACAGTGGCAGAATAAATCCATGCCCGAGCGCTGGACCGTCTCCTACGGCAGCCTCACCTTCAACATCAAGCCCATGAACTTCAAGCACACCGGCCTCTTCCCTGAACAGGCCGCCAACTGGGACTGGGCCCAGGAGCAGATCCGCTCCGCCGGCCGCCCCATCAACGTGCTTAACCTGTTCGCCTACACCGGGGGAGCCACGGTGGCCTGCGCCGCCGCCGGGGCCAGCGTGTGCCATGTGGACGCCGCCCGGGGCATGGTGTCCTGGGCCAGGGAGAACGCCAAGTCCTCCCACCTGGAGGACGCCCCCATCCGCTGGATCGTGGACGACTGCGCCAAGTTCGTGGAGCGGGAGATCCGCCGGGGCCGCAAGTACGACGCCATCATCATGGACCCGCCCAGCTACGGCCGGGGCCCCTCCGGGGAGGTGTGGCGGCTGGAGGAGAACCTGTACCCCTTTGTGGAGCTGGTCTCCGGGGTGCTGTCCGAAGAGCCCCTGTTCATCATCCTGAACTCCTACACCACCGGCCTGGCCCCCTCGGTGCTCACCTACATCCTGGAGACCCTGATCTCCAAGCGGTTCGGCGGGCACACCGTCTCCGACGAGCTGGGCCTGCCCGTCACTGAGAGCGGCCTGGCCCTCCCCTGCGGGGCCACCGGCCGCTGGACCATTCAGTAAGGGCGGCCTGCGGCCGCCCCTGCGCAACGAGGTATTTTCATGGAAAAAACAATTATCAACGTGGAGGACGTGCGCTTCTCCTATATCACCGCCGAGGGGGTGGCCCCCATCGTGCTGAACGGCGTGACCCTGGACATTGAGGAGGGCTCCTTCGTGGCTATTCTGGGCCACAACGGCAGCGGCAAGTCCACCCTGGCCAAGCACATGAACGCCATCCTGCTCCCCACCGGGGGCAAGGTGTATGTGGACGGCATGGACACCGCCGACGAAGACAAGCTGCTGGACATCCGCCGCACGGTGGGCATGGTGTTCCAAAACCCGGACAACCAGATCGTGGCCAACGTGGTGGAGGAGGACGTGGCCTTCGCCCCGGAGAACCTGGGGGTGCCCCCGGAGGAGATCCGCCGTCGGGTGGACGACGCATTGAAGGCGGTGGGCATGTACCAGTACCGGGAGCACGCCCCCCACCTCCTCTCCGGCGGACAGAAGCAGCGCATCGCCATCGCCGGGGTCATCGCCATGGAGCCCCGGTGCATCGTCCTGGACGAGCCCACCGCCATGCTGGACCCCATCGGCCGGGCCGACGTGCTGCGCACCATCAAGACCCTGAACCGGGAGCGGGGGGTCACCGTGGTCCTTATCACCCACCACATGGACGAGGCCGCCCAGGCCGACCGCCTGGTGGTCATGGCCAAGGGGAGAATTGTGGCCGACGGCGCCCCCAAGGAGGTGTTCCAGGACGTGGAGGGCCTCAAGTCTGTGGGGCTCACCGTCCCCGACACCACCGAGCTGCTCTGGGAGCTGCGACAGGAGGGGCTGGACGTGCCCCTGGACGCCCTCAGCGACGAGGAGTGCGCCCAGGTGCTGAAAGAACTGCTGGCCTGATGCCTTCTCCCTGCAAGGGGGAAGGTGGCACGGCCGAAGGCCGTGACGGATGAGGGTGCCGGCGTGCCTCTAACCACCGCCCCCTCATCCGCTTCGCTGCGCTCAGCACCTTCCCCCCTCAGGGGGGAAGGCTCTGACGGATTTACGGGCGTGACCTGCGGAAAATACTGCGTTTAAACGACCAAGCTGTAGGGGCGGATATCATCCGCCCGAACAGACAGTGACGATGCTTAACCGGCCGCCGCAGGCGGCCTGCCCACACACAACCCAGCGAAGCGGTTGTGTGTGGGAGAGGACGAGCAGCGAAATGAGTGAGCGTTCCCATATATGGGGACGCGAATGATATGGAGCTTGCGAGGACGAGGGCGTGACCCAAAAAGGGCATGCACCACTTTAAAAACAAAGGACGGAACACAACGGATGGAACCAATTCTGGAGACAAAGAAACTCTCCCACATCTACAGCGCCGGGACCCCCTTTGAGCGGGGGGCCCTGGTGGACGTGGACTTTGCCGCCTACCCCGGGGAGTACCTGGGCATCATCGGCCACACCGGCTCGGGCAAGTCCACCCTGATCCAGCACTTGAACGGCCTGCTCAAGCCCACCTCGGGCCAGGTCCTGTTCCAGGGGACGGACATCTGGACCGACCTGAAGACCACCCGCCGCACCCGGTTTCAGGTGGGGCTGGTGTTCCAGTACCCGGAGTACCAGCTCTTTGAGGAGACGGTGTATAAGGACATCTCCTTCGGCCCCAAGAACATGGGCCTGGACGAGAAGGAGGTGGATCGGCGGGTGCGCTCGGCGGCCTACTTCGTGGGCCTGCGGGATGACCAGCTCAACCAGTCTCCCTTTGAGCTCTCCGGCGGACAGAAGCGCCGGGTGGCCATCGCCGGGGTCATCGCCATGGAGCCCAAGGTGCTCATCCTGGACGAGCCCACCGCCGGACTGGACCCGGTGGGCACCGAGTCCATCCTGAGCAACATCCGGGCCTATCACAAGGCCCAGAACGCCACCATCATCATGGTCTCCCACTCCATGGAGGAGATGGCCCGGACGGTGGACCGGCTGGTTGTGGTCAATGACGGGAAGATCGCCCTGGAGGGGGCGCCCAGCCAGGTATTCCAGCACGGACAGGAGCTGGAGGACATGGGCCTGGGGATTCCCCAGATGACCCGGGTGTTCAACCGCCTGAAGGCCATGGGCGTGGACGTGGGCTCCTCTGTGTACACCGTGGAGCAGGCCAAGCGGGCCATTCTGGACGCATTGGCCAAGAAGGGGGTGGGCTGAGATGGCACTGAAAGACATTACTCTGGGCCAGTATTTCCCCGGCCACTCCCTGGTCCACCGGCTGGACCCCCGCACCAAGATTCTGGCGGTGGTGATCTATATTGTGGCCCTGTTTCTGGCCAAGTCCTTTGTCACCTACGCCATCATGTTCGCCCTGCTGGCCCTGTCCGTGAAGGTCTCCACCGTGCCGGTGAAGTCCCTGGTCCGGGGCATGAAGCCGGTGGTGTTCATCCTGATCTTCACTGCCGTTTTGAATCTGTTCTACACCCCGGGGGAGCACGTGCTGTTCCAGGTGTGGATTCTCACCGTCACCCTGGAGGGGGTGCAGAGCGCCTTCTTCATGGTCATCCGCATCCTGATGCTCATTGCGGGCACCTTCCTGCTCACCTACACCACCTCCCCCATCCTGCTCACCGACGGGCTGGAGTCCCTGCTGGGGCCCCTGAAAAAGATCAAGGTGCCGGTGCACGAGCTGGCCATGATGATGTCCATTGCCCTGCGGTTCATCCCCACCCTCATCGAGGAGACCGACAAGATCATGTCCGCCCAGCGGGCCCGGGGGGCCGACTTTGAGAGCGGCAACCTGGTCCAGCGGGCCAAGGCCCTGATCCCCCTGCTGGTGCCCCTGTTCATCTCCGCCTTCCGCCGGGCGGAGGAGCTGGCCGTGGCCATGGAGTGCCGCTGTTACCACGGCGGCGAGGGGCGCACCCGCCTGCGCCAGCTGAAATACGCAGGGAAGGACTGGGCGGTGCTGGTGTTCTTTCTGGTGATCGCGGTCCTGGTGGGCGTCCTGGGACATTTCGGGCTGTAAGCCCGCCCGGGTCAGATTTTCTCCAGGCAGGCGTCCGTCAGCTGCATCCCCAGCCGCAGCCCCTGGTAGAAGGACCAGAGCCCGTGCCCCTGGATGGGGCTGGACTGAAGGTGGTCCGGCCAGAACCGCGGGTCCGGCTGGGTGACAAAGTAGCGGTAGAGTTCGTCCACAATGTTGGGGATCTCGTTTCCCATGGAAATTCCTCCTTTGTTTGGATCGAAAGAGCTGTGCGTATCTTAGAAAAGCACCGGATTTAGGAGAGGAGCGGGGGCCGTGTTTTCAGAGCGGATTCGGATTCTGCGGAAAGAGGCCAAGCTGACCCAGGCACAGGCCGCGCGGAACGTGGGACTGTCTCCCCGCGGGTATCAAGATCTGGAATTGGGTGCGACCCCGAGGGGTGACACGCTGCTGTCGATTGCTGATTTTTATGGAGTGTCCATTGACTGGCTGATGGGCCGCACCGATAGGAGAGCGGTCAATGGGGGGGAGCGGGAAGCATGATATTTAATGACCGGCTGAAACTGCTGAGGATCGAGCGCTCCTATACTCAGGAGGCGGCGGCAAAGGCTATTGGCATTCCGCCCAGAAGCTATCAGAGATTGGAGCTGGACGGGAACAAAACGCATTACGACACGCTGATGAAGATTGCGGATTGCTATGGAGTTTCTGTGGATTGGCTGATGGGCCGCACCGACGTGCGGAGTATCTGCGGAAAAGAGTGAAACGATATTTTTATCGCCCTCATTATACACGATAAAAATATACGTGTCAATGGGAGAAGAACCATGATATTCAATGAGAGATTGAAAGAACTGCGGACAGAGAAGGGGCTTACCCAGGTGCAGGCGGCGGAGGCGATTTCCATTGCCTACCGCAACTATCAGCGGCTGGAGGCCGACGGAAATCTGCCGAACTTCTCGAATTTTGTGGCGATCGCCGACCTGTTTGAGGTTTCGCTGGACTATCTGGCCGGCCGTACCGACGTGCGGGAGGTTAACGGCGGCGCCCTCCCCGCGCCGGAGCACCAGATCATGCTGGAGGCCGAGGTGGACGTCCCGGAGGGGACGGAGGACCTGCTCCGCCGGGTGATCTCCGCCGCCCTGGCGGCGGAGGGGGTGGACCTGCCCTGCGAGATCAACGTCCTGCTCACCGACGACGAGGGCATCCACCAGGTGAACCGGGAGATGCGGCAGGTGGACCGCCCCACCGACGTGCTGTCCTTCCCCATGTTTGACTTAAAGCCGGGGGAGAAGCCGGAGGCGGGGGACGAGGACCCGGAGAGCGGCCTGGTCCCCCTGGGGGACATGTGCATCTCCCTGGAGCGGGCGGCGGCCCAGGCCGGGGAGTTTGGCCACAGCGTGGAGCGGGAGCTGAGCTATCTCACCGTCCACTCGGTGCTCCACCTGCTGGGCTACGACCACATGGACGAGGGGCCCATGAAGCGGCAGATGCGCATCCATGAGGAGTTTATTCTGGACAAGCTGGGCATTACCCGGGAAATGGAGGAGGAAACGCCATGAGCACACCCCCCTATCTGCGTCTGGTCCCTCTGGAGGAGGAAGAAGAACCGGTGGAGGTGGAGCTGGAGATCAGCCCCAGGGATCTGGTTGTGATGGCCGCCTCAGTGTGCGCCGCGCTGGCCGCCTTCTGGTGGCTGTGGAAGAGGCTGGTGAAGTAAGCGGGGAGTTTCGCCGCCCCGGCGGCGAGTTTCTTTCTGGATGCCCAGAAAGAAACCAATGGCCCAGGCCACCTTCTCTTGGCCCTTCGGGCCAATTCACCTTGAGAATCACCAGGGCGCGGCTCAGGATGAGCGCTCCGCGCTCATATTCGCCGCCCCTGGACCACATTTTACGGGGGCCTCAATTAAGCGGCCTTGGCAGTCGTCGCAAAGGCGCGGGCGGCTCAGCTGACCAGTTTCCGTTCTATTACCGCTGCCGCTGAGGGTTTGGTAACCTTTCAGTTCTGTTCCTCCTGGCAGAAAGCGCGCCTTTTGGCGTGTTTGGGCTCAAGTGCGGCTCAGTGGAACGGGGGATACGAGAACTGCTGCGTTTTTGCAGGGCCCAATGTCCTCATCGGGCCGATCCCGGGCGGCCCGGTGTGCCGCCCCTACGGAATGGTCTGGGGCGGCCCGTCCGGGAGGCCGCGCCCTACATGGGATGGAATCTCGGGGACAGGTGGGTCTGGGACCCGCCCCTACGGCGAATCTGGAAGTGGTCCCTTCTTTTTCGTAGGGGCCGGACACTGGCCGGCCCGCCGAAGGGCCTCTGCTATTCCGGAGCCCACCCCCCTCCGCCTCGCATACGCTCGGCACCTTCCCCTAAAGGGGAAGGCTGTCGGGCGGGTCGTGGACCCGCCCCTACAACGAATAACGGAGCGGATGCGTTCTTTTCGTAGGGGCCGGTCCCAGACCGGCCCGCGGGCGGCCACATGGGGCCGCCCCTACAGTTCTCAAAACTTTTTCCGGGTTTGGGTAGGGGAGGCCCTTGGGCCTTCCGCCGACAACGGACCCGGTACCGTCTGCTCGGCAAACCCAGGCGCAGAAATGGAGCCGCGGAACCTGAAATTTTTGCTTACTAAGGCCCCAGTGGGCCGGAAGAAATTTGAACCAGCCACTCAAATTTTGCGCGCCGGAACTATTGCAGGACCTGATAGGTACGCGTCTCCCGTAATGGGGTCCGGGGAAAGGCGACTATGAGCACGAAGTGCTCATCGGAGCCGTCCCCGGCGGCGTTTTGGTTACTTTGCCGCCGCGGGCAAAGTAACCCGCCGTCCGCAGACGGCGGAATTTTCTGCGGAAAGAGATTACAAAAGGGAAAACTGCTCGCGCCCAAATTAAGAAAGAGAGGATCATCTGATGTCGATCAAAAAATCTGGAATTATTACCCTTTGCGGACGCCCCAACGTGGGCAAATCCACCCTGACCAACGCCCTGGTGGGAGAGAAGGTGGCCATTGTCACCAACAAGCCCCAGACCACCCGCAACCGCATCTCCGCCATCCTGAACCGTGGGGAGTGCCAGTTCGTCTTTGTGGACACCCCGGGCCTCCACAAGGCCCGCACCCGCCTGGGGGACTACATGGTGAACGTGGTAAAGGAGAGCGTGGCCGACGTGGACGCGGTGCTCCTGCTGGTGGAGCCCATCCCCAACATCGGCGCCCCCGAGGCGGAGCTCATTGCCCGGATCAAGACCCTGGGCTGTCCCTCGGTGCTGGTCATCAACAAGGTGGACACCCTGGAGCACAAGGAGAAGCTGCTGGAGGTCATCCAGACCTACACCCAGGCCCACGACTTCACCGCCGTGGTGCCCATCTCCGCCAAGAACGGCGAGGGGGTGGAGGAGCTGCTGGGGGTGCTGGAGGGCTTCCTGCCCGAGGGGCCCCGGCTGTTCCCGGAGGACATGATCTCCGACCAGCCCGAGCGGCAGATGATGGCGGAAATTTTAAGAGAAAAGCTGCTTTTGTGCCTGGACAAGGAGATCCCCCACGGCACGGCGGTGGAGATCACCAAGTTCTCCGAGCGGGACGACGAGGTCATCGAGATCGACGCCACCATCTACTGCGAGAAGAACAGCCACAAGGGCATCATCATCGGCAAGGGGGGAGCCATGCTGAAAAAGATCTCCTCCCTGGCCCGGCAGGATATGGAGCGGTTCATGGGGACCAAGGTTTTCCTCCAGACCTGGGTGAAAGTGAAAGAGAACTGGAGAGATAACGTGAATTTGATCCGGAATTTCGGGTATCGGGACGAGTAAAAGAGGGGGCAGGGGCGTTTCGCCGCCCGCACTCCTCTCTAGCCTTCCCCCTGGGGGGAAGGTGCCCCAGTGCGCACACTGGGGCGGATGAGGGGGCGGTATTTGCCGGGCGAATCGGGCAGGGCGGGGGCTGAAGGTGAATCGGCCGGAGGCCGAGAGAAGCCACCCTGGGATGTGCCCCCGTCGCTCCCACTCAGTTTTCACCTGTAGGGCCCGATGCCCTCATCGGGCCGCTGGCTTGGAGCCAGTTAAAAGCTGGACACTCCCTCGCTGACAAGCGCCTTTGCTGCGGAGGAGCTCAAGTCGTGCGGCGGGACCGCGATTTTCTGAGAGCCTCAAGGGGACAGAGGCGAAACGAAGTTTCGCAGAAAGTTCTTTTGCCGGCTTTTCTTTCCAGAAAAGCCGGGGCAAATTTAGACAGCCGGAATGTTCCACACATAGGGTTCGACCGTTTCTGCCATGCTAAGGGCACAGAAAGAGAGACGGGAGGGCATGAAATGGATCAAGCAGGGATGTGGAAGCTGTTTTTTGCCACCGGGCTGCCGGAGGCATATCTGGCGGCCCGGTCCGAAGGGGAGAGGCGGGAGGCTGTGCTGCCGCCCATGCCGCCCCCCGGACTGCCCGGCTCGGTGGGAATGCCTCCGCCGGGGTGGAGCTCCGAGAAAAAGACGGAGACGTCCGCTGGCCCGCTCTGAACCGGAGCGGGCTCTTTACATATTGGGAGCGTGAAGACATGCACATGCGCACCAAGGCGCTGGTCTTGCGGGAGACCGCCTATAAGGAATCGGACAAAATTTTGACCCTGCTCACCCAGGAGGCGGGGAAGCTCACCGCCTCCGGCCGGGGCTGCCGGAAGAAGGGGAGCCCCATCGCCGCCGGCTGTCAGCTGCTGGTGTGGTCGGACATGGTGCTCTATGAGCACCGGGGCCGCTGGGCGGTCCAGGAGGCGGCGGTGGAGCGGGAGTTCCGGGGGATGCGGGACGACCTTGTGAAGCTGGCCCTGGGCTGCTACGGGGCGGAGGTCACCGAGCTGCTGGCAGTGGAGGGGGTGCCCAACCCGGAGCTGCTCTCCCTGCTGCTCAACAGCCTCCACGCCCTGGACAAGCTGGACCGGCCCCCCGCCCTGGTGAAGGCCGCCTTTGAGCTGCGGTGCCTGTGCCTGGCGGGGTACGGCCCCCTGCTGGACGCCTGCGCCGTGTGCGGGAGGGAGCCGCCGGAGGAGCCCCGCTTCCACCTGCGGGAGGGGGTGCTCCACTGCGCCGCCTGCCGGGGTGAGGTGGGAGACGGCATCTCCATGCCGGTGGACGGCGGCGTGCTGGCCGCCATGCGGCACATCGTCTACGGGGACCCCAAGCGGCTGTTCTCCTTCCAGCTGGGGGAGGAGGGCCTCAAGCAGCTGGGGGGGATCACGGAGGCCTATCTGCTCACCCAGCTGGAGCGGGGGTTCCGCACCCTGGACTTCTATAAACAGATGGCCCTGTGAGCGGGGCAAAAAACGCCGCTGGCAAGATACACTGCCAGCGGCGCTTTTTTTGAACCCGGATGTGGATTTGCCAAGAGGCGAAACGCAGTTTCGCACAAAGTTCTTTTGCCTACTTTTCTTTCAAGAAAAGTAGGGGCGTGCCTAAAGCCGTATTTTTTCTGGTGTTCCCGCCACCCTGCGGGGGCGGGAACACCAGAAAAGAATTGGGAGTTAAGAAAAGTCGGTCAGAGTTTCCATCTCGTCCAGCAGGGAGTCGAACAGGTCCAGGGCCGCCTGGATGGGCTGAGGGGAGGCCATGTCCACCCCGGCCCCCTTCAGCAGGTCGATGGGGTCCTTGCTGCACCCGCCGGAGAGGAACTCCAGATAGTCCTTCACTGCCGGCTCTCCCTCCTGCAAGATCCGTCGGGAGAGGGCGATGGCGGCGGAGTAGCCGGTGGCGTACTGGAACACATAGTAGTTGTAGTAGAAGTGGGGGATGCGGGACCACTCCAGGGCGATCTGGTCATCGGAGACCATGTCCGGGCCGAAATAGGCCTCGTTGAGGGCCTTGTACTCCCGGCTGAGCAGGTCGGCGGTGAGGGTCTCCCCCTGGGCGGACAGCTCGCCCATGCGCAGCTCAAACTCGGCGAACATGGTCTGCCGGTACAGGGTGCCCTTGAACTGCTCCAGGAAGTGGTTGATGAGCCAGGCCCGGCGGCGCTTGTCCGTGGTATTTTTCAGCAGATGCTCCATGAGCAGGGCCTCGTTGCAGGTGGAGGCCACCTCGGCCACGAAGATCACATAGTCCCGGTACACGGTGGGCTGCGTCTTGTTGGACAGATAGGAGTGGACCGCGTGGCCCAGCTCGTGGGCCAGGGTGAACATGCCGTCCAGGTCGTCCTGGTAGTTTAAGAGGATATAGGGGTGGACCATGGAGCCGGACATATAGCCCCCGGAGCGCTTGCCCACATTCTCGTACACGTCGATCCACCGGTTGTCCAGGCCCTCCCGAATGATGGCCTGGTACTCCCTGCCCAGGGGGGCCAGGGCCTGATAGACGGTCTCCCTGGCCTCCTCGTAGGGGATCTTGGCATCGATGCCGGACACCATGGGGGCGTACACGTCGTACATGTGCAGCTCGTCCACCCCCAGCAGCTTTTTCCGCAGGCGGACGTACCGGTGCATCTTGTCCAGGTTGGCCCGAACGGTGGAGATCAGGTTGTGGTAGACCGCCTCCGGTACCCGGGTGCCGTCCAGAGAGGCGGCCAGGGCGCTGGGGTACTTCCGGGCGGCGGCGAAGAACTGGAGCTGCTTCACCTGGGCGGAGAGGGTGGCGGCCATAGTATTCTTCACGCCCCCGTAGACCGAGTACAGGTTTTCAAAGGCGGATTTGCGCAGCGCCCGGTCCTCGCTGGCCATGAGGACGGTGTAGGAGCCGTTGGACAGGGGGTGCTGCTCCCCCTTCCCGTCCACCGCGTCGGGGAAGGTCAGGTCCGCGTCGGCCAGCTTGGAGAAGATGTCGTCCGGGGCCTGGGCCAGCTCGCCCACGCCCGCCAGCAGCTTCTCCTCGGAGTCGGACAGGGTGTGCTCCCGGCGGTCCTGGATGATGGCAAAGTACCGGCGGTACAGCTCCAGCTCCGGCTTTTCTCCATAGAACCGCTCCAGGGTCTCGGTGGGAATGCGTAAGACCTCGGGGATCTCAAAGGAGACCGCCTGGGAGAGGGCCACGTACTGGCTGGTGATCTTGCCCACCATGGCCTGGTACTGGGGGACCCGGGTGTCCTCGTCGCTTCTCCGCTGGGCGTAGTCCATCAGCTTCACCAGCAGCTCCCCGGCCACCTGCTCCAGGGTGACGTACTCATACAGGGTGTCCGCGCTCTCCTCCAGGCGGCCGGCATAGGCGGCCAGCTTGGGGACCATGGCCTGGAGACGGGAGAAGTCCTCCTGCCAGGCCTGGTCGGTGGGGTAGAGGTCGGCGGTGCTCCAGGTGAACTCCGGTGCGATCTGACTGCGCTCCGGGATGGCTTTGGCTTGAGACATGGAAAAACCTCCTGTTAGAAAAGTGGATGATACCAGTATGGTACCACGGGACAAAAAATATGGCAAGTGAGCAGAAAAAGGGAGGCGGCCAGCGGCCGCCCCCCCCTTGTCAGCAGGAAATCAGAAAATCAGCTCCCGGGTGATCTCAGACAGGCTGTGGACCCCGCACATGGCCATGGTGTCCTCCAGCTCGCCCTTGAGTTTCTGGGTGAGCACCTGGACCCCCTCGGCCCCGCCGCCGTACACGGCGGTGACGTAGGGACGGGCCAGCAGCACGCCGTCGGCCCCCAGGGCCAGCGCCTTCAGCACATCCACGCCGGTGCGGATGCCGCCGTCCACCAGAATGGTCATCTGCCCCTTCACCGCGTCGGCGATGGCGGGGAGGACCTGGGCGGTGGCGGGGACGCCGTCCTGGACCCGGCCGCCGTGGTTGGACACCACGATGCCGGCGGCTCCGGCCTCCAGGGCCTTCTGAGCGCCCTTCACCGTCATGATGCCCTTGAGGATGAAGGGCACCTTGATGTACTCGATGATCTCCCGCAGCTCGGCCACCGTCTTGGACCCGGCGGGGGGCGTGAGCCCCTTCAGGAAGGGCAGCCCGGCGGCATCGATGTCCATGGCGAACACCTTGGCACCGGAGGCCTTGGCTGCGTCCAGCTTGGCGTATAGGGTGTCCCGGTCCCAGGGCTTCACGGTGGGAATGCCCTTGCCGCCCGCGGCCCCGATGGCGGCGGAGGCGGCGGTGAACACATCCGGGTTGGTGCCGTCGCCGGTGAAGGCGGCGATGCCCGCCTGGACGCAGGCGGGGACCAGGATGCTGTTGTACTCCAGATCGTTGTACTTGTCCCCGTAGTGGAGATTCACCGCCCCCACGGGACCGGCGAACACGGGCAGGGCATAGGTCTCGCCGAAGAACCGGAACGTGGTGTCCACCGGCTTGTTCTCGCAGATGGTATCCATGTTCAAATCAATGTTCTGCCAGGCCTCATAGTTGCGGATGGCCACAGTGCCGGTGCCCTTGGCGCCGGGGCCGGGCATGGTGCTGCCGCAGGCGCGCCCGTTGCACACCGGACAGGCCTTGCAGCTGGGGCCGCTGCAGGTGCGTGCGGCGGCCAGAACTTCCTGATAGGTCACAAAAACCCCCTCCTTATTGCTTCGGGAACATTGTAGCCAAAATGGGGAGGAGCGTCAAGAGGGCAGCTTGTCCTCCAGCCAGGCCAGCAGGTCCTCAAAGACTTCCTGCTGGCTGGCCTCGTGGAACATCTCGTGGCGGCCGCCGGGGTAGAGCTTCAGGGTCACGTCGGTACAGCCCGCGTCCAGAAACATCTGCCGGACCTTCCGCACCCCTCGGCCCATGCCGCCCACCGGGTCCTGTTCCCCGGAGAGAAAGAGCACCGGGGTGTCTGCCCTCATATTCCGGAGGTTGGCCGGCTTGGCGATGAACTGCAGTCCCCCCATCATGTCCCGGAACATGGACACGGTGGGCTTGGGGCGGCAGAGGGGGTCGGCCAGATAGGCGTCCACCGCCGCCGGGTCGCTGGAGATCCAGTCGGCGCCGGTGCGGTTGGGGCGGAAGCGGCGGTTGTAGGCCCCCAGGGAGAGGGCGTCCACCAGGGGGCTCACCCCCTGGCTGCCCAGGCGGCGGCACTCCAGGGAGGCCAGGGCCCTGCCCAGGGCCACCAGCGGAGCGGGCTCTTGGCCGGTACCTGAGAGGATCACCCCGTCCAGGGTGTCCGGGTACTGGATCAGGTAGGTGCGGGTCAGAAAGGAGCCCATGGAGTGGCCCAGAAGGAAATAGGGCAGGGAGGGGTATTTCTCTCCCTCCAGCTCCCGCAGGCGGCGGACGTCCCGGACCACCAAATCCCAGCCGTCCTTGGGGGCGAAGAAGCCGTAAGAGCCGTCCTCCACCGTCTTTCCGTGGCCCAGGTGGTCCTCGCCGCACACCAGGAAGCCGTGGGCGGCGAGAAACCGGGATACCTCCTCATACCGCCCCATGTGCTCCGCCACCCCGTGGACGATCTGAATGACCGCCCGGGGCGGCGTGTCCGGGCACAGCTCCTGGGCATAGATGGTGTGCCCGGAGCGGGCGGAGGGGTATCGGAATTCCAGCAGTTCCGGCATGGAGCAGACCTTCTTTCTTGCATGGTATCTGTTCTCCACTGTACCACAGATGGGCGGAAATGGCCAGCCAAACCTTACGGCATCTCCTCCAGAAGGGCGCGCAGGCGCTGGGCGTAGAACTCCGCGTCCTCCCCCAGGTCCTGAAACAGCTGCTGGAGGCAGGGGTCTCCCATCCCCTGAGCAGCGGCCCGGGCCTGGGCGGCGCGCTGGTGGAGCTGCTGAAAGAGGGTGCGCAGGGCCAGGGGCAGGGGACCGGAGGGGACGGCCCCGGTCTGGCTGGGGCTGTACCGCTCCCCGGTGATGAGAAAGTGGGCGGTGGACAGGCGGCGCTCCTCCCGGCGCAGGTCGCCGGCGATCCCCGACAGGACCCGGGCCGCCCGGCTGCCGGACCGGCGGGACAGGGCCTGGAGGGAGCGGAGAAAGCCCCGGGTCTGGTCCATCATGTCCCGGATGGCCTGGGTGTAGGGCCGGGAGCCCTCCCCCAGGCAGGTGAGGGGGACTTGGGGGGGCGTCTCCGGCGGCTGCTCCGGGGCGGGGGAGAGGGCCGGGACGGCGGGCTGAGCCGGGGCGTCCATGGCGATGGGGCTGCGGTCCTGGTCGGGCATCACCCGGTTCCAGACCCGCTGAAAGACCTCCGGATCAAAGGGCTGGAGGGAGAGCTTGGGGTCGAGCTGGCTGGTTTCCATGACAGATTACCTCCCGATGGGATGTGGATTCTTCACATTCTATGCGCATCGGGGGGCGGAGGGACCGGGGTTGCTGGCGGGGCGGTTTTATGGTACACTAGACGGCAAACGCGGAAAAGAGAGAGGAGCAGAAAACGAGTATGGATGAGTCTATGCCGGTGAATCTGAAGCCCCTGGAGTGCCGCTCCAACCGGCCCCACCAGTTTTCCACCGCCAACGGGATTTTTGTGACAAAAATTGAGCCCGGCCGGGCGGAGGGGTTCCTGCAGGTGACCCGGGACAGCCTGAACCCCCACGGGAAGGTCCACGGGGGCGCGCTGGCCGCCCTGGCGGACACGGTGGGCGGAAACTGCGCCTGCGCCCGGGGGCGCAGCTGCGTCACCGCCAGTCAGTCCATGGAGTTTCTCCGCCCGGCGGAGGGCCCCTATATCACCTGCGTGGCCACCCCCAAGAAGGAGGGGCACACCCTGTCGGTGATCCAGGTGGAGCTGTCCAACGCGGAGGGGAAGCTGGTGGCCACGGGGACCTTCACCTTTTTTATGATGGACCAGTGGTGAGGGGCGAATGAAGAATGCAGAATGCAGAATGCAGAATTGCGGTGTCCGGCGTTGCCGGACTTGATTGAAATGGTGCGCCTGCGGCGCACGCGGTGACTCCTATGTCATCACCCCTATCTTCCCCAAATGTGTCGTGTTTTGGGGAAAGCGCTTGACATTTCTGGGATAGCGTGGTAGGATACAAAGACATTCAGCAAAAATACAGGATAGAGGCGCGGTGCGCATGCGTACCGGGGGACAAGGCCAGGCAGCCGTCCTCCGGGAGAGGGCGGACCGCCGAAGGGCACCCTTGTCTGCCTGGACGGGGACCCTGGGCCGTTGGGAGAAGATCCCGCGGACTGTCACAGATTTGTGGAGCGCTATCCAGAGGCTTTCCCCGCCGGAGCATGCCGGAGCGGGGAGGGTGTTTGGCTTGCCATGGGCGCGTTCCGCGTTCATGGCTTTTTGTTTGCGCGAATGTGGGCCGTGCGGGCCTGGAATGAGTCAAATGGAGGGAAATGAGATATGAGAAAAATGAGAACCTGGCTGCCTCTGCTGGCGGTGCTGGTGCTGGTGGTCATGGCCATGACCACCGGGGCCTTTGCCGCGGGGGAGGAGGCGGAGGAGTTTGTCAGCCCCTTTTACGCCACCCCCTGGGCCCTGCTGCCCCCGGTGGTGGCCATTGGACTGGCTCTGATCACAAAAGAGGTGTACTCCTCCCTGTTTATCGGAATTCTGGTGGGCGGACTGCTGTACTCCGGCTTCAACTTTGAGGGGACGGTCCTCCACGTGTTTGAGGACGGCATCGTCTCCGTGCTGTCCGACTCCTACAACGTGGGCATCCTGGTGTTCCTGGTCATCCTGGGGGCCATGGTGTGCCTGATGAACAAGGCGGGGGGCTCCGCCGCCTTCGGCCGCTGGGCGGCGAAGAACATCAAAAGCCGGGTGGGGGCCCAGATGGCCGCCATCGTGTTGGGCGTGCTGATCTTTATTGACGACTACTTCAACTGCCTCACCGTGGGTTCCGTGATGCGGCCCATTACCGACAAGCACCGGGTCTCCCGGGTGAAGCTGGCCTATGTGATCGACGCCACCGCCGCCCCGGTGTGCATCATCGCCCCCATCAGCTCCTGGGCGGCCGCCGTGTCCAGCTATGTGCCCGACGGCCAGGGACTGGCGGTGTTCATCCGGGCCATTCCCTATAACTTCTATGCCCTGTTCACCATCGCCATGATGATCGCCATGGTGCTGATGAAGGTGGAGTTCGGCCCCATGCTGAAGTTTGAGCGCAACGCCATCAAGACCGGGGATCTGTTCTCCGGTTCCAACCCCTACGCCGGCCTCATGGAGGACGATCCGGACGACACCAAGGGTGCGGTGGCCGACCTGGTGCTGCCCATCGTGGTGCTGATCGTGGCCTGTGTCACCGGCATGCTCTACTCCGGCTCCTTCTTTGACGCCGCCAGCGAGAACTACCTGAACATCCCCGGGGCCTTCTCCAGCTCGGACGCCTCCATCGGCCTGATGCTGGGCTCCTCCTTCGGGCTGCTGTTCGCCCTGATTTTCTACTGGGTGCGGAAGGCCATGACCTTCAAGCAGATGATGGAGTGCATCCCCGAGGGCTTCAAGGCCATGGTGCCCGCCATCATGATCCTCACCTTTGCCTGGTCCCTGAAGGCCATGACCGACTCTCTGGGAGCCACCCCCTTTGTAGAGTATTTTGTGAACACCTATGCCCGGAGCGTGCAGTTCTTCCTGCCCGCCATCGTGTTCGCCATCGGGTGCCTGCTGGCCTTTGCCACCGGCACCTCCTGGGGCACCTTCGGTATCCTGATCCCCATTACCATGGCCATCTTCCCCCTGGACAACCCCCTGGGCATCATCTGCATCTCCGCCAGCATGGCGGGCGCCGTGTGCGGGGACCACTGCTCCCCCATCTCCGACACCACCATCATGGCCTCGGCGGGGGCCCAGTGCGACCATGTGAACCACGTGTCCACCCAGCTCCCCTATGCCATTGTGTGCGCCGCCATCGCCTTTGTGTCCTATGTGGTGGCCGGCCTGCTGGTCCACTTCGGCGCGCCGGGCATCCTGGCCCTGCCCTTTGGGCTGGTGCTGCTGCTGGGCTTCCTGGTGGTCATGAAGCGCATGGGCGACGATGTGACCAAATAAATAACGCACAGACGTTAGGTACGCAGAATGTGCCGCGGAACCGCTGAGGTTCCGCGGCACGTTCAGTTTGTCAAAAAACCTCTGCTAAGATGAATCAGTCCGAGTTATTGCGGGGGAGCTCGAGGGGGCGGCAGCCCGCCTCGAGTGGGATCGAATGCCCCGAACGCCTTGCATGGCAAGGCGTTCGGCGAGCGCAGCGAGGACTTTTCCGCCGCTGCGCGGCGGGAAAGTAACGGAATTTTTCATGCCGCGGAACCGCTGAGGTTCCGCGGCACGTTTTTTGTTTTCGCGGGCCCGGCCGGAACCGGAGAGGGTGGGACTGTCGTTTGCCCCAAATAAGAGGCGTTCAGGTCGGTTTCGTTGCAGGGGCTCCATGGAATTTGATATGATACGTTCGATCCAAAGTGGGGAGGAAACAGGCGGAGGAAAAGACGATGAGAATTGCCGTATGCGAGAATAGCCCGGAGTCCGCCGAGCGGCTGCGGGACTGGATTCAGCAGTTTTGCATCCTGTATCAGGTGCCGGCGGTTCTTGAGTGTTTTTCCTCGCCAGACGGCTTCGCGGAGGAGCCGGAGCCCTTCGACATCGTCTATATGGGCTTCGGAGGCAGCTCCGGCTTTTCACAGGCGCGCCAGCTGCGGGACCGGGACCGGGAGTGCCGCATCATCCTGGTGGACGATACCCCGGAATTTGCCATCCGGGGGATGCGCCTGCACTGCGTGGACTTTATCCTGCGGCCGGTGCAGTTCCGAAACGTGGTCCGGAGCATGGGCCTGGCCCTGGGGAGGCGGATGGGATGAGCTGGATTCAGACCAGACGGAGGGCCCAGGAGGCCCCCGCCGGGCGCCCCATGGAGGACACCCTGCGCAGGCAGATGGCCTGGGCGGCGGGGACAGAGCAGTTTCAGCACCGGGACCCCCTCTATCACGTCACCGAGAGCTTTCAGCAGACCTTTGACGCCATCGGCCGCCGCCACGCCCGGCAGCTGGCCGGCGGGCGGACGGAGGAGGGGACGGAGGAGAGAGCGGATCAGACCTCCGGCGAAAACCAGATGCCGGATCAGACCTCAGCCCGCTCCTTCTATGAGCGCTCCCGGCCGGAGGACCAGGACATGGTCCGGCGCTTCTCTGAGACCGCCTTTCAGCGGGGCACCCTCTCCGGGGCGGTGCTGGAGGGGACGGGGCAGATGATGCTCTTCTCCTGTCTGAAAAAGACGGTGGGCCAGTCCCAGCCGGACAAGTGGCAGCAGCGCAAGCTCTTTGAGAAGGCGTCCCCCATGCGCAATGTCCCCGGACACAGCCCGGACAAGGTGGTGTTCAACCGGGGCTTCACCCACAGCGCCGTGGGCCTGGTGGTGGACACCCTGCGGGACGCCCGCCGGACGGTGGAGGACATGCAGGACCTGGCCCTGGGCCGAAGCGAGATGGGCCAGGACGGGGCGGATACCCTGCGCACCATGTACCCCTTTTTGGATGACAGCCGGGAGCAGGAGCTGCTGGAGCAGTACCGGCGGCAGCTGCGGGAGGCGGGAGACGGCCGGGAGAAGGCCGCTCTCCAGAACGCGGCCGCCCGGATGGAGGCCCTGATTGCAAAAAAGGCCCAGATGAAGCAGGAGTTTATCAACAAGCTGCGCTTCCTGTCCGACCGGGCGACAGAGGCCCTGGCCGCCTTTACGGAGCCCGGCTTTGCCGGAGCCCTGGACCAGGCCCTGCGGGAGGCGGTGGGGGCGGAGGAGCCGCCCCCGGAGGACGGAGAAGGAGGGGCCGATGGAGCAGCAGAGCCAGGCGCGGGAGCGCCAGAGGGAACAGCCCCAGGACCGGAGGGCGGAGGAGAACCGCCGGACTCCGGAGCGGGAGCGGCTGAGTGACGCCGGGCTGGCCGCCCGGGCGGTGCTGGCGGGGGAGTCCCTGCTGGACCTGCCCCCCTCCAGGCTGGAGGAGCTGGCCGGCTGGGTGGGCAACCAGGGGATGGCGGAGCTGCTGGAGCTTCAGGCGGGGTCGGCGGAGGAGACCTCCTTCCGCATGCCCGAGGGGGAGCTGGAGACAGAGCCCTTCCCGGTGCCGGAGAGCCCCGTCCCTCTGCTGGATGCCCCCCAGGGGCTGACGGCACAGGAGAGCCCGGGACCGGCCTTTGATCCGGCCAACTTACAGGGATAGGGGGCGGACTGCCGTGAAGGAATTTGATCTGCCCCCGGACGGGGCGGAGGAGCTGCGGGCCCTGCTGGAGCACAGCGGGGCGGCCTTCCAGCGGGAGGGGAACCGGTTCCGGCTCCGCTTTGCCAGCCGGGGCTGCCAGTGGCAGACGGTCTGCGACTGCCAGGGGAGCCTGGTGCTGGTCTACGGCATTCACTCCGCCCGGGTCGCTCAGCGGGAGCGGGCGCTGGAGCTGTGCTCCGAACTGAACAGCCGGGTGGTCCGGGGGAGCTTTTTCCTCCAGGAGGAGCGGATCGTGTTCCGCACCAGCGCCCAGCTCACCGAGCGCTTTGAGGCGCGGGAGCGCATCGCTGCCGCGCTGGAATATAACGCCGCCGTCCTCTCCTCCCAGTGGGAGCGGATCGCGGCCGGGGCCCAGGGCCTCGTCTTACCAAGGAATCCAAACACGGCCGGGCCTGCTTGAAGCTTCGCGGGGCCCCGGCGGACGGCTCTCCCCTCCATCCGGAGGGAGCGGGAGAGGCGCCGCCCCTCCGCGGAGGTTGAAGCGGACTCTGGTCTGCGGTTTCGGAGATATATATCAGCAAGCAACATTTTATCATAGAAAGGAGGGGCGCTTCACGTCCGGTCCCCAGCCGATACGCGAGGCGTGAAGCAAAGACATGGCAGAGTATTTATCCCCGGGTGTTTACGTGGAGGAGTATGATTCCGGCGCAACACCCATGCAGGGCGTGAGTACCAGCACAGCCGGCTTCGTCGGCCTGGCGGAGCGGGGGCCGGTCATCGGACAGCCCCAGCTGGTCACCAGCTTTGCCGACTACAAGCGGATGTACGGAGGCTATCTCAGCCAGGCCGCCTACGGCAGCAACCGCTTCCTGCCCTATGCGGTGGAACAGTTCTTCGCCAACGGCGGCGCCCGGGCCTACATCATGCGGGCGGTGCCCGGCGACGCCAAGGCGGGCAGCCGCACCACCGGCGTGCTGAAGCTCACCGCCGCCAACCCCGGCGCCTGGGCGGAGGATCTGCGGGTGGTGGTCACCCCCGCCTCCAAGGCCAAGACCCAGGTCCTGGCGGTGAACGGGGCCGACCTGACCCTGAAGAACGCCGACGGCTTCAACCCCGGCGACGTGGTGGAGCTCTTTGACGGCAAGACCGCCGCCCACGCCACGGTAAAGAGCGTGCTGGACAAGGTGGTCACCCTGGACGCCCCCTGCACCCTGGATGTGGCCGACACCAAGGTGGGCACCGCCAAGTACATCAAGACCTGCGAGATCACCCTCACCGCCCGCCTGGGCGAGACGGTGGAGACCTTTGAGAACCTGTCCCTGAAGCCCGACGCCCTGAACAATGTGTGCGTCAAGACCGCCAAGTCCGACCTGATCTGCGTGGAGGTGACGGCGGCCAAGGCCCCCGCCGCCCCCGCCCCCAAGGAGAAGGACAAGGACGGCAAGGAGATCCCAGCCCCCGCCCCCAAGGCCGCCTCCATCGTGCCCTATGAGCTGTGCGGCGGCTCCGGCAGCGAGCTGGTCCTCACCCTCCAGGGCGGCAGCAACGGCTCCGTCCTCACCGTCACCCCCGACGCCTTCCTGGGCAAGGACGACGGCCCGGGCAAGCGCACCGGCCTGCAGGCCTTCCAGGAGAACGGCAATGTCTCCATCATGGCCATCCCCGGTGTCACCGCCCCCGAGGTCCAGGCGTCCCTCATCGCCTTCTGTGAGAACAAGAAGAGCTGCTTCGCCATTCTGGACGTGCCCATGGAGCTGAAGAAGACCAACGATGTGGCCAACTTCCGGGATATGTACGACTCCACCTACGCGGCCATGTACCACCCCTGGCTGGAGATGTACGACGCCGGCTCCAAGCGGTCCGCCTACTTCCCGCCCTCCGGCGCCATGGCCGGCATCTACGCCCGCACCGACATTGAGCGGGGCGTGCACAAGGCCCCCGCCAACGAGGTGGTCCGGGGCTGCACCGGCCTGTCCTGTGCCTACAACGAGGGGGAGCAGGATATCCTCAACCCCATCGGCGTCAACCTGATCCGGTCCTTCACCGGCCGGGGCATCCGGGTGTGGGGCGCCCGCACCATCAGCTCCAACGGCCTGTGGAAGTACCTGAACGTCCGCCGCCTGTTCATCTATGTGGAGGAGTCCATCAAGGCCAACACCAACTGGGTGGTCTTTGAGCCCAACTCCACCACCCTGTGGAACCGGGTGACCCGCACCATCGAGACCTTCCTGGCCACCTGCTGGCGGGACGGCGCCCTGGCGGGTTCCACCCCCTCTGAGGCCTTCTTTGTGGAGTGCGGACCCACTACCATGACGCAGGACGACATTGACAACGGCCGCCTGATCTGCCAGATCGGCATCGCCCCCGTCAAGCCCGCCGAGTTTGTCATCTTCCGCATCACCCAGAAGACCGCCTCGGAATGATCCCGCGCCTCCCAGACTGATACAGAAAGGACGAAGATAAATCATGGCTATCAATTACCCTTATAGAGTATTTCGGTACCAGGTGGAGATCGATGGGATCAGCCGTGCGGGCTTCTCGGAAGTGTCCGGCATGAGCTCCTCCACCGACGCCGTGGAGTACCGTGAAGGCGACGACCTGCGCAACACCCCCCGGAAGCTGGCGGGGCTGACCAAGTTCGGCAATGTGACCCTGCGCTGGGGCGTGTCCGACGACAGCGACTTCCTGGACTGGGTCTACTCGGTGGCCCCCACCAATACCGCGCCTCCCACCGGCATGGTCCGCCACAACGTGACCATCACCCTCATCGACGACGCGGGCAACCCGGGTCCCTCCTGGAACCTGATCAACGCCTGGCCTGTGGGCTACACCGTGCCCGACCTGAACGGCATGGGCGGCGAGGTGGCCATCCAGTCCCTGGAGCTGTGCCACGAGGGTCTGGAGCACACCCCCGGCGCTGTGGCCGGCGAGCCCTCGACCATCTGATTCTGATGCCTCTCTCACAGCCCACAGGCGGTCACGCCTGTGGGCTGCGGGGAATTACCGCCTGCGCATAGGAGGACATTATGCAGACCGAATTTGAATTTGAACTGCCCAAGGGCTATGTGGACCAGAATGGAGATCTGCACAAGCGGGGCACCATGCGCCTGGCCACGGCGGCGGACGAGATCCTGCCCCTGCGGGACCCCAGGGTTCAGCAGAACTCGGGCTATCTCACCATCATCCTGCTCTCCCGTGTGATCACCAAGCTGGGTACCCTGAGCACGGTGAACACCCGGGTGATCGAAAACCTGTTCACCATGGACCTGGCCTACCTCCAGGACATGTATCAGCGCATCAACATGTCCGAGATGCCCCACTACCAGATCACCTGCCCCCACTGCAATCAGCAGTTTGAGGTGCCGCTGGATTTTTTGCTGGGCTAGAGTGGGCTTCGGAGGAGAACGAGGGGCTTCCCATCCGGCGGCTTCCGCCGCCGGAGCCGGATGAAGCGGTCCGCTTTCCGTGGCAGGGCATCCCGCGCCGGCCGGAGACCCCCCTGTCCCCCAAGCACACCCGGGGGGTGTCGCTCTACCACCAGGAGCGCCTGTACCAGGAGATGGCGTTTCTGGCCTACTACCTCCACTGGTCCAACGAGGACCTGATGGAGCTGGACCACTGGGAGCGGCGTCGCTGGTGCCGGGAGGTATCAGCCATCAACAAAAAGCTCAGCGGCGACAGCCGGAAGAGCATCGAGTTTCGCTGAGACGGGAGGTGAGCAGCTGATATGCCAGAACAAGGGACCCAGGACCTGCGCCGGCCGGACCCGCTGACGGCCTTCCGGTTCCTCATCCGCGTGGGGGACAGCCAGCAGATCTCCGCCGCCTTCAGCCGCTTCTCCGGCGTGCGCATGGAGGTGGAGACCATTCAGACCCGGGACGGCGACGACAACCGAGGGGTCAAGGAGTACACCCCGGTGTTTACCAGCTACGCCCCGGTGACCCTGAGCAAGGGCGTGGTGGGGGACAACGAGTTTTTGGACTGGCTGCTCTCCGCCGGGGCCAGCGCCTACACGGGGCCCACCGGCTCCGACCTGCGGCGGACCGTCCAGGTGATCGCCCTGGACCAGAAGGGAGAGCCGGCGGTGGGCTGGATTCTCCAGGGGGCCATGCCCATCGGCTATGAGCTGGACCCCATGGACAGCAGCCGCAGCGAGGTGCTCACCGAGAGCATCACCTTCGCCATCACCGGCTTGGAGCGGACAACGGAGATTTGAACAGTGCTGCGGGGGCTGAGCCCCCGGATTGATCCATGGAGGGAGGGACCGGCGTGGCACTTTCCGGCGCCTATTTTGATGTAATGCTGATCGGGACGGGGGCCGTCCTGTCCGGCGGGTTTCTGTCGGTCTCCGGCCTGGATATGGAGGTGGACTACGAGGTCTACACGGAGGGCGGGAGCAACTACCCCCGCTTCTTCTTTAAAAACACCAAGCCCCAGGTCCTGGTGCTGGAGCAGGGTGTGGTCACCACGGTGGACAGCGTCTCCCTGCTGATGGCCATGGTGAACCAGGGGATGTCCATTCCTCTGGCGGGGACCATCATCCTCCGGGACAGCTTCGGCGAAGCCCAGCGGGAGTGGTCCGTAGTGGGGGCGCATCTGCAGAAGTATGTGGGCCCCCAGCTGAACAGCAACCAGGCCAGCGTGGCCGTCAGCCGCATTGAGCTGATCCACAACGGGTGCTACTGATGGAATCCATTGCAGTGACAAAGCCCGGCATGGGCGTGCTCTCCCAGGAGCGTCTTTTGCTGTCCCCCTTCGGCGCGCTGGCGCAGGCCTTTTCCCAGGAGATCCTGGACCGGGCCCGGAAGGAGGAGGGGCGCTGGTCCTATGTCCCTCTGGACCTGCTGGAGGAGGGGGAGGAATCCCAGACCGCCCCGGCGGTCCCGCCGGTGATCCAGGTGGACCTGCACCTGGTGCTGGAGGCCCTCCGCCGGGAGAAGGGAGAGAGCGAGCAGCGCCGGGCCACCGAGCGCATTGTGGAGCGCATCCTCCAGATCCGGGAGGTGCGGGACAGACCGGCGGCCCAGTCCCCGGCCCGCCCGCGCCTGGAAGAGAGGACGCCCGCCTCCTCAATGGGCGTTCTGCGCCAGAATATCTCACAGACCCTGGTGCAGGAGAACCGCTTCGGCCCCTTCCTTTTGGCGGAAGCGGCGGCAAAGGGCAGAGAAGCGTCCAAGATCCCGTCGGCTCCGGGAACTCTGGGGCGGCAGGCGGAGGCGCTTGCGCAGGTTCTTCAGGATCTGCGGGAGGGCGTGGGACCGGCCGCTGTGGAAACCGGCCGCATGAACGCAGTGGAGGGGGAGGCCCGCACCCGCCTGCCCCGGGCGTCCTCGGTGTCTCGGATCATGTCCCGGGAGGAGCTGATCCACCGGGAGGAGGCCGGGGAGGATGGAGCGGCACCTTCAATGGCTCCGGCGCTGGAGCGGACGGCCCGTCGGGCGGCGGAGCAGCTCCAGGAGCAGGTGCGCCGGCGTGTGGAGCAGACCCTGGAGCGGGAGACCCGCCGCATCTCGGACCGTGCCATGGAGCGCACCCGGCCGGAGGCGGATGTGCAGGCGGGGGCGGGGAAGCAGGCCGCTCCTGCGGCCGCGGAAGGCCGACAGCTGGACAGAACGAGCGGGGACGTCCGCCGCCCGCGGGAAGAAAAGACGTCCGGGCACACGGCCCCGGCCCAGGGACATGGACAGCCGGTGGAGCCGGAGCTCCTTTGGGCGGAGAAAACTGAGGAGACTGGGGAGGCAGGGGCGCGGCACAGCGCTGCGGCTCCGGGGCCGTCCGGACGGAGACAGGGCCAAAGCCCCTCCGGCCGGGGAAAGCAGGAGCCGCCGGCACAGCCGGAGCGGCAGAGGGGAGAGTTCTCCGCCGCCGCGGAAAATCCGGCGCAGGGGCCGGAGCCCCCTAGGTCCGGGCAGAGCCGCCTTCCGGCGGAAGCTGCCGCGTCCGCAAAAGAGACCGGCGCTCCGGCGGCCCAGCCCCAGACAGGCGGGACGGGAGCGGCGGGGTTGTCCCCGGAGAACACCGCCGGCGTGACGGCGCCCATCTCCACCACGGCGCGGGACCCGCGGGTGGGCGGCCCCGGACTGGAGGCGGCGCTGAATTTGCGCCGGGACAGCAGGCCGGACCGCACGGGAGCCGAGGCGGGAACCGATCTGCCGGTACCCGGGGCGGAGCTGACCTATTGGAAGGAACCGGTCGGGGAGGCGGACCGCCTCCCCCAGGAACACCCCCAAAGCGCCGGGAGAGATCTGGCCCCCGGGACAGAGATCCGGGAGGCGGCGGGAGACCGCGCGTCCAAGCAGAACGGGTCCACAGCCCGGAGCAAGGCCCCGGAGGGGGGCGCACTTGGTCCGGCACACCGGGCCGGGGCGGAGGCCGACCCTCAGCAGGAGACCGTGCGGGGAAAGACAGCCGGTCCCGGAGTCGCGCCCGACCTGTCCGCCGGACAGACGGACGGATTCCAGAGACCTGCGGAGCAGCGGAGCATGCGCCGGGAGGGCGCGCCCGTCCCCCGGGAGGGGGGCGCGGACCGAATCTCCGGAGCGGGGGCGCCCGCCTCAGGGAGCGCCCCGGGCCTGACGTCCGCCCAGGACATCCGTGTCGTGGCCGAGGGGCTGACTGCGCCCGGTCCGTTGGCGGCAGCGGCCGACTTAGGCGGTGGGGAGACGTCCGGCAGGGAGCTGGATGTTCCGCCGCCAGGCACAGAGCTGACATTCCGGGAGGAGGGTCCCCAGAGCGGAACGGACGGCGGCATGCTGCCGCCGGAGAGAGAGACGGCCGAAACACTCCCGATTCAGGGAGAGACGCCCCGCCAGGGGGCGGGCAGCGCCCAAAAGGGAGCAGCCCGAACCCCGCAGGAGCCGGGAACTTCCCTGGGACAGAGCGCCTCCCGCCCGGAGCGTGGAGCGCGGGCCCGGACAGAGGGCCCGAAGGTTGCTTGGGAGATCCGAACCGCCCCCCTGGGCCGCACGGCGCCCGGCCAGGGGCATCCGGCCCAGGAGGAGGGCCCGGCCCAGAGCTGGAGCCCCCTGCCCGGCGTGGAGCTGACCCACCGCCCCGGGGAACCCGGCGGCGGAGAGACGTCCGGCAGGCCGGATGGCAGAACACAGGCGGGCCGCCGCCCAGGAGACGGGGCGGCGCCCCAAACGGGAGCGGACCGTGGAGCCGCGGCGCCGCAGGGGACGGAAAAAACCGGCCCGGCGGAGCGCGCCCGGCCAGACCGGGCGGAGGGGCAGAGCTCGAAAGGGGCCCCTGGAATCCGCGAGTCTCTCCAGGGCCGAAAGGACGGCCCGGCGGAAGCAGTCCGACAGCGGGCAGGGTCCGCCGGGGAACAGAGCACAAGGCGGACCGCCCCCCGCCAGACGGGAGGCGGCCCCACAGGCGCGGAGACAGAGGGGGGCGGAGCGCCCCGCGCCCACATGGCAGGACCGGGCGGCCTCCTCCGGACGGCGCGGGAAATCCGCACGCTGGGACCGGCGGCGGGCATGCCTGGGGAACCGGGCCGGAGCGGGTCCGGGGAGGCGTGGACGGCGGAAGCCGGTGGAGCGCTTTCCCTGGCCTTTCTGAACCTGGAGGGAGCGGAGGGCGGAACGGCCGCCGCCTCTCAGGGGGAGGAGCCGGAGCAGCCCCGGCGGCCGGCCGGAGCGCGGACCGGAGCGCCCCTCCAGGG
>JABLTR010065690.1_pt1 | contig 33318 bp, 31 predicted proteins | sample 7160071 | NCBI WGS metagenome assembly JABLTR01 (sample SAMN14651230, study PRJNA627086) | human gut metagenome | isolation source: feces | host: Homo sapiens | reverse complement strand
GGAGACTCGAACTCCCGCGCCGGTTACCCGACCTACGCCCTTAGCAGGGGCGCCTCGTCACCAACTTGAGTACTTCTCCTTGGTTACACCAATAAATTATATCATAATATATTTAATTGTCAATAAAAAGATGGTATTTTTATTGGATTTTGTTATGATAAAAATACATAGAATACGCTGTAAACTTAGTGATTACAATATTTAAGAGTATAAGCAAATTAAATATTACTGTGCGCACTTTTCATTCAGACGGATTAATATTTTTTTCGCAGCTTTATATATATCGCCGCAGCCAAGAGTGATGATAAGGTCACCGGGCTTTGCTATGTCGGATACATGGTCGGCTATTTCATCAAAGGTCTTGAACCAAACGGCTCCGGGTATTTTTTCACATAGCTGGGATGTGTGTATATTATATGTGTTAACCTCTCTTGAGCCCATAATTTCGCTTAGCACCACGATATCTGCGGCCGAGAGCACCGTGGCAAAATCGTCCAGCAGATATGCCGTGCGGGAAAATGTAAACGGCTGGAACACCGCTATTACGCGGTTATAACCCATTTCCGAAGCTGCCTTAAGCGTAACCTTAAGCTCGGCAGGGTGATGCGCGTAATCGTCTGCTACAGTAATGCCGCCGGGTGTGCCTAAAATTTCAAACCTGCGTCCGGCGCCGCTGAATGTCTTAAGCCCTGCGGCCACCTGCTGGGGTGTTGCACCTACAGCAAGACAGGCAGCTGCAGCAGCTGCCGCATTTGATACATTGTGCCGTCCCGGTATTTTAAGGGAGATGTCGGCAACAAATTCGCCCTTATGATACAGCTTAAATGAATGGGCCGCCCGCTCACCCTCAACTATGTCATCTATTCTATAGTCGGCAAATGCAGACTCGCCAAAGGTTATCATATTTGCTTTTATATCGCGCATAGCGTACATTGAGCGCTCATCGTCGGCGTTGACTATTACCGTCTGCGCCATTGCAGCAAATTTTTGGAATGACGCGATAAGATTTTCTATTGTCTTAAAATATTCCATGTGGTCGGAGTCTATGTTGAGTAAAACGGCAATGTTCGGAGAAAGGTGCAAAAACGTGTCGTGATATTCGCAGGATTCACAGACCATTATGTCGGAGCGCCCGACTCTGCCGTTGCCGCCAATTGTGCCAAGCTTTCCGCCGATAACCGCGGCCGGGTCGAGCCCTGCGTTAAACAGCGTATGCACTATCATAGATGTAACGGTTGTCTTGCCGTGAGTGCCGCATACGCCTATTACGTTGTCGTATTTTCTTGTTACATATCCGAGCAGATATGAGCGCTCAAGCGCAGGAATGCCGCTTTCTTTTGCAGCGACAAGCTCGGGATTATCCTGCATAATAGCTGCGGAATATATTATGAGGTCGGCCCCTTTTATGTTTTCGGCGCTGTGACCGAGATGCACCGTTATACCAAGATTTCTTACGCGGTTTAAAGTGTCGGTTTCATTATTGTCCGAACCGGTTATATTATATCCCAGGCTGTGCAGTATCTCCGCCAGCGGACACATGCCGGCGCCGCCTATGCCAATCATATGAATATGCTTTGCATTTTCAATGAGCAAATCATTGCTGTCAAGCTGTTTCATCGCTAAACTCCCTTAACTTATATATCATTATATATATTATATTTCATAAAGCCCGTAAAATAAACATAAAACGAAAGGTTTATGATATAATGTAAAAAAATATTTTTTATCCTGTTAAAATAGTTACAAAATCAGCTGCTTATTTTGCCGCAGCAGCCCATTTGATTTACATTGATTTTCTACCAATTGCCGATAAATATTTACAATGCCGGCATTCATCGCATGGAGAAAGCTTGCAGCGGCGTTAACACAGCTTATATAAATTTACATATCTTATTATAATAATACAAATATGTCGTTTGCAAGTGTTTTTAAGGAGAAGGTTATGTATTTCCCGCCGTATGTGCAAGAAATAATTGAAAAGCTAATAGGCCTTGGTCATTCTGCATACGCCGTCGGCGGCTGTGTACGGGATGCTCTTTTAGGCCTTATCCCGCATGATTACGATGTAGCGACATCGGCGCTGCCGCAGGAAATCAGGAGCGCTTTTGACAACACGGCAGACACGGGGGAAAAATACGGCACTATAACGGTAATAACTTCAAAAAAGCCTGTAGAGGTTACGACATATCGAAGAGATGGGGAATATACAGACGGCCGGCGTCCTCAAAGCGTGGAGTTTTCGGACAGCATAACCGATGATTTAGCAAGGCGCGATTTTACAATAAACGCTATGGCCGCATCTGTAAATTCTCAGATAATTGATTTATACGGCGGTCAGGCGGACTTAAAGTTAGGAATAATACGTTGTGTTGGCGACCCGGAGAAACGCTTTGGCGAGGATGCTCTGCGCATAATGCGGGCGTTCAGATTTGCATCTCAGCTAAGCTTTGATATAGAAGCCGTCACACTGGCAGCAGCGCTTGATTTGTCAAGGAGTCTTAGCAAAATAAGTGCCGAGCGCATATTTTATGAGCTGATAAATACCATGATGGGGCAAAAGCCGTCGTCGATTACTCCGCTTATAAACAGCGGCGGACTTGAGTTTTTGGGAATATCTCACGCCGACGGACTTTATCTTTTGGACGGACATGCCAATAAGCTGCAGCGTGAGTCGGCGTTTGCCGCCTTTTGCTTTTTGTGCGGCGTATCTCCCAAAGAGATTTGCCTAAAGCTTAGGTCTGACAAATATCTTCTCGAGAAATCGTCGGCGGTATTTAAGGCGCTGTGTTTTCCCCCTGCCGATATAGCCGATAAAAAGCGTGCGCTGACAGTGCCGGGCGAGGAATATATATATGACGCCGTTTATCTTTGCTGCCTGTTTGGAAGATTTGGTGCATCTCCTAAATCCGCCGCACGCCAAGGCTGCGGAAGCAAAGCTGCAAAAAGCGGCAAAGACCATTCACAAAGCGGCTTAACGTCATGCACCGCCGACAAGCCGAAAAGCGGCTTAAAGTCGGACGCTTTTATAAGCTGCGGTGCCAAAATCCATAGCCAGTCAGCGGGTTTGCCGTTCGATGACTACGCAAGGCATAAGCAGCAAATAGATTATATACTAAAAAGCGGCGAGGCATATAAATTAAGCATGCTTGCCGTAAACGGAAACGACATTGCTAAAATATCTAAGTCGAAAGAGCAGATAGGTAAAATTCTTAATTTTCTTCTTGACTATGTTATTGAGCATCCCGAGAAAAACCAAAAAGAATGTCTGCTTAAGGCGGCGAAAAAGTATATAGACGAAGTACTGCTAAAAGGTGATGGGACCGACATGCTGCATGCATAATATGCTTGCATTAAAGACATTGCCGCAGTTTATTTGTTTTATATTATTGACTGTCTAAGCATTTAAAATATGTAAAAATAAAAGATTATAAATATCTTTTTGACTTGTCTACAGTAATCTAAACAAATCAGGCCAATGGATTTATCAAAATGGAAAAATCATGTTTCATATGAGTTCTCCCTATGGCGAAGTGTGTAAGTAAGATCGCTATAGTATTAACGGCAAAGGTACGGCTTTTAAGTGATAAATTAGGGCTGTTAATAAACTGTAATAAAATTTTTTATAGGATAAACTTGCAGCAATTAATGTTTGAGCAAAAACAAAAAACAGGAGCTTGCATAGCGTTCCTGTTTTTATCCTATATTCAAATCATATAAGCAGTTTATTGATATTTAACATGCGGTGTTAATTTAATCTATTTATGGACGCTGTCGGCTGATGCCGGAACAGCATCGTCAGATACGGTGTCTTTATTTTTTTCCAGTCTTGACAACAGCCAAATAAACAAATATCCAAGCACAAGCGTAATAGCGCATATGATGTATTCAAAGACATCGCCTGGAAGTCCCGGAAAAATTTCGACAATTGAGCCTACTATAAAGCCTAATATAATAAGATATGTCGGCTGCGGGAATTTATTCATAGCTGCTTCAAGCAATTTTGTCGTGAGTATTACACCGAGGACAAGTCCTATAAAAATCGGTATAAGGAAAGGAATATTAAGAGTTTCAATAGAATTTATCAAATCGTCATAGACACCTATAAGCAATAAGAAGAAAGATACGCTAATGCCGGGCAGAACTAAAGCGATAGCTGCGAGGAAACCCGCTAAAACAAGCAGCAGATAATCGAATATACTGCCGCTCATTGCCGCGCCTGTGCTGCTGGTGGGAATTAAGGCTATAAGTATCACGAATAAAATACCGACTATTGGAAAGACAAAGCACTTCCAGGAAACCTTTTTTACCTGCGCCTTTTTTAACATCATAGGAATGCTGCCGGCAACACAGCCGATAAAGAAAAACATGACCGGTTTTTCAAACATATCCTTTAAATATGATATTGGCTTTGCAAAAAGTATCATGCCAACAACAGCGCCAATGCCAAATATTGCTAAAAATATAATGTTAGATTTTATGTTTTTAAAAAACCGGCTTATCGAAGATATCAGCCGGTCGTATATGCCGAGTATGATAGCCATGGAACCGCCGCTTACACCTGGAATAAGCATCGTTCCGCCAATAAACATCCCTTTAAATAACGTGATAATTAGATTTTTCATATAAAGAACCTCATAAGCATAAATTTAGTATAAGTAAGATGTGAATAATAAAGATAATTATGATATATAAATATTTAAGACATAAAAAGCCTAAAATAAAGAAAAATATACCATATCTGAAAAACTGACCTTATAATTATGCCCTACAAATTGCTCTTAGTCAACTATTTTTAGAATATTAACTAATAATATTTTACTTTTATTATATATATGATAAAATAAATTTAAGAATTTTCCTTTTTTATTTTTATTGTTTAGTTTAAGTAAAGACTATAATTATATACTTTTGTCGAATTTTACTTAATTTTTACATAAATAGGATTATAGGCTTTACGCTAAAGAAATAATATATAAGCGTAGAAACGAAATGATAGAAAATTAAAAGGAGAATATTTAATGAAAAAGGTTTTAGCATGCTTGATTGCCGCGATAATGGCGGTAGCGCTTGTAAGCTGCGGCAACGGTGGAAATGACACTACATCGGGAACAGGCGACGGTTCACTCAGCGGTTCTGTTTCGACGGACGGCTCAACTTCAATGGAAAGCGTAATAGGTGCTTTAGGCGAGGCTTTTACAAAGACCAATCCGAATGTAAAATTCACTTATAACCCGACGGGCTCGAGCAGCGGCATAACGGCTGTTTCTGAGGGCAGATGCGACATAGGCCTTTCCAGCCGCGCTCTTAAGGAGGATGAAAAGGCAAGTCTTACCGAAACAACTCTTGCGCTTGACGGCATAGCGATAGTTGTAAATAACAGCAATACTGTTTCAGATTTAACGCTTGATCAGATAGCTAAAATGTACACCGGTGAAATTACAAACTGGAGTCAGGTCGGCGGTAAAGACGGCGAGATAGTACTCATAGGCCGTGAGGCGGGAAGCGGTACGCGTGACGGCTTTGAATCTATAACCGGAACAGAAGATAAATGCAAATATCGTCAGGAGTTAACTTCAACAGGTGATGTTATAACAACAGTATCACAGAATCCGAATGCAATAGGCTACGCTTCACTCTCAGCCGTGAGCGATAAGATTAAGGCAATCACGGTTGGCGGAGTAGCTGCGACGGAAGAAACAGTAAAGGACGGAACATATGTTGTACAGCGTCCGTTTGTGCTGGTAACAAAGACAGGCGCAGAGCTTTCGGAAGCTGCACAGGCGTTCTTTGACTATATCACTTCTTCAGACGCATCTTCAATAATATCACAGCAGGGAGCCGTACCTGTTAAGTAAAAAAGCAAAGAATATATACGGCGGTCTTACCTAAACGTGGGACCGCCGGCTTTCCCATATGAAAGGAAAATGATTTATGGCAGAGGAAGCTGTACAGCTTAAGACAGAGAAAAAATCAAAACGCAAGATAGTTGAGAATATTATACACATAATATTTCTTATTTTAGGGCTGGTCGCCGTAGGATGCGTACTGGTTATAACTATATATCTTATTATATCCGGAATACCGGCAATAAAAGAGATAGGAATAATAAACTTTTTGTTCGGTACCGAATGGGCGTCTACTGCTGCAGAGGCCAAGTTCGGTATACTTCCATTTATACTTACATCTGTTTACGGCACAGCGGGTGCAATTTTAATAGGCGTGCCGATAGGCTTTTTTGCGGCCGTATATCTTGCTAAGATGGCACCGCCTAAGGTAAAATCAATTATAACATCGGCGGTAGGTCTGCTTGCTGGGATTCCGTCGGTGGTTTACGGCCTTGTCGGTATGCTTGTGCTTGTCCCAACGATTATGAAGGTGTTCAATGTGCCAGATGGCTCAAGTCTTCTTGCGGCAATAATAGTATTGGCGGTAATGATACTGCCGTCTGTCATAAAAGTCTCAATTACTGCGCTGGAGGCTGTGCCTAAAGAGTATGAGGATGCTTCCTTAGCGCTTGGCGCAACTGAAGTTGAGACATACTTCAGGGTGTCGGTGCCGGCGGCTAAGAGCGGAATAGCTGCGGCTGTGGTGCTCGGCGTCGGACGAGCCATAGGCGAAGCTATGGCGGTTATGATGGTTGCGGGAAATGTTGCAAATATGCCATCCCTTTTTGAAAGTGTGCGATTTCTCACAACGGCGGTTGCAAGCGAAATGTCTTATTCCTCAGGACTTCAGCGTCAAGCGCTTTTCTCAATAGCGCTGGTGCTGTTCCTGTTTATCATGCTTATAAACGTGCTTTTAAACATGCTGCTTAAGCGCCAGAAGGAGAATTAATATGATAAAGCCTATATCTAAACGCAGAAAAGCATATTGTGCTGTTATGAAGACAATTACATATATAGCCGTAGGAATTGTATGCGCGCTTGTCATAGGCATTGTGGGCTATGTGCTGGTTAAAGGCCTGCCAAATGTTACGTGGAATTTGCTTTCCACATCTCCAAGCTATTTGGAAGATAATATAGGCATACTTCCTGATATAGTAAGCACACTGTATTTAGTAATTGCTACGCTTATTATAGTGCTTCCAATAGGAGTCGGCGCGGCTATTTATTTGACAGAATACGCTAAAAACAAGAAAATCGTAGAGCTGATAGAGCTGGCGTCCGAGACGCTTTCCGGCATACCGTCGATAATATACGGCCTTGTCGGTATGCTCATATTCTGTCAGTTCTTTGGCTTTGGGACGTCAATTATAGCGGGTGCGCTGACGCTTGTTATAATGAATCTTCCGACAATAATAAGGACGACGCAGGAAAGCCTTAAAACGGTGCCGCAAAGCTACCGCGAAGGCGCATTTGCGTTGGGCGCCGGAAAGTGGAGGGTTATACGCACAGTGGTGCTGCCAAGCTCAATAGACGGCATAATAACGGGCTGCATACTCTCCATAGGCCGTATTTTGGGCGAGTCGGCGGCGCTGCTTTTCACGGCCGGATTTGCGCATACGCTTTACGGCCCCATTGAAGGACTGATTGAGCCGGGCGCGAGTCTTACGGTTGCGCTTTACGTATATGCGAAAGAGCAGGGCGAGTTTGAGGTTGCATTTGCCATAGCGGCAATACTTATGATACTTGCACTTATAATAAACTTCAGCGCATCGCTGGTAGGAAAATTATTTAAACGGAGAGTGGAGCAATGAATATTATTCAGGCGAGAGATTTATGCTTATGGTATGGCGAAACACAGGCCCTTAAAAATATAAATATAAAAATTCCAGAGAGAAGCATAACAGCTCTTATAGGACCGTCCGGCTGCGGAAAATCTACATTTTTAAAGACGCTCAACCGTATGAACGACCTTATTCCGGAAGTTAAAATAACCGGCAAAGTTTTATATAAGGGCATGGATATATTTTCATCGGATATTGATGTTAATAGTCTGCGCCGTGATGTGGGAATGGTTTTCCAAAAGCCGAACCCATTTCCTATGAGTATATACGACAATGTTGCGTATGGGCCGAGAACTCACGGAATAAAGAATAAGGCAAAGCTCGACGATATTGTTGAGAAATCGCTGATAAGCGCCGCCATTTGGGACGAAGTAAAGGACAGGCTTAAGAAATCTGCATTAGGACTTTCCGGCGGACAGCAGCAAAGGCTTTGCATAGCGCGCGCACTGGCGGTGGAACCTAAAGTCCTTCTTATGGACGAGCCTACCAGCGCACTTGACCCGATATCAACGTCTAAGGTTGAGGACCTGGCTATAGAGCTTAAAAAGCACTATACTATTGTAATGGTAACGCATAACATGCAGCAGGCGGCAAGAATATCTGACAGTACTGCATTTTTCCTGCTTGGCGAGCTTGTAGAGCATGACGATACCGAGCGGCTATTTTCACACCCAACTGATAAACGCACGGAGGATTACATAACAGGAAGGTTTGGATAATTATGAGGAATAAATTTGACAGACAGCTGAATGATTTGAATACAGAGCTTATAAAAATGGGCTCACTGTGCGAAGAGGCTATAGCGACAACAGCCCAAGCGCTTATAGAGGGCAATGTAGAGCTTGCACGAAAGCTCACAGATATTGAAAGAGAGATTGACAGCAAAGAAAGAGACATTGAAAATTTCTGCTTAAAGCTCATATTGCAGCAGCAGCCGGTGGCGAGTGATTTACGTCAGATTTCTGCGGCGCTGAAAATGATTACCGATTTGGAAAGAATAGGCGACCAGTCGCGCGATATAGCGGAGCTGATAGAATATCTTGGCGGACGTAAAATCGATGAAATAAAGCAGATAGGCGATATGGCGATAGCTACACGGAAAATGGTAACAGAGAGCATCGATGCATTTGTGCGTAAAGACGAGGAAATGGCGGCGGCGGTAATTGCGCATGACGACGTAGTTGATGAGATATTCATAAATGTGAAGGATCAGCTTACAACTATGATTAATAAACATCCGGAGGACGGAGAATATGCTATGGATTTGCTTATGATAGCCAAATATTTTGAGCGCATAGGCGACCACGCCGTAAACGTCGGAGAATGGGTAATATTTTCAATTACCGGCATCCATAAAGGAGAGCGTGAACTATGATATACTGCGTTGAAGATGACGCGAGCATACGCGAAATAGAAATATATACGCTTCATTCCACCGGCTTTGAGGCTGAGGGCTTTTCAGATGGGAAAACCTTTTTTGAAGCTTTGTCAAAACAGATACCGGAGCTAATTATTCTTGACGTTATGCTGCCGGGCGAAGATGGCGTATCTATTTTAAAAAGGCTGCGCGCGTCGCGTGCGACGGCATCCATTCCAGTCATAATGGCTACGGCGAAGGGAACGGAATATGATAAGATTCAGGCACTTGACATAGGAGCCGACGACTATCTTGTAAAGCCTTTTGGAATGATGGAAATGGTTTCAAGAGTACGCGCTGTGCTGCGCCGCACTGCTCCGCCAAAAGAAAGCAATATACTAAGAGCGGGTAAGATTGTGCTTAATCTTGATGAGCACACTGTAATGGTAGATAATGAGCGGGTAATACTCACATTAAAAGAATTTGAGCTTCTGCGGGTTATGATGGAGCATAAGGGCATGGTGTTCAATCGGGACAAGCTGCTGACCGACGTGTGGGGCGTCGACTATTTCGGTGAGACGCGTACAGTAGACATGCACATTAAAAATCTGCGCCAAAAGCTTGGCAAAGGCGCTGACATTATAGAAACGGTGCGCGGAGTAGGTTACCGCATAGAGGCTGATTCATGAGAAAAAAATTTTTTTGGCCGTGCTTCTCAATATCTGCAATGCTTATAATAGTATGCTCTGTTGTTATTTGCGCGGTATTAAGCTTCAGCTATGAAAATTCTGCTAAACGTCAACTTTCGGCACAGCTCGATATTCTTACTTATGATTTTACGCCGTCTGAAGCCGAAAGCCGGCCAAATTTTTCTTCAGAAGATTATCGTGTACTAATTATATCGTCGGACAATGAAGTGTTGTATGACAGTCAAGGTGCAGAAACGGCTGACTATTCATTATATGATGACATAAATCAGGCGAGAGAAACGGGAGACAGCGAATATATATATAATGCTGACAGCTATATGAGTAAGATTATCTGTCGTGCGCGAATGGCGGCTGATGGGACGGTTATTCATATATCGGTAAGCCAGCTCAGCATTTGGGGGCTGCTGTTAAGAGCACTGCCTGTTGCAACAGTAGCACTTTTATTGGCGTTGTTTACTTCTTTAATAGCTTCTAAGCTTGTGACTAAAAGTATGTCTAAAAAAATAAATGGCATAAACTTAGAAACGCCGCTGGAAAGCGACGAATATGACGAATTGACGCCGCTGCTTACAAGGATAGAGCATCATAACAGGGATATACGAGCAAATGTTGACAAGCTGAAGCAGCGCAGAAACGAATTTTACGCCGTTACAGAAGGCATGACCGAGGGCCTTATACTGTTGGGAAAAGGCGGTGTGATTCTCAGCATTAATAAAGCTGCTCAGAGGCTTTTCAATGCTGATGCAGACTGCAAGGGTAAAAATATTCTTACGGTATACAGAAGCACTGCCATGCAGGATATAATTGATAAAGCATGGCGAGGAGAACGCGGAGAAACCATACTTGAAATATCCGGCGGGGAATATAGGCTGAGTGCGTCGCCGGTAAATACCGATGGAAAGACAGTCGGAGTATGCATGCTGGCTTTTGACATTACGGAAAAGGCGCAGGCAGAGCGAATACGCCGAGAGTTTACGGCCAATGTGTCACATGAGCTGAAAACGCCATTGCATTCAATAATGGGAACGGCCGAGCTTATGGAAAACGGACTTATGAAGCCAGAAGACGCTCCGCGCTTTATTGGAAGAATACAGTCTGAGGCAAAGCATCTGGTTGAGCTGGTAAATGACATTATACGTCTGTCGCAGCTTGATGAAAACACTGATTTTCCAAAAGAAAGCGTGTCTCTTAAAGAGCTTGCAGCTGAGGCTGTCGGAATGCTTTCAAGCGAGGCAAAAAGCAGAAATATATCGATTGAACTCATCGGCGCCGAAGCCCAAATTTACGGGGTTAAAAGGCTTATATATGAGATTATATATAATCTGTGCGATAATGCAGTAAAATATAACGTATCAGGCGGAAGCGTAAAAGTATTAATACAGGACGATAAGGATGTGGCGCGCATTACAGTATCAGATACTGGAATAGGTATACCAAGCGAATATCAGCCGCGCATATTTGAACGATTTTACAGGGTGGATAAGAGTCACTCAAGGTCCACCGGCGGCACAGGTCTGGGGCTGTCAATAGTAAAGCATGCAGCAGAATATCACAATGCGGAAATCACCCTTGAAAGCGAAGTCGGAAAGGGAACATCCATTACCGTAGAGTTCCCAAAAAAGAAGTTGATTTAATAAAAGCGCACAGCTTTTAGAATGATGTATAAGTCCCAGGCTTAGTGATACTTTAAAGTTTCAAAATGAAAATTGAAAATAAGATTATAGTAAGTTTTAAGAATATATGAGTAGTACATTCGTATTTGAGCAAGCCAGTTAATAAGCGGTCGGGCATGGCGGATTATCCGTTTATGAGTTGGCGCGCTTCCATATTATATTAGTTACGCTTATAATACAAACGCTATTTGCCGCAGCCTTATGCTATTCTTTTCAAAAAATAGAGCAATATAAAGCTTTATAAGACGTTAATAAAATAAAAACCCGTATGCGGAACCTTTTGCATACGGGCTTTTATTACTTTAAAAATGAGTAAATAATTTTAAAATTACTGAAACATCCAGTCGTAAAAGTCGGATGGTGCGTTAAAAACACCGCCCTGCGGGTCAAACAAGCGCCAATCTCCATCTATATTTACAAGACACCATTGATGCGTCCATTTTCCGGCATTTATATGCTGCACCTCAAGTCCGGCTTCTTCGCAGAGCATTACATACGCCTTGCAGAATCCCGAGCAGGCCGCTTTTTTCATAATCAGCGCTGCATAAGCTTCATTGCCGTAATTTGTTTTATAAGCATCGTTTGATTGATTAGTCTGAATTTCAGCTGTGCTGTTGAGATATTCACACAAGATAGTAGCTTTAGTAAGCGAATCCATATCGCCGGTAATCACAGATGATACTACGCGCTTGGCCTCAGCAAGAGCCAGCTTACGGCGCCCTTCTTTTGAAGACGTATCTGGCACACTGCTGGGGCCTGAATTGGCGCTGCCGGTTTCTTCGGTTTGGCCGTTGTCTTCTCCCGACGGAATGTTATTTTCCATAGATGATGTATTACTGCCGCTGCTTTCATCAGATGAGCCAATTGTATTTTCATCGGCCGGATTTTTCTCTTCGGACTCTGGCAGCGGTGCGGGCTTCTCCTTTACAGTTACAGTAAATTCCTCTATGGTCTCATTTCCGTTTTTGTCTTTGGCCGATACTTTCACAGTGTATCCGCCGGGCGTATTTATGTCGACATTTTCATCAATAACTGTTTCTAAATTCCCGTCCACAGGGTCTGATGCGGAAATGCCAGAGCATATATCTATTGCGTCACCTTGGGTAATTTCTTTATCAGATATTCCAGAAATTGTGGGGAACTGCGTATCCTCAACTGTCCATACTGCAGATTTTTCAATGGTTATAGATTCATTTTGAAGCACTATGCGTATATCGTTTGCGCCAATGCTATTAAACTGCACATTTCCTGAAATTATCTCATTGTTAAGATATATTGTAACGGATGTTTCGGGATAAACGCTGCTGTAATCAAGAACAGATGCCATAATGTCGTCATAGGTTAATGTGCTGCCATATTCTAAATTTTTGTCAGCTGCTGTGATAGATTCTGTATTTGTTATTTTTATTTCATCAAGTCGTTTTTCATTCAGATAAAAGCAGATTAAAACGGCTAAAACAATACATATTAATATGGCGGCTGAAATAGATATAATGATATTTTTACTGCTTTTTTTCTTTATAATTCCTATTTCAGTACGATAGCTTTTATCTTTGCTGTTAGGCATGCATTGACCAGAGCACTGTGTGTCACTGCATTGTGAGCTTTCGCCGGCAGCATCAGATTTAAGGATGTTTTTGCCGGTAATGTCTTCGCTTTGCTGCGCAGATAAATTTTCAATTTCTTTTTTGCGCCTCAGACAGATATCAGAGCCATTTTCCGTTTCGATGCCGCTTTTATATCTTGACATATATCTTCCCCCTAATAAAAGCCTGATTTTGCAATAGGATTTCAATTTATTATAGCATAAACGACGATAATGGCAACAAACATGGTGTTAAAGGCGCAAAGCTGATAGACTTTATGATGCTTAGAGAGTATAATAGGTTCAACTATTAAATGAAATTTTAGATTGGAGCAATAATATGTGGAAAAAAACAGCCGAAATGATTGGATTACCAAAGGACGTTATTAAATTGCTTTCAGCAATTGACGTTGATATAAGCAACAAAAAAATATCTGAAAACATATTTCTTCTGACTCATCCGGAGAAAAGCATGGAAGCTAGAACTGCTTTAAAAGAAATGCTGCCGCAGGACGAAAAAGGATTTAAAATTCTTTTTTGCATGCTTGTCGCGGCCGATGCGACATATGAAGAATATAAAAAATTCGGGATATCTGAAAAGATATTTATTGACACAATGAAATGCTTTACAAGATTTGTAAATGAGCATATGGCCAGCTACGGAGAATACGGATTTGACAGGGATTTTTGGACATGGCGTCAGCTTTCTCTCAGACTTTTCAGAATAGGCGAATTAGAATATGAAAAATGTATAGTAGGAGAGGATAAAAAAGAAAAATTTATCAGCATACATATTCCTTCAGACGCAATAATTTCACGGGAAAATTGTCTTAAATCGCATAAGATGTCAAAGGAGTTCTTTAAAAAATTTTATCCTGAATATGAAAATGTACCAAATAAATGCACTTCATGGCTTTTAAGTCCTGACCTTAAAAATCTGCTGCCCGCCGATTCAAGGATATTGCAGTTTCAGCAGCTATTTGAGATTAAGAATACAGTAAATAAAGATTCTAATAATTTCCTTGAATGGGTTTATAAAAGGAAAGATATTCCGATAGATTCGCTTCCGGAGGAAACGACTCTTCAGCGAAATATGAAGAGATATTTGATGGACGGCGGCTGGATAAGTGAGGGCGAGGGAGTGTTTATATATTGAGCTTTGAACCCTTATGCTTTACAAAGCATTGAATATTTTCATTTTTCGTTTGTCAACTATCGTAATTCTCTTGGTTATTAAATACATCAGCTTAGTCCTGTGAGTGAAAAAGTAAAATAAAAGGCTGGCTCTGAATATGAATTGTGTGTTGAGATGTTTGAATGGGGTTTCGCTAAAAAGAAGATGCCCATAAGTTTCAGTGGGCGAACCTGCAAAAAGTTGGCAGAAAGCCGAATCGTTGCGAGCACGTTTATAAACGAGTTGGTGCAGTGCAGCATGACGTTTCATGGAAAAGAGTGAACGACATCAAAACGAGTCGCTGACTTTCAATAAAAAAGTCATCGATACCGATGTATAGTAAGCGACGACAAGGGCTACGTTGAAAAAGAATATGCCAACTAAAACACGAGAACTACACATAAAAGAAAAAAGTTCGAAGAACGCAAATTGGTGTCCGAACGTAGTTTTGTGGGAAGCGTTGACAAAACAGATATCCATCGCAAACGTGAGCGTGAAATCATAAATGAAGCAAAAATCTCGAACACGACTTGCGCGTCGAGGCTTTCGACTAAGTTTAGATATAAAGAAGATAGTAAATAAAAATACGAAAACTGTGTCTCCCCAAAATAAAAAGAGTCTGAACGCAAACTAGCGTCTAGATTCAGTCTGGTGCCAACAGGCAGCAAAAGAGATGCCAACAAAATTTTTGGTAGAAGCTCGAACCCGCAAAAGGCTGTTAGCGACAGCGAGCCGTTGTGAGGACGTTTTGGGCCGAGCAGGCGAGCCGAGTGTGACCTTTTGCGGAAGATGAGGGGCAATGAAGCGGGTGAATGGCTTATTCTCTGCCGCAGGCAAAAAATAAGTCGAAGCAAAGCGGACTTTGCTCCGACTTGTGAGGGTGAGACAATAAAGATTGCCTACGGTTTTTCAAGGGAGACTTGAACGTTCGCGGATGAAGATAGGCTCATTTTGTTCGCCTAAGTAATTGCAAAACTTCATCTTCAGTTGCCAAGTCATAATCACCTATTACACCTGTTTTGTGATAAACGATCCCGAGCTTTTGGTTTGCCTGTATATAATGGATAAACTTATCTATACCCTCCTCTTTTATGCATTTGACAAACGCTCTTATCTTAATCTTGTGAGGAGCGAGCATATCTTTTCCACAAGGGGATTCCTTACATTCCCAGCACCCATCTATCCCTTTTTCGGTACAACAAGTATATTGGTAACACCCCTGTGGCGACAATCTCTTGCCACAGCTATTCTCAGATTTTTACAGTTGCACCCTCCATTTGGATTGCACAAGTCACATATTAAGCCACAATAAGCGATTGATTTTTCGGTCATACAATCACTTTCCTGCTCCATAAATAATCATTGTTTATATTCTACCAGAAAATGCAAAAGAAGTCGACTGCCTTACAGCAATCGACTTCTTTTGACACTGGCAAGAGACAATAAAAAAGATGTTTTTGCAATTTTATGTAGGGATTTGAACCATAGGAAATGTTAGTTTATTTTACACAATGATTAGACTTATCCCAGTTGATATAATCGATAGTAAGTATTATCTCCTGTAAGCATTGCCGCATATCAAATTTAAAAGAATCAATATCATGCTTTTTAGCCAAAAACTTACGATTGTGAGCGCTTAGGTTACCATATTTTTTTACATTCTTTATATATTTTTCAAAATTTCTGCTTACAGTCCAGTGGGTACTATTCAAATAATAGGGGATCAAATCACTAAGATAATAGAAATTACCATTGATATCGGTAATCTCCGAAACACAGCTATATCGTTCAAAGCACTCTATGATTAATGTTTCAAATAACTTTCTCATCATTACCAAACATGCGTCATATAATCCGTTATCGTAACAACAACTCATTTGCTCTGTAGTCTTTTGAATATAATACGGAGTACCACTAAGTATGGTAAGATCAATTAAATTATTAGTGGGCTTAAGTTTTAAGTCTACAAGAAGTGAACTTTCTAACCTTTCTTTATATGTTCTTGTAAGTAAATACCCATTCTTTTTCTTTAAAAAAACGGCATTTCGACCAGCAGATTTATTATTAAGATAAGCAGAAATATTAGAGTACGGGGACAATATTAAATTATCATAACACTCTTTTATCTCTTTCGGTGTAACTTCGTTCCCACTTTCTTGATTACAAAAATATACAAAGAATGGAATCATTTCGCTAGGTGAAAGATTTTCAAATTCTGGAATATACTTTATAAATTCGTCTATTGAAGAAAACATATTAATTATCCTTATTGATATCAAATTCAATATAGTTATTTCCCATTACAGTCATCGTGTATTTACCATCTTTTCTACCTATATATCCATACTTTGAACTGCAGGTATCTGCTAAGTTTTGCGGTAAATTGTTTGGAATACGGAAACCCATAAATTTATAACATGTGAAGATGTGATCAATAGTTATTTCATTTATATTAAGGATGTTTTGAAGATAATAAACAAATGTAGCCGTTTTTTGAACATTGCTAGAAGGTTTTTTTTCGTTTATAAAATCTTTTAGACTTTTATTTGTTCCGGATAAATCCAAATCTTTTAATAGTTGACCGCTGGCCTGTAATGTCCTTTTTTTGGATTTTGTTGTTGATACTTTAACTTCATTAGTTGATTGGGATTCATTGTTTTTCGTTGAAGAATTATTAAAATTATCAGTAGAATTTTGTGTATTAGATTCACTCTGACAATTTAGCTTTCCTATTCCATTTTGTCTGATATCAGAAAAAACCTTATAAACCAACTCTCCCTCACCTTGAAGAAAAATATCGAACTCACCTATATTGATTTTAATTTGCAATTCCGACATATTATTGCCTCCTTTTTTCTTATTGTATAGCTTTCAATTTCTTTTGTCAATATATTTTGAAATTTCTATTTACATTGAAAGATTGAAGCGTATAATGTTATAATTTATAAAAGGAGTTGATAACATGAAAACAACATATACACCAGAGCAAAAGCAATCAATAATAGATCGCTATATTACCGGCAGGGAGAGCTATTTGAAAATATATGCTGACACTGGAATTTCAAAAAGCACTTTTTACACTTGGATTAAACAGTATAAGATTGAGCAAGAGGAAACAAAGAAAAAATCGGTCAATTACCGCAATTTTGTATTACTTGAGAATAAAGTTAAACGGTTGGAAAATATGGTTGCTATTTTAAAAGATGTCGGAAGAATTGATGATATACCTTTAAAGCGCAAGTTGTATCTTGCTGAAAGTTTTAGCGGTGAATATAGCGTGCATTTGATTTGTGATACATTGAATATTTCGAGAGGTACATTCTACAATCACATTTTACGAAACAAGAAAGATAATACTTGGTATGCTAAGCGTAAAGAAAAACTACGGATTGCTATTCAAGAAATATATGACGAGAATCGACAAATCTTTGGCGCTGGTAAAATTGCCACTATTATGAGAAATGATGGTATCGCTGTTTCTGAGAAGATGGTTCGTAGTTTGATGAAAGATATGGGAATTGGGAGTATTCGCCAGACATCAAAAAAACTTTACGAGGACGAATGCAAAAAGCACAAAAACTATGTCAATCAGCAGTTTGATACTAAAGCACCAAATGAAGTATGGGTAAGTGATGTTACATACTTTAAATTCAATGATAAAGCTTATTATATTTGTGTAATACTCGACCTGTTTTCTAGAAAAGTTATCTCATATAAAGTCAGTAAAAACAACAGTACTCAGCTTGTCACTTCAACATTAAAAGCAGCATATGAAGATAGGCAGCCGGATTCATCATTGATATATCATACTGACCGAGGTTTTAATTTTTGTTCAAAGGGTATGTCAGCATATATAAAATCCATTAATATAACACATTCTTTTTCAAAGCCGTATGTGCCTTATGATAATTCAGTGATTGAGTCATTCTTCGCTTCTCTTAAAAAGGAAGAACTATATAGGACAAAGTATCGATCTGAATCAGAATTTTTCTTAGCCATTGATGATTATATGAACTTTTACAATACAAAAAGGCCGCATAGAAAATTGCAATACAAGACTCCTGAACAGAAAGAACACGAATATGCCGTAATCAACGGGCTTTTTGCAGATTAATATTCGTACTTGGGAGTTCGAAAAGGTTGGTTTTTATTTTTTCTACTATCCGTTTTACACTTTTTCGTAAAATGAGTCCAAATGGCAAAAAGAAAATGCGGCCTTGAAAAGCCACATAAATACTGAATTTTATAAATAAAACACCATTGATTCCAAACTCTGGGGTTCAGAACTCAATGGTGTTTTCATATGGCACGCCAAGAGGGATTCGAACCCACGACCTACTGCTTAGAAGGCAGTTGCTCTATCCTGCTGAGCTATTGGCGCATATATTTATCTAATTGACCTACATATTTTACTAAATTGCCGACAATATGTCAATAAGGTCAGACATCAAAATTTTTTTGTAATTAATCTTTACCGTTGTGGTCGGCGTTGTTATCGGCTAAATTGAGTATATTTAAAACATCTTCGGGGCTGTCGGCAATATATTTTGCCCCGGCGGCAGATATAATATCCCTGCTCCTATATCCCCAGGCTGCGCCGATTGGGAGAACGCCGGCGTTAACGGCTGTCTGCATATCTGTGTCTGAGTCGCCGACAAAGGCGCATTCGCACGGATCTATCCCCATTTTTTTAATTAACGACAATGTTAGAGTAGGGTCAGGCTTTGTCGGCAGTCCGTCAATCTGCCCTGTTACCGCGTCAAATATATCTCCAAAAATAGGCGTAAGTATATTTTTTAGCAAAACGTCCGGTTTGTTTGTGACAACCCCAAGCTTTATACCCATGCTTTTAAGCTCGGATAAAAGAGGTATTATGCCGTCGTATGGCCTTGTGTGCTTTTGGCTGTTTTTATTGTAATATTCAATAAACACAGATTTCATTTTAATAAAGTCATCTTCTGTGCAGCCGGGAGCGGCAGATTTTACCAAGAAGCTAAGACCGCTGCCCACCATTGCCTTTATTTCTTCTACACTGTGCTCAGGATAATTATAGGCCCTGAGAGCATAGTTCATGGCGCAGGCAAGGTCCTCAAGCGAGTTTAGCAGCGTACCATCTAAATCGAAAATTACCGCCTTTATTTTCTGCATTTTTACTTACCTCTTTGCTTAAATAAATTAAAATTTTGTATACGGCCTGCCGCCTTTACTAAATCGTGGCTTAAGCTTTTACAATCAGCCATAGTTTATATCATATTAAAAGCTTTTTACATTGTTATCAGCCCTTAAAATGTACAGTGACATAAATAATAATGATTAATAAGACTGAAAATCGAATAAAATCTCTGCCTTTTTAAAACAAGCAGAGATTTTATTAAACTGCAATTATTGCATAAATTATATATCAATCGTGAAAAGCGGTTGATTTTACAGCTGGGTTATGCTGAAGCTGTGTTCGCGCGTTTCACCCGGCTTAAGCATTATAATGTCCTGCTTATCTACAAGATTGTCGTTTTCAATGTCTCTTGTTGCGGTGGAGGTCCACGGCTCTAAGCATACAAACGGAGCGTCGTTAACAGCCGACCACATGGCGAAATGCTTGAATCCGCTGAAATCAAATTTGACGCCCTGGCCGCTTATAACGGAATATAGCTCAACCGACGACGACTTAACGTTTTGAATTACTATAGCATCGTTATAGAAAAGCGAATGCTCAAGCTTAATTGTATCATCATTATTAAAGCTCATATGCGGTTTTTGTGTGATTACGAGCCCGTTTTCCATGTCTATTGACGGACATTCGCAGCTTTCGGGCTTTGAGAATTTTATTACATAGTCCTCAAACTTTTCGTCGCTTAGCAGAGGTACGTTTATAGCAGGATGTCCGCCCAAGCAATAAGGCATATCCGAATTGCCGCAGTTTTTCACTTTAAAGGACTGTATAAGGCTGTTTGAGCGGAGCTCAAACTCAACTATAAGCTCAAAGTCAAACGGATAATGGCTGCGGCTTTCGTCATTTGCGCGCAGAGTGAATACCGCGCGGTCGCTGCGCTTTTCAGAAACATCGAATTCCATACGGCGGGCTATGCCGTGGCGATCCATTTTATATGCCTTGCCGTCCACATATGTTGTCTTATTGCGCAAAGCACCAACTATAGGAAAAAGTATAGGGGCACGCGAACCCCAATATTCCTTATCACCCTGCCAGATATATTCAAGTCCCATTGAGTCGGCAAATGACATAAGCTGCGCGCCGAGAGTATCAATTTTTGCAGAGGATATGCCGTTTTCAAGCGATATAATCATTTTACTCTTCCTCCATATGTTTAAACACTTTATTTTTTACAACAATATTATTATAATTATTTCATATCTTCCTTTTTATGTCAAGAATTGATATATACTTTCTATGTTATTAGGCATATGGTGCTGAGTTATTGCATAAATACGGGAATAAGCTTAAAATTGGAGTACGGAGATTATGGAGGAGCTTTTAGCGCTTGCTTTACTGCTTAATAAAGACATTGTGAATAAAGCAGAATACGAACATGTACTTAATAATTTATTTTTGAAAAGTCCAGACGACGCGATGCTTCTTTACATAGAAACTGCGGCGGACATAGAGACTTCCATTTTCTATATTAATGCCCATATGTACGATTTGGCTTTTGATTATGATAAATTTCGATGCATACTGATGAAGCGGCTGCAAAAGTATTATATTAGCTGCGCGGACATAAACGACTTTGCCGCCAAAATGTATTCATTGTGGCAGCACCTGCCGGATAAAATCAAACACGAAGAGCCGTTTTTGGCGCTTAACTATGCCGGCGACCCGCTTAGCTAGGGCGATGAAAAGCAAAGCAGAGCTATTTTTGAGCAGATTATAAATTCTTAAAATAAGGCTTTGCAGCTTTCATTTTGACCGGCTATATCTGCTGATTTGACAAAATTCTCAATAGCCGAACATGACCGTGAGCAGCATATAAACATATTTGATTATCAGCATTGGAGGCATAATTATGGACTTAAATGGGAAAAGGATACTTATTACAGGGGCTTCGTCCGGCATAGGCAGGGAGATAATGCAAAAACTTGTAAGTGGGCGCGACTGCAAAATCGCTGCGGTGGCGAGAAGCTTTGAGAATATGTCGGATATGCCCGGCGCTGATAAAGTCAGCTTTTTTTCATATGATTTAAGCGTAAAAGAAAATATTGATAAAGCCATAGACGAGTCAATAAAAGCACTCGGCGGCATAGACTGCATAATTGCCTGCGCCGGGTTTGGATATTTTGAAAAATTTGAGGGCAAGGACTATAATCATATAGAGTATATATACGACGTGAACGTAGTGGCGCCCCTTTACATGCTGCAGCTTTTGCTTGAAAAAACCGACGGCAACATAAGCTTTACGGTAATAGCCTCAGCGCTTGGGAAAATGACGCTTGCCGGCTATTCACTGTATTGCGGCAGCAAATTTGCATTAGACGGTTTTGCGCATGCCTACAAATATGAACAACCCGACCGGCTCCATTTTATGACGGTATATCCTGTGGGCGTAGACGACACTAAATTTTATATTAGGAACTCTGATGATATGCCGCTGCCGCGGCCTCTTCAAAGCATTGACAAGGTAGCGGAGTCTGTTATAAAGGGAATAGAAAAGTCAAAAAGATATGTATATACAAGCAAGGCGTTTATGATAGGATATGCCTTAAATAGGGCTCTGCCGTTTTTATTTCCCGTTTATCAGAATTTATATAAAAGTAAATTCTACGCATGGCTCAGCAGAAAAAACGGAAATAAAAAATAGTGTGTTATCTATAGTTGCCTTAAAAGCATTGACTTTTTGTCAGGCAAACTATATGTATATAAAAGATTGCCGCCGCGCAATAAAATTTTAGACTTTGATGATGCATATGTATGCTATTTTCTGTGTTTTGTTGGCAGTAAAACGGCGGGGACATATTTGCTTTGACAGCAAATGCAGTTTTGCTACGGCGGCAGCGCTTGTAATACAAAGCATAAAAGCAAACGCCGTCATCTAAATTATGTTGCAGATGCTGATTTTTTGCCCAAACTGGTCTAATATTGCGGCGGCAAAAGCCGTATTTGCAAAAATCAGAAACAATGCGATAAATAATGCTTGAAATTTCTGCGAGTATATGGTAAAATCTATTAGACTTTTGCCGCTGTTCACTTTCTCAGCGGGGGTTAATGTAAAAGCATTAAAGCAGGCAGTCCTATGCCGAACAGTTATCGGTACGAATGCCGGATAAAAATAGGAGGACATATTATGGATATGGTAAAAAATCTGTCTGACAGCTATATGAAAAAGGACGTACCGGCTGTTGAGATAGGCAGCACTGTCAGAGTAAATGTAAAAATACGTGAAGGCGAGCGCGAAAGAATACAGGCTTTTGAAGGCACTGTAATAGCGAAAAACGGAAGCGGAATAGCTGAGACATTCACAGTTCGCAGGGTTTCTTACGGCGTTGGCGTTGAGAGAGTATTTCCGATACATTCTCCAAACGTTGCGGACGTTATAACAATCCGCAAGGGTCGTGTGCGCCGCTCAAAGCTGTATTATCTGCGCAACAGACTGGGCAAGGCTGCAAAGGTAAAGGAAAAGCTTTAAATAAAATTTTAAGGGCGGTAAAACCGCCCTTTTTTGCTTTTTGTTGGTTTGGTAATTAAAATATAATGCATACTAAGATAAAAATTGTAGTTTTTAAGCTTTAATTTTTAAAATATGTTTTCTGATAAAAAGTGTTGAAAATAAAAAAATCAGGCTTACGAAGCATTGCAAATGTTAAGTTTAAATAGCCTGAAATACAAGACAATAGGCTGCTGATGATTAGAATATTTAGCGGAGCATGTGCTTTGAATGGCTTAACAAGGAATAAAGCAATATATTAAAACACACAGCGGAAAAACATATATTAATATGCGGCTGAATTTGTAAAAAAATTGTGAAATTCAAAATTGCTGTTTTATATGCTTTAAGTCAATGATATAATAATTATTTGTAATCGAGATAATGGAAGAGTTATAAAACTCTCAAGGGGATACAGAGTAAAATGATATATCAGCCAAGGATAAAAAGAAAAAACCGTTTCTTATCGCTTTATGACTGGATAGGCACATTGGTTGTATCTATTATTGCCGTTAGTATAATTTTAACTTTTTTCTTCCGTGTAGTAGTGGTAGATGGCCCATCTATGATGGATACTTTGCAGGATGGCGATGTACTTATTATGAGTCAATTTAACTATAAGCCCAAGGTCGGTGATATAGTTATAATAAGCCGGAATTATGAAAATGATGTATTATATCAGGAGACGTCATCAAAATCAGCTATAATAAAACGTATTATAGCCGTTGAGGGGCAGACGGTTGACATAGATACCAACGCAGGAATAGTATATGTCGATGGTGAAGCAATTGACGAGCCGTATATAAAAGACCCTACAACTGTTAACAGAGGTACAGAGTATCCTTTATATGTAGATGAGGGCAAGGTTTTTGTAATGGGTGACAACCGATTGGTATCGCTTGACAGCCGTTCATCCGAGGTTGGGCTGATTGACAGTAAATATATACTTGGCAAGGCAATGGTAAGGCTGTTCCCGATAAGCGAGGCAGGATCGATATATTAGAAAAGGGTAGAATAAAATGAAAAAAGAATCAACAAATAATTTATACGACTGGATAGGGATAATTATTGTCCCGCTGATAGCGATAGTAATAATTTTTACATTCTTTTTCAGAGTAGTAGGCGTGGACGGAATATCAATGATGAATACTCTGCATGATGGAGACAGGGTAATTATAAGTATTATAACTGATCCCAAGCCGGGAGACATTGTAGTTATTTCCCGCAATTATGACAATGACGAGTCAGCGAGAGAGCAGAGCGGAAATACCCCGATAATAAAGCGCGTTATAGCTGTTGGCGGTCAAACGGTGGACATAGATGACGATGGAAATGTCATAGTAGACGGCGTTAAGCTGGATGAACCGTATATAGCAGAGCAGCAGCAGAGAAGAACCGGCGATGTTGAATTTCCAATAACAATAAAGCCGGGATACATATTTGTAATGGGCGATAATAGGAACGTCTCAAAGGACAGCAGATTCTCTTCGATAGGTGAGATGGGACAGGTAAATGAAAAGTATGTTCTTGGCAAGGCAGTCGTAAGGTTTTTCCCGTTTAGTGATATGTGCGTACTTTAAAATTTGATGTAAAAATACAAATGCCTCCGGCGTGATTGTTATCTATAGTTGGGGCAAAGCTTTATAGCTATGCTGAGGCTTTTGCGGGTGCTTAAAGGAGAGAAGTATGGAAGAAAGCAGAATACAATGGTTTCCCGGCCACATGGCGCGTACACGCCGGCGTATAAAAGAAAATTTAGGGCTTGTGGACGCGGTCTGCGAAATTGTAGATGCAAGAATTCCCCGCAGCAGCCGCAATCCGGATCTTAATTCTATAATAGGAGGCAAGCCGCGCCTTATAATTTTAAACAAGGCTGATTTAGCGGATGAAAATGCCACCAAGGAATGGATAAAACATTATTCTTCCGATGGATGCCGCGTTATGACGGCCGACAGCAAGAAAGGCGTCGGAGTAAAGCAGTTTATACCCGAAATTAAAACGCTGCTTAAAGACAAGCTTGAAAGATATAGGCAAAAGGGCATGCGCGGCAAAATGCTCAGAGTAATGATAGTCGGCATACCTAACGTGGGCAAATCGTCGTTCATAAACAAGCTTGCCGGCCGCAGTGCAAAAGTGGAAGACCGTCCGGGAGTTACAAGAGGAAATCAGTGGTTTTCGCTCGGCGGCGGAGTAGAGGTAATGGACACTCCAGGCGTGCTGTGGCCCAAATTTGACGACGCAGCTGTCGGAGAAATGCTCGCTTTCACCGGCGCGGTAAAAGACACTATTATAGATGTTGAGCATCTTGCGTTAAGGCTTATTGAAACATTGACGCCTGCTTATGAGGAGAATATATGCGCCAGGTTTAAAGTTGAGCCAGATAAAGACGCGCTGCATATGCTGGAGAAAATAGCCGTTCGGCGCGGCATGCTTATAAAGGGCGGAGAGGCCGACATAGAGCGTGCGTCGGTAATGTTTCTTGATGAGTTTAGGGCGGGCAAGCTCGGCCGTATAACGCTGGAGCTGCCGGAAGAACATACAAACGATGCATCGGATATAAAAGCGTAAAAACATATTTATACTTAGATTTATTTAAATAGGCACAATTATGACGGGCAGTATGGATTAAGCAGGCTGTTCAAGCGGCACAAATGCAGCAAATATCTATAAAATCTACTGCTTTATATGCCAAGTTTAAGCTGCTGGGAAATAAAGCCGATATACTGAAAATGTGCCTCCGCGGCATCTTTTAACTTTTTCACCCTTGGTGTGCGTCGGCACACCGGCGGTCTCAAAAGCAAGCGTTTATCCTTGCCGCCCATGTGTTCGTTGCGAAGCAGTTTTCAGCGAGAAGGTTTTCGTGCGGGCAAGGCATAAATTTTTACCATACTGCCGTATGGCAAAATTTAACGCAGTCTGCGCAGAAAAGATGCTGAAAACCATATTCTACCCGGCGCCCGGAAGCTTAAGTTAAAATATTAAAAAGAAGGATTATAAAAAATGCCTACATATGATATGGAGAAATCTCTTATATCAAAGGGATATAATGTGATATGCGGAGTAGACGAAGCCGGGAGAGGACCACTCGCCGGCCCGGTGTTCGCCGCCGCTGCAGTTTTGAATTTAGGCGATGATATAGAGGGGCTGGACGACTCAAAAAAACTGTCGGAGAAAAAGCGGGAGCAGCTGTTCGATATAATAAGAGAGCGGGCGGTATGCTTTGCAGTGGCGTCTGCCAGCGTTGAGGAAATAGAGCGGCTTAACATATTGGGAGCAACCATGCTTGCAATGACGCGCGCCGTCAATATGCTTCCGCAGCCGGCGGACTATGTTATAATCGACGGAAATAAGGTGCCGAGAGATTTGGAAGGCAGGGCGTTAAGCCTTGTAAAGGGAGATGCGCTATCGATGTCTGTAGCGGCTGCGTCGGTGTTGGCAAAGGTCAGCCGTGACAGGTATATGAAAAAGCAAGCGGAGGAATATCCCGAATATAATTTTGCCAAGTCTAAGGGCTATGGCACAAAGGAGCATATTGAGCTTATTAAAAAATATGGTCCGTGTCCGCTGCATCGCCCGTCGTTTTTAAAGAAAATACTTGGATAAAATTTGCTGCCGCCGGGCGTATATACCGGTAATTTAATTTGATATATGCCACTTTTATTAAAAATCGGCGAATAAATAAGATAAAGCAATTTTGCGCCCAAAGAAATATCAGTGATTTTTTCAAAATTTATTTGAGACTATATGGCCGAGACATATACGACAAAGGCTTAATAAATATAGTAAAATTATTTTCTGCCTGTCAGAAAAGCGCGGCAAAAGGGAAGGCGTTGTTATGAATGGAAATATGGGCGAGAATATTGCGGCCAAATATCTTGAGCAGCACGGATATAATATTTCCGACAGGAATTACCACAGCCGATACGGAGAAATAGATATAATTGCCGAGAAAGATGAATATATTGTATTTGTGGAGGTAAAGGCGCGCTCTCAGAACTTTGCCGGACTGGCGCGCGAGGCTGTTGATTTAAGAAAGCAGAAAAAGATAATAAAAACAGCGCTCATGTACCTGTCGCAGTCTGAGAAAAAGGCGCAGCCGCGGTTTGACGTAATAGAAGTTAATCAAATCGGACGTGAATATCGTGTAAACCACATTGAAAATGCGTTTGATTTGAGGGAATATGATGAAGCTTTTTGACCTTCATTGTGACACTGCCAGCGAAATTTTTAATAATAATATAAATCTTGGTGAAAATGATCTGCATATTGATTTAAATCGGGGCAAAGCATTTGACGCATTTTGTCAGGTGTTTGCCTTTTTTATTCCCGACGGCCTTAACAGGGAAAAGAGCAAGAGCCTGCTTTTAGATATGCATAGGTATTTTGAGCATCAGCTTAGCTTGAACAATGAGAGCATCTCGTTGTGCAAAAGCTCCAAAGATGTAACAAAAGCTATTGCAGATGGTAAAATTGCAGCAATATATTCAATAGAAAACGGCGCTGCTCTCGGCAGAAGTATAGAGATGCTGGACTTTTGCAAGGAAATAGGAGTAAAGTTTATCAGCATTACATGGAACGGCGAAAACGATTTAGGGTATGGCCGCAGATGTGAGGGAAAGCTTAAGCCGTTTGGAATTAAAGCGGTAAAACGCATGAATGAGCTCGGCATAGTACCCGATATATCGCATCTAAACGACGAAGGAGCATGGCAAGTGCTTGAACTTGTCGATGGGCCCGTTGCCGCTACCCATTCAAATTCCAGAGCCATGCTGGACAACAAGCGAAATTTGACAGATGAGCAGTTCAAAGCTATAGTCGAAAGGGGCGGAATAGTGGGAATAAACCTGTATCCGCCGTTTTTGAGCGGGCATATTTTTGCTGGGTTTGATGATATTTTGAGGCATATATATCACTTCTTAGAGCTTGGCGGCGAGGATACACTTGCATTTGGCGCAGATTTTGACGGTGCATATATGGATAAAAAATGGAACGGGGTGCAGTTTATGCCAAAGCTTTACGATTATTTGGGCGAGCACGGCATTGATGAGGATATTTTAGACAAAATATTTTTTGAAAACGCCTTTAACTTTTTCGTAAATTTGGGCTGAAATCTTTGACAAAACGGCGATATTGCATTACAATGTTAGCGGTGAATTGATGTTAAATTTATAGAGAATGCTCGCAGCAAACCGGTACATAAAATTGCAGCGGCATTAAAAATAAAAATATTTAGGAGAAATGAAGCTTGAACATGTTGTATAAAAGCACCCGCGACTCGCTTAAGGAAGTGACGGCAGCGCAGGCTATAGCGCAGGGAATATCCGATGAAGGCGGACTTTTTGTTCCGGCGTTTTTGCCAACGCTGACGGATGATGATTTTGACAGGCTGGCGTCTTATGATTATAACGGCCGTGCTGTTGATATTTTACGCCGTTTTCTGACTGATTTTACTGATAGTGAGATAGAGGACTGCGTGAGCGCAGCATACGGTGCGAATAAGTTTGACACTGAAAATCCGGCCAACATGCAGACGCTGTATGACAATGTAAATATTTTGGAGCTGTGGCATGGTCCGACATGCGCCTTTAAGGATATGGCGCTGCAGCTGCTGCCGCATCTGCTTACAAAATCTGCGCAGAAGGTGTCGCCCGGCAAAACTACTGCGATATTGGTGGCCACCTCGGGAGATACCGGCAAAGCGGCGCTGGAAGGCTTTAAAGATGTTGACGGCACTAAAGTTGTGGTCTTTTACCCGGGCGAGGGCGTGAGCATGCTGCAGAAGATGCAGATGGTTACTCAAGAGGGCGCCAATGTTAGGGTGTTTGCAATAAACGGCAATTTTGACGATGCGCAGACGGGCGTTAAAAAAATCTTTACGGATGAAAAGATAAAGAATACTCTGGCAGCGGACAATATTCAGCTTTCTTCGGCAAACTCGATAAACTGGGGCCGGCTTGTACCGCAGATAGTCTATTATGTTTCTGCCTACTGCGATTTGCTGGCGTCGGGTAAAATTTCAAAGGGAGACAAATTTAACGTTGTTGTCCCAACGGGTAATTTCGGCAATATTCTTGCGGCATATTACGCCATGCGCATGGGCGTGCCAATAGCTAAGCTTATCTGCGCCTCAAATAAAAACAAGGTGCTTACCGACTTTATAAACAGCGGGACATATGACAAAAGGCGCGACTTCTATGTCACCGCTTCTCCGTCTATGGATATACTTATTTCGAGCAACCTTGAGCGTCTGCTTTATGAGCTTGAGGACAACGACGACGGTATTATAAAGAGCTATATGTCCGCACTTCAGAGAGATGGAGTATATAATGTAAGCGATAAATGCCTTAAAAGAATGCAGTCGCTTTTCTACGCCGGATATATGGACGACGAGGGTACATTCGGCGTGATAAAAGAATGCTTTGAAAAATATAATTACTTGTGTGATACGCACACTGCCGTTGCGATAGGAGTATATGAAAAATATGCGGCTGAGACGGGCGATGCCACGACGACGGTTATAGCATCCACCGCAAGCCCGTACAAATTCCCGACGAGCGTGCTTAAAGCGCTTGGTAAAAAGGCTGACGGCGACGAGTTTGACAGGCTGTATGAGCTTAATAATGTTTCGGGAGTTAAAATTCCTCAGTCGCTGGCTGCTCTTAAGTCGAAGCCGGTGCGGTTTAACGAAACATGCACGTCTGAAAATATGGCGCAAAAGATAGTAGATTACCTTTTGAATAGGGAGTAAAAAACTCCGGCAGCGCCGTGTGAGTAAATATGCAATAAACCATGTTAAATATCGGTAATGATGGTCTGCTGACAAATATTCGGCGAAAAGCAGTAATGTGAAATAGGTAATTTTCCTTTTGCCGGCGGCAAGGCGAAAATAATGCATATTAGCTGAGTGCAATGAGCCGGCAATACGGTTGGCCGTCTTTACGGCAGCGCGATAGCGAAATATTATCTGTATTTATTTAACTGGTTTGTGAGTAATGCCGCCCGCTGCATCCGGTAGGAGAAATGGCAGCCAAACGGCGGCGGATATCACAGTATTAAATATATTTTATAAAACGGCGTAGCCTTGGCTATGCCGTTTTTACATTTGCGGTTTAAGAAAAAAGCTCTCAGGCCGTACTTGGAAGAAAAAGCTTTAGTGAAATGATTTTAAAAGGAAAGCCGACATTTGCAAAACAAAAGCATACAGCAGCGATAAGCGGTTAATTGCATGGACTGCCGATATTTGGTAGAATACGTTTGCGGGTAGCAGAGCAAGTGATGCTATGGCATTGTTCGGTAACACTTAATGGACTAAGTCCCTATTTGGCTATTCCATGGCCTGTGCATATCATAAGTTCACTGATGATTTTGATTTACAGCTCAATAACAAAGCCCTCAGCGCGGCCGAGGGCAATTAATGGTTATTGGCAATGAATTTGCAGCGCGAAGTTCACTTATGATGCATCTTTTACGCCACTGCAAAGCAGCTTGCGAAAATATCGCCGGCTTGCATGCAGAAAGCAGGAGAAGATTAATATGGTACTATGCTTTAGATAGTATAAAGACCGTCTGTTTGCAGACGGTCTTTTGGTATAGTGGATAGGCCAGTGGCTTTAGGAAGTCTATGTCGATGGCGGGCATTCTAATGCGTCTAAGCGACATAAATAGTCTGCCATATACGAAATGAATATGAAAAATGTGGATCGAAAATAGAAATATCGAGGCCGGGAGTTCGGCACCGCAGGCACTGCGTGGATGCGGCGGGCAATTTTGCCGTCCGCATATTAAAATGCACTGCGAAGCAATTGAAAGAGGAATTAAGCGAACTGCTGGCGATGAGCAAGACCGGCCCTTTCACGGGTAGCAAGCAGCAGTCTGAGTGCGGCTGGCAGACCGTATTATGCGTTTTACGCATCCGCGAAGAACAGAGGGCTTTGCCCGCATAGTAAATACCCCCGACTTTGCCCGGTAGATGTTTATTAAATGAATACAAATCTAAATTTAGTTTACATAAATACAGGAATATTCATCGCTTTAAGCAGCTGTTCGGCTATCATACGGTGACCGGCAGCCGTCGGATGAGCGTCGTCTACAAATAAGTCTTTTTTGCCGTTCATATCTACCGTCATGTCAACGAGCTTGCCGTTTGTCTGCGATACAATCCTGCGAAGCTCTTTTTTAAAAAAGTTGTCCTCTGGATAATTCCAGACATAATCTAAAACATACAGCGACGTGTGATTTTTATTGACTTCGTTTATGACGATATCGGCCTTTTGCGCAAACAGCTCCGTCTGATTAGGGGCAAATGTGGCGTCGTTATATCCAAGTCCGAATATAAGTGTGCTTGTCTGGCAAGCTTCTTTTAATACGTACGGCTCCTGATAATGGAAGCAGCGGCCGCCGAGCGAATAATTGTTGAGCGTAAAGCTTTCAGGGTCATTATAATAGGCAATGCCGGTTATGTATATATTTTTGCCGGAATCTGCAGTGGTATTTTTAATAAAAAACGGAGAAGCAACGCCGCGTCCGCTTATGTCAATAAAGGCTGTGCGCTTTTCAGCAGGAAGACTGCTGAAAGCATCGACGCTTAACATAATACCATTATCGTCGTATATGTCAAAAGTGCCTTTGTCGCTGCCTGACAAATAATATACGCACATATAATTAAATTCTTTTGCAAGGTGAACCATAAGGTTTGCGCCGGCGACATCCGAATACATTGCACAGCCGCCGATGTGCTTGCCGTGAACGTCGCGGGACCAGTGCTTGTCGTCGTGACCCAGTGAATAACCGCCGGCTTCCTGACTGAGCTGTATTTCGTGTATTTCCGAGCAGCGCAGCTTGCCGCCCGGCCAAAGCGTTGACATCATGGAGGCATATCCATAGTTTACTCCGCTATAAAGATGATTTATTGAATTTCTTACTATAGCGGCATAGCTTTCCTCGTAAATAATCGGTGCGCCGGCACCGTGAGATATGCTGTCGCCGAAGATGTTTATGCTGTGTATGCCATAATCGTCGGCAAGTGCGGCAAGGTGCGGAATATTTCTTACATCTGACATGCTTTATTGCTCCTCGTATAATAGATTTACGGTGTTTTTAGTAAGGACACCGTATGAAAAACTTGTTATCCTGTATAGGATATGGGATAATAAGCGTAACAGACAGAGGGTGCCGTATCGCTCCTTGAGGTACAGCCTCGTACGAAAGAATGGCGCCTCTGTCCTTACGGTAAGATGCGAATGAGCTGGATAGCGACCTGTATGGATGCGCTGCATATCTAACGAGGTTGTATTGCCGTAAGAATCAGAGGGAAACCCTGTCTGTGCATGACTGTACATGGGAGGGCTCTTTTTGTTTTACTGCGGAATCGACATCGCCAAGCATAACCATGAAGCATCTATCATCGATGCCGAAGGAAAAGCATTGCTCGACAGCATATCTTTCGCCAACACAAAGGCTGGCTGCGAGAAGCTGCTTGCCTTGCTGGAACGGCTGAATATCACCAAGGCGGACGTCATCATCGGTATGGAAGCGACGGGCCACTATTGGCTGTCCACATATGAATATCTGACGGAACGCAAGTTTGAAGTCCGGGTGATCAACCCCATTCAATCGGAAGCGTTCCGCAAAATGTACATACGCCAGACCAAGAATGACAGCAAGGACAGCTTCATCATCGCCCAGGTCATGCGCTTTGGACAGTATTCCGCCACCACTCTGTCGGAAGAAAACATTGTTGCTATGCGGCAGTTGTCCCGTTACCGGCTGGCGCTGGTGGATTCCTGTGGCGACTGTAAGCGACGAGTGATCGCGCTGCTGGATCAGGTGTTTCCAGAATATGACAAGCTGTTTTCCGATACATTCGGCTCTACCTCCAAGGAATTGTTACTTAAGTACCCCACACCGGAGGATATGCTGAGCATCTCCACCCGCAAACTGACCACGTTGCTGACCAAGGCTAGCCATGGCCGGTTTGGTGAAAGCAAGGCCAAAGAGATTCGCACTGTGGCCGCCGATTCATTCGGCGTGGGATTTGCCAAGAACGCCTTTTCATTCCAGATTCGCCAACTCATTGAACAGCTCATGTTTCTGGAAAATCAGATTGAGGAACTGGAAGAACAAATATCCTATCTGCTCCACCAGACCAACGAGGTCATCACGACCATCCCTGGTATCGGCGATATCTTGGGAGCGATTATCCTCAGCGAAATTGGAGACATCCAGCGCTTTGACGCGCCGGGAAAACTGGTTGCTTTTGCCGGCTTAGATGTGAAAGTATCGCAGTCCGGCGAGTTCACCGGAACCAAACAGAAGATTTCCAAACGCGGCTCGCCCTATCTTCGGCGGGCTATTTGGCTTGCTGCCAGCCGGGCGGCATTTTGCGATCCTATTCTGTCCGACTACTACCAATCCTTGAAAGCCAGAGGCAAACATCATTT
>JABLTR010017030.1_pt1 | contig 33372 bp, 37 predicted proteins | sample 7160071 | NCBI WGS metagenome assembly JABLTR01 (sample SAMN14651230, study PRJNA627086) | human gut metagenome | isolation source: feces | host: Homo sapiens | reverse complement strand
TAGCCCTTATGCCGACTTTTTTCGCTGAAGTTCCAACGCAGCCAAAACCCTGAGTTTTTCTTCCGCTGTCTGACTTCCGTTTTTGGGGAAAACGGAGACGACGCGGATGGCTCGCCCGTGCGAAATCTGAATGCGCTCGACACGGACGGAATCAGGGCAGGCCGCTGGTTTTGTGGTTTGGTTCATTACGACCTCCCTGATTTGATTTTCAAAAAATGTACTTGCAAAAAGCAGCCAGGAGAGTTAACATCCGACAAACCGTTTGAGGAGGATTGCCGATGTTAACTGCCTGTTTGTCCATGACGCTTCATTTGCTGCTTTTGCTGATTCGTATTGCGATAAAACTGAGATTGTCCATTCCGCTGGTGTACCTGGTGTTGATGCTCACAGCGTTTCAGCCGTGGTATCGTGTGCACACGGCACTGGCGGATGGGATTTTTCTGGTGATGTTGGGCTGCGTGATGCTGTCATGGATCATCTCCTTCGTTCGATTTGTAAGGCGAGAGCTGGCTTGATGCCAGCCCTCGCTTTTTTGCGCCGCACGGCGGGCAGACGCGGCGTTTGTGTGGTACAGACCCGCACCGGATGCGCGGTCAGCCGGTAAAGCCGCACACGTCGGTACGACGCGCCCCACACCGCAGAGCAAACGGCTGCGCCGATGAACGATTCGTAGTTCAACCGTCAACTTTCCGCCCACAGGCGGCATTGGGGTCAGGGTTCTCCCTGCAAGCCGCATTTTGGTACCAAAATGCTATGCTTGCGCTTTTCTTGCGCAGCAAGAAAAGCCTGAAACGCAGCCTGCGTCTCCTGCCGCCGTTTCGTACACCGCATAAAATCTAGGTTTTCTGCACTTTGGATTCTGTAGTCGCTACAATAGTCGCTATGCAAGTTTGAAATTCGAATTTCTGCCCTGTGTAGTCGCTAGTATAGTCGCTATGGTTTTCTTACGCCGTATTTGCAGCTCGCGCCCCGGCGATGAGGAACAGCGCGGACAGAGCCTGGCAGCTCTCACAGCTCGTGGAAGGGGTCTCTACTGCTTTCAACCCCAGCCGCGGCAGCCTGTCTTGCGTCGAAACAAACTGCGTATCTTTCGCTTCCGCGCAAGCGCGAAAGCTCAATCGCTCCGTTTGTTTCTCCTTTCCCCACGAAGTAGGCTACTTCGTGGGGACCCTATTTATGGCCGGACATTGTGTGTCCAAACAGATTGGGCGGCATGATGCAGCCTGCCAGGGCTGCCCACGGTGCGTTTCTCGCTCGCCGGAAGCTCGCTGCCTCCGGGTCTTCGCGCGCGCCGTGCGCGTTTCCCAACCTGCGGTGTTATCCGCGTTGCTGGTTATTCAGTTGTCTGGGATTGTGAACCCACCCCCAAATTTTCCTAAAGAGCACCAAAAGGAGCGCTGCGGCCATTCTCGGTCGCAGCGCTCCTTCATTACGTTTTATGGTGCGCTTCGGAATATTCTGTTGTCGGCAGGATTACCTGCTATGATTCCATGATAACGGCGGAACAAACGTTTGTCAATGACTCTTAGCAGAATTTTTTTCTTGCTGATGCCGCTTCTGAATCGAATCGATTCTATCAGTAATTTATATATCTTTACTTAATATATCTTTATTTTATTGCGTTGGATTATCCAACGTAGGTTTTTCCAACATTGGATAATCCAACGTAGGCAAAACCAACAGATTTAGCGGAAGCCGTTCATTTCTGAAGCTGCTCCAGACTTGCTGCGAGTTTCTGATTGCCGGTTTCGTAATCCTGGACTGCGTCGAGTATTTGCGCGCAGGCTTCGCTGTCGCCGGTATGGGCGAGCTTGTGTGCCAGCTCTTTGAGTTCGTTGGTGTGCGAAACATTGTGACCGACCATGTAGCGCATCAGAGCAATCAGCTCATCGCGCGGCGCGGCTGTGTGCGAATGGTCATGGGCGTGTTCCAGTTCATGGGTGTGCGGATGGTCATGGGTATGACCGCAATCGTGTTCCAGATGCATGACGTTTCCTCCTGATGTTCAGTTCCAAACAAAAACACGGCGTTTTCTTCCCCAAGAAACGCCGCGCTTTTGTTTTAGGATTGGATTGGGTTGAGCGTATTAACCGATGGCTGTATTGTAGCAGACCACAAGCCCATGCGGAAGCTCCCCCGGGGGATGTTTTTTGTACGCACATCGCGTGTTTTCATATCCCCACATGGGGTTTTGAACATAAATAGGTGCTGATTTTCTAAAGACAAAACCTCCTTATGGGGTTCTGAGTTACATCGTTTATCAGCAAACCGCACAAGAAAAGCACAGCATATTTTTATAATTCCTACAAATGTTTTGCGTTTAACCTCCCCGGGAGCTTTTTCTTTCCGATGCGTCGCGCTACACTGGATGGTATCCTGAAACGGCGAAAATCGCCAAAGAAAAGGGAGGAACAAACAATGGCATGTTTCCTGGTTCCGACTGCGGAAGCTATCGCCACGGGTGTGGTTTCCAAGGTAGAAAAGAAGAATGAGGTCGTGGCGGAGGGCAAGATCCCATTCTCCCGCAAGCTCAAGTGGCTCAAAAATATGCTCTGGGGCGGCGCAGCGTTGCTGGCCTATGAGCATGTCTGGCATGGCGAAGTTGTACCCTGGTTCCCGTTTTTGACGGCTGCGGCAAATCCGGAGGATGCGGCAGTTATGCTGCACGAGATGGCGACCGTCGGCGTGACGATGGCACTTCTGGTCACGGCTGCGTGGGGCTGCATTGCGCTCGCCGCGGATAAGATCGTCAAACGCAAGTCCGGCGTGGAACCTGCCGTTCGATAAGGAGGAGATGCAATGACACTTCTGACCTGTGTGTTTGCGGCGATCATCTGCTCGATTTTATGGTACAAGCACGCGCCGGACAACACCATGCGGCTCGGTACACTGAGTCTCATGTACTGGGGCGCGTCGCTTATGTGGCTCGGTGATGCGATTTTTGAATATGCCGAGCTGCATGAGGCGTTCTTCACGCCGGAACCAATCGATATGCTCAACGACTTCTATCTCGGCTTGTCCGTGGTTGCGCTGGGTCTCATCATCTGGCTTGTAATCCTGCTCGTCAAAGACCCGAAAGGCGCGGTAAAGGCGTCGCTGCTGAAAAAGAAATAGGTACAAATGCCCGATGCGGTTGCATCGGGCATTCCCATTTTATAACTCATTTTTTGATTCCGCAGACCTGATACATCGCGTCGTCAGAAATGACAACGTCCACGCGAAAGGCCTCGGCCATCATCTGCGCAACGGCTTCCGCCTCCGGCAGCTCGATCGACACGCGGCTGGCGCTGCCGGAATGGTGGCGCGTCAGCATGGCACGGCTCATCCCGTGCGCAATGCTGAGTCTGCCGCCAGATTGTACGAGCTCTGCCAAATGGTCGATCAGCCCTTTTGGATTCGGGAAGTGCGGGAACGCATTATAGACCATGACGCAGTCGAACTGCCTGTTAAGCTGCACCGATTCTACATCGCCGCAGATCAGCTTCACAGATTCCTGCGGAAATTTCTTCTTTGCAATGCGAATCATTTCCGGCGAAATATCAATGCCGGTCACACTGCGGACCGATCGCTTCAGATAATCCGGGATCAGCACGCCCGTTCCATAGGCAACGTCCAGCACATCGATACCGGCGCAGACGCCGGCGTTGTCCAGAATTGTCTGAATAACAGGTTCGTTACGGATCATATCGGCATCCCATTCCGGGGCACAGCGGTCAAAAAAAGCGATCACATCAGCTTTATTCATGGTGTTGGTTCTCCTGTTCTTTTTTGTCTTGGGTATCTCGCCGGGATCAGACCGGCGCGCGTCAGTGCAAATACGATTGTTGGAATGACAAGCAGCTGCAAAACGGTTCCCGGAAGTGTCTGCACGAAATAAGTCGTAAGCCACACCGTCATGGTAAAGCCATCCCTTGCCGTGGCAAGGTAAACCAGCATTTTGCAAAGACCGCCGAGCACTCTGCCGAGCAGTATGGCCGGAAGCAGTGCGCAATACAGATCCGGATAGATCTTCCCGGTACGGATGTGCCGGTAAAGCAGCCCGCACAAAAGTCCGTAGGCACACAGCTCCGGTGCCATGGACGCAAGCTGCAGCGCCGTCGGCATACCGGACAGCACGCACGAAACGACCGGACCGGCAATACCGCAGAACGCGCCGTAGCCCGCGCCGCAGATCAGACCGCACAGTAAAACCGGCAGATGCATCGGCAAAAGCGTGCTTCCCATGCCGAGCGCGTGAAACGCCAGCGGCAGCACATAGCACAGCGCTGTACAAAGCGCACAGATGCATGCACGCTTGACAGAAGACAACTCCATTTTATCACCCCGGCTATTCATTGTAATGGAAATTCTCTGCCTGAACAACCTCCCCCCGGGGTTGTTCAGGCAGAAATCTTTTGCTACTATATAAAAAATCGACCGAAAAGGATGTAGCTGCAATGAATCAGAAACTGGATGCGATCTGCCGGGAAGTGCAAAAGGCATTGACCGGCAAGCAGGCTATTGTAGAAAAGGTGCTGATGGCGATGCTCTGCGGCGGGCATATCCTGCTGGATGATGTGCCGGGCGTGGGAAAAACGACACTTGCCGTCGCGTTCAGCAAAGCGCTTGGGCTGCGCTACCGCCGGATCCAGTTTACCCCTGACGTTCTGCCGTCGGACATTGTCGGCTTTTCCATGTACGACAAGCAGCAGAATGCGTTCCGCTATGTGCCGGGCATCGTATCGGATACCAACCTGCTGCTGGGCGACGAGATCAACCGCACCTCCAGCAAGACGCAGTCTGCGCTTTTGGAGACCATGGAGGAAAAGCAGGTCACTGTGGACGGGATCTGCTATCCGCTGCCCGATCCGTTCTGCGTCATTGCTACGCAGAACCAGGTCGGCACGGCCGGTACACAGCCGCTCCCAAACGCGCAGATGGACCGCTTTCTGGTGCAGCTCACGATTGGTTATCCCGATTACGAGAGCCAGATGACGCTTATCCGCGACCGGCAGCTGGAAAATCCCATGGAGCAGGTACAGCAGGCTGCGGATGCCGCGGCGCTTGTTTCCATGCAGCAGGAGGTTCGCCGGGTGGCGATGGACGATAAGATCATCGACTATATCACGCGGCTGGCAATGGCCTCGCGCGCACATCCGCTGCTCCGGCTCGGGATCAGTCCGCGCGGTGCGCTGGCGGTATCCAGAATGGCAAAAGCATGCGCGTATCTGCACGGGCGCGACTACACGCTGCCGGAGGATGTGCAGGAGATCTTTGCGGATGTCTGCGCGCACAGAGTGCTGCTTTCCCAGCAGGCAAAGACGCAGCAGAGCACCGCGCAGGACGTCATGCAGGCGCTTCTGCGGGAAGTTGCGCTGCCGGACGCGGCATTTTGAGTATGGCAGGTCGTAGAGTTCTCTGGGGCATTCTGCTGGCTGGCGCGCTTGGGCTGTATCTGTTTGCGAACAGCGCGGGAACGCTCTGTGTGCTGCTTGCAGCTGCGCTGCCGCTGCTGTCCGCCGTATCGCTGCTGCTTCCGCGGCAGATCACGCTTACGCTTTCTGCGCCGGAAACAGTGGGGCGCGGTGAGCAGATGACATGCACGCTTACTGTTTCCTCATCCGGGATACCGGCACAGTTTGAACTTACGGTTGAAGCTGAAAACAGCTTTACCGGTGAATATTCTACACGGGTCATGCCACTTTCCGTTGGGAAAAAGCCGGCATCGCTGTCGTGGCAGCTTGCCGAAACGCACAGCGGTGTCGTACGCCTTTCCTGCACGAGCGTCCGTGAGTTTGACAGCTTCGGCCTGTTTTCCCGGAAACGGATATGCACTGCGCAAGCCGAGGTCCTGCTTCCGCCGCAGACTTTCCTGGTGTCCGTCTGTCTGGATCAGGCGGCGGAGGTTTTACTGGACAGCGAGAGCTATTCCGCACAGAAAGCGGGAAATGATCCCGGAGAAACGTTCCGTATCCGCGAGTATGTGCCGGGAGACCCGATCCGGCAGATCCACTGGAAGCTGTCCGAGAAAATGGGGACGCTGATGGTGCGCGAGTTTGGCCTGCCGGCAATGAATCGGCTGCTGCTTGTATTTTTGCCGGAGAGATCACTTTCGCCGGAACAGCTGGACGCTATGCTGGATACGATGGTTTCTGTTTCATCGGAGCTTTTGCGGCAGGAGCTTCCGCACACGCTGCTTTGCACCGGGGAACTGCATGATATTGCTGATATGCCCGCACTGGCGCAGACGGTGCATACACTGCTGCACAGTGCGCCGGAGATCGAACGTACCGCAGCGTTCCTGCAGGAGCACCCTGCACTTTCCTACGCGCATATCGCACTGATCGCAGCAAGTGCCGTCCCTGCGGCAGAGGATCTCGCGCAGACCGGCTGTGTGAGCGTTCTTTTCCCGGATAGCGGAGCTTTGCCGGAGATCACTGAACCAGTCCGCGTCCGCGTTCATGCGTTCCGCGCGGATGCGCTGCGCGCCGGGACGCTCCATTTTGAATTGTGAGGATGATCCATGCAGATCGTTGACACCAGACCGCCGCAGGCAAAACAGGAAAACCGCATATTCCGCGCGATCGGCTGTACCGCCGTCTATCTTGCAAGCGCGGGCGCGCTCTGCAGCATGGCGGGGCTTGGCCGGACGCTGCTCGGCGCATGGGGGGCTGGCACGGTGCTGCTGTTGGCGCTCTGTTTTCTGCCGAAGCAAGCAAAGATTCAAAGTATCGTCCGGCTTTCTCTCTTTCTGCTGCTTGGCGCTGCGGTGTGGGTTTTGTGGGAGCCCTCGCGCGACGGCGTTTGTCTTTTCCTGAACCGGCTGTTCGCCGCAAGTGAATTGCAGCAGGCTTACCTCTATGAAAAGTTGCCCGTTTACGCGTCGCAGGCGGAACAGGCCGGCTGCTTACAGACGGCCGCAATTTTGCTTGGATTGCTGCTTGCGCAGCTGCTGACGCTGCCCGGGCGGTTCAGCCGGACGTTTGTACTGGCCGCACTTTGCGGTGCGATGGCGTATCTCGGTGTTTTGCCGGAGCGCGGCTGGCTGATCGCGCTTGCAGGCTGCCTGCTGCTGACGCTTTTGCCGCAGGACGGCGGACTGCGTCCATGGCGGCTTCTTCCAATCGCCGCCGTGTTTGTCCTTCTGGCTGCGGGCTGCCTGCTTCTGCCGGAAACGGAGAACGCACAGCTTTCGGCGTGGGAGGAACGTGCGCGGGATCAGCTTGCCGTTCAGACGGCAGCTTACGGCGAACTTCCGGCACAGCAGGATGTGCCTGCGGAGCAAATGCCGCAGAGCGAACCGCCGACGTTCCGGCAGGAGCCCATGCAAAGCACGCTGGATGGCGACCGGAAACCGCTTTCCCGTCCCATTCGCGCGGTGTTGGTGATTTTTCTGTTGCTGCTGATGCTTTTTGTGCCATCCGTTTATCTGGATCGGCTGAAAAAGAAGCGGGAACGAAACCGGGCAGGACTTTCGGACGCGGATGCGCGCGTGTGTATCTGTGCCAGCTTCCGCTATGTGCTGCGCTGGCTGCGGCTTGCCGGTCTGGAGCCGGAAAATGTGCCGTTCGCAAGCTATTCGGAGAAAATCGAAACGATTTTGGGACCTGAGGTCGCCGCGCAGTATTTGCAGATCCTCCCGCTGTGGCAGGAGGCCGCTTACAGCACGCACGAGATGACCGAGCAGCAGCGTACGCAAATGCGCGTGTTTTTGCAGACTGCTGTGTCGCTTGTCTGGAAGAAGCTCTCCAAAAAGCAGCGGCTTTGGACAACGTACTGGCTTGCACTGTGAAAGAGCGAGGAATTTTGATGAAACGAATATTTTTGATCTTTCTGTGCCTGACACTCCTTGGCACGCTGTGCGCTTGCCGGGTGCGCCTGATCGCAGACCCGGCGCAGGCCGACACGATCCTGCAGGCGCAGCAGGAAGCGCAGCCGCCGCAGGAAGAAGAACCGCAGCCGCCCGCGCAGGAGGAGCCTGAGCCGCCGGAGCAGGAGTCGGAAGAGGAGCCTCCTGCGGAGGAGACCCCGCCCGATACGCCGCCGCAGCCGGATGAAACCGCGCCGGCGGAACAGCCGGATACCTCCGTATCTGTGGCACAGACAGGCACGGCAGTCTACACCGAGCAGCTGGCAGCCGGCGTTACCGTGACCTATGATCCGAACGGCGGCGACAGCGCAACCGTGTCCGCAAGCGTTACGCCCGGTCAGCCCTACGGCGCGCAGCCGGAGGCCGTCCGGCGCGGATATGCATTTGTCGGCTGGTGGACGCTGCCGGACGGCGGAGAGCAGATTTTGCCGGAAACAATCGTTTCCGATGTGCAGGCGCATACGCTCTATGCGCACTGGCAGCACAGAGACGCCGCGACGCTGACCCTCGACCCGAACGGCGGCAGGATCAAGTCCAAGGAGGCGACACTGGCGCTCAGCGACGGCGACTGCTACGGCGCGCTTCCTATTCCGCTGCGGGAGGGATATGACTTTAACGGCTGGTGGACGCAGATAGAGGGTGGCGAACAGATCCTGCCGGAAACCGTATTTTCCGGCACAGACGACCAAACTGTCTACGCGCATTGGACGTATGATCCGCTGGCGTTCTGGACCTTCACACTGCAAAACAAGACGCAGCAGATCTATCTCTGCCAGCAGATCTCCATCTATTTTGAAACGGAAACCGACGGCGTGACCCAGCAATATTGCGATCTGATCACAGCGACCGGCTCGTTCAATATTGCGGAAAACCGGGACGATCCCAACGTTACGGACGATTGGGTACAGGCGAAAAAGCCTCAGGTCGTCCTCAAATGCGCGGATCTGTCGCAGGCAGCTTCCATCCGTGCCTCGGCGCAGGCGCGCTTCCCGGAGCAGCAGATCATTCTGGTTTCTCCCTCGGCGCTCTGGGCGACGAGGCGACCATGCTATACGCAAAGCTGGCGCTTGCCAAGCAGCTTTACGGCGACTGGTACACGGATGTTGATCTTGCGAAGGCCGCGCAGGAGCTGAACGTCCGTTCCATTCCAATCAGCTTTTCATAATAAAATCCTTCCGGCTGCGCTTCGGCAACGCCGGAAGTTTTTTTGCAAAAAATGCAGATCCGGAACCCCCGGGGGAGCTTGCGGCAGACAAAGCGGTTTGCTATATTGGTAAAAACGCAGAAATCTGCGCAGATACACTCCAGAGTGAAAGAGAGGAATCAAACAATATGAAAAAAGCACTGAGTCTTCTTCTGGTATTGGTCATGGTTCTCAGCCTGTGCTCTGTCACCGCTTTCGCGGCGGAGAACTACACCGGCAAGACTGTGATCCTTTATACCGCCAACGTCCGCGGTGATGTGGACGTATATGCGAAGGTCGCCGCTGCAAAGACGGCCTACGAAAACGCGGGTGCGGACGTGATTCTGGCCGATGCCGGCAACTTCCTGCAGGGCACAGCTGCGGCGAACAGCGACCGCGGTCTGGGCGTTTACAACCTGATGGACGCGGCTGGCTATGACGTTGCGGCGATGGGGCTTGCGGAATTTGGATACGCCGACGCCACGACCGGCTACGGTTATCACAAGAACATCACGAAATACTACACACAGGCTGAACTGCAGAATGGTGCAGAGGCTCTGACCTACAACAAGGACATGAAGGGCGAGGTCACGGCGGACCGCGCGGAGAAAGCGGCTGCGACATTCACGGTTCTTTCTGCCAACGCAACCTCCGATACGGAATACTATTCCTTTGAAGCCAGTACGGTCCTTACTACAAAGAGCGGCCTGAAGGTCGGCTTTTATGGCCTGACCGCTACTTCCGCAGCAGCGAATGTGCAGGACGGCTGCCTGCGTGTTTCCGAGCCGAAGCCCGTAAAGCTGAACGCGGACGTGACGATCTGCCTGTCCAACGCCGGTGTCAGCGGCAGCGAATACGGCGATCTTGTCATTGATGCGGGCAATGCGGAAACGGTCGGCGCGTATGTTATTGACAATTCCAGCAAGACCGTGACTTCGCTCACGCCGGATCTGAGCGGCAGCGACACGGAGATCGCCAAAAGCGCCGCCGCGCTGAAGGCAGCTGCCGGTAAAACGGTCGGCCGCTCCGATGTTATCCTGACCGGCGCGGATTCCGCGAACTGGAACGGCGAGACGAATCTCGGCGATCTGACGACGGACGCACTGCGCTGGTATGCGCAGAACTACATCGATGGATACAACAAGAAGCTTCCGCTCGTTGCCATCCAGAACGGCGGAAACTGCGACAACTTCCTGTATTCCGGCGAGATCACCGAAACAGATCTTTTGAAGGCGCTCCCGTTCTCCCCGATGGGGATCGGTGTCATTGAACTGACCGGCGCACAGCTTCTGGAAACGCTGGAGGCCGCATCGCAGCGGGAAAACTGCCCGGGCTTTGCGCAGATTTCCGGTCTGACCTACTCGCTTGACACAGGCAGAGAATATGACGCGGGCGAGGCCTACGGCAAGTTCTTCCGTGCAGACTCCGTCAGCCGCGTGACCATCACCTCCGTAAATGGTAAGGCATTTGACAGCAAGGCGACCTACGCCGTTGTCTGCGACAATTTCCTGATCAATGGCAATGACACCTACTACACGCTGAAGGAAGCCAAGGAAGCCGGCGCAGCCTACGCCAACAACGGCAACGGCGTAAAGGTCCGCGACGCTGTCGCGCAGTACATCCAGAAGCAGCTGAACGGCGTGATCGGCAGCAGTTACGCCAGTGCCCAAGGACGCATTTCACTGGAAAAGACCGACGAGGTGTTCCACGATGTCAAGGCAGCAGCCTATTATGCCGATGCCGTAAAGTGGGCGAGAGAAAACAGCATTGTCAATGGAACCGGTAAGGAAACCTTCGGCCCGAACGCTAACATGACCCGCGCAGCGCTGTGGGCAGTGCTTGGCCGCGCAGCCGGCGCAGATGTTGACGGCGGCAGCCCGTGGTACCAGAAAGCACTGGAGTGGGCAAAGACCGAGGGCATTTCCGACGGCACGAATCCGAACGGCAGCATCACGCGTCAGGAACTTGTCACCATGCTTTACCGCAACGCCGGAAAACCGGCTGTGTCCGGCGATCTTTCCAAGTTCTCCGACGCATCTGCAGTCGCATCCTGGGCGTCTGACGCAATGCTCTGGGCTGTTTCCGAGGGGCTTGTCAAGGGCAGCGGCAGCAATCTGAATCCGACTGCTACCGCGACCCGCGCACAGGTCGTCACCATTCTGTATCGCCTGATGGCAAAATAAAGCAGATCCCATTCCAAATGCCCTTCGCGCAGCTGGCGCGGAGGGCGTTTTACATCCCCTATATCGGATATTGTTTTTCACTTTGAACATTTTGCACAAAAAATAATCAGTGGGTTTTCGCAATTCTCACGATTCAGGTCGCCGTTTCATTGAACACGATCCAAAAAACGCGCTCATTCCGCATTTTACCCCCAGAGGGGGTTCTGATTTCTGTGCCGCGCACAAAATTTCATCCCCCGGGGAGGCTTACGAGCCAGCGCGAAATTTTGTAAAATACAAAAAATGAAAGGCGGTGGTGTATGTGGATGAACTGGAACAGGAGCGTTTTCATGAACACACGCATGACCACGACCATACAGCTCTGCACAGGCATGACCATGCGGATGGCCACAAGCACCTGCACCACCATGAAAACACGAAATATGTTCAGAACCGGCTGGCCAGAGCCTCCGGACATTTGCAGCACGTCCGCGCGATGGTAGACAGCGGAGAAGACTGCTCAGACGTTCTGATGCAGCTTTCTGCCGTTATTGGCGCGCTGCAATCCATCGCCAAGGTAATTTTGAAAGACCATCTCGACCACTGCGTTGTGGACGCAGTGCAGTCCGGCGATACACAGACGCTTGACGATTTCAAAAAGGCCATTGACCGCTACATTCGCTGAGGAGGAACGCTATGATCGACAAGAATTTTGACCCATGGAAACGAGTCCGTGACTTCAGCCCCGAAGCGCTGCTTCAGGAAAGCAGCGACCTGGTGCAGTGGCCGATCAAGCTCTACAAAGCGCCGAAGCTCTCGCCTTACTATCATCACGGACATCTGCTCATTGCAGCGGACTGCTCGGCATTTTCCTATCCGGGTTTCCATGACGCACTGTCCAAGGGACGGGTGCCGCTGATCTGCTGCCCGGAAAACGACTTTGATATTACCGTGAAGCTGGCGGATATTTTCAGCCTCAACGACGTTGCAAGCGTCACCATCGTCACGATGGACAAGCCCTGCTGCGCTGAGCTCAAGGATATGGTGCTTCGCGCCGTCAAGCAGAGCCGGATGCCGATCCCCGTGCAGGTCACGAACCTGTTTGTAGACGCGGAGGAGGTTGATTGAGATCTCATTCAAACTGCAAATCTCTGATTTGACATATATTCACACAAAGGAGAACCACAAATGAAAAAACTTCTTGCTTTGCTGCTCTGCCTGAGCCTCGTATTTGCTCTGGCAGCCTGCAGCACCCCTGAATCCCAGACGCAGCAGTCGGCGGAACAGCCGGCACAGGCTGAGGATCAGCCGACTGAGTCGACACAGGCGGAGCAGCCGTCGGAACCGGAAGCGCTCACATTTCCGATCGAGCAGTTCACGGTCGGCACGACGGCTGCCATTGAGACGGCGACGTTCGGCGAGTATACCTTCGATATGCTTGCCAGCGGTGTGAGCGAGCTTCCGCTCGTCTGGCAGGACGCGGAGGGCAGTTACCATCCGCTGCTTGCTTCCTACGAAACGGAAGATTCCGTCACGTGGGTCTACACCATCGAGCCGGGCATGACGTGGTCGGATGGAGAGCCAGTCACGGCGGAGGATATTCTGTTTACGCTCGAATATGACGACGCAAACGGCAGCGCCAATTTCGTCTCCCAGACAGACGAGGACGGCAAGACCACGGAAGCAAAATATGCGTCCTATGAGCTTTCAAGCGATGCAATGTCCATTTCCCTGACGCTCTCGTCTGCCAACGTGCGTGAGCTTTCCAACATGACGTCCTTCCGCGTCATGCCGAAGCACATCTACGAGGGCAAGGATTCCGTCACAGAAGCTGAAGCCCGTGTCACCTGCGGACCGTATATGCTCGACAGCTTCAACAAGGAGGCTGGGACGCTCACCTTCATTCCGAATCCCTACTATCCGCAGACGCCGAACGTCGGCAAGCTCACCTACCGGCTGTTTGGCAACGAGGATACCATGTATCTGGCGCTCCAGAACGGCGATCTGGACATGACGTGGGCATACTCCACGGGCGTTTCCGGTTCGTATCAGGATGTCTTGGCTGCGACCGACACGCTGACGCTCGAAGCCGTCACGGCGGCGAGTGCACCGGCGGTGCTGGCGTTCAACAACGCAAACGGCCCGTTCGCGGATGAAAACCTCCGGCTGGCCGTCTCCTACGCGCTGGACTATGACAGCTTCCGCACCATATTCGGCAGCGCCTATGCCTCGAACCCCAACCGCGGCTTCGTGCCGCCCGTGACCGTGGGTTATAAGGAGACTGAGGCGCTCGGTCAGGATCTGACGAAAGCCGCGCAATATATGGCAGATGCCGGTTACACGGAAAAGAACGCGGACGGCTTCTATGTGAACGCGGACGGCGAGGTTTGCGCCTTTACCCTCACCTGCAACGCAGGCAAGGAAGCCCATGTCGGTTACGCGGAGCTGGTCAAGACGCAGCTTGAGCAGTTCGGTATTCAGGTCATTCTTGAAACGCTGGACGCAGACAGCTACAACGCCAAGACCAGCAACAAATTCTCTGAGAATAATATCACCATGGAAGCCGCGATCTACGGCTACACGGCTGCCGGTATGGGCATGAAGAACGGCCTTGCCTCCATTTACGTCGACGGTACGCATCCCGTGCAGGGCGGCTGTCAGGTGTTTGACGAAGAGTTCCAGGCGATTCTTTCCGCGATGGGCGAAGCGAAAACCGTGGAGGAATACACTGCTGCGGCGGGCAGCCTGCAGGACTGGTATGCTGCACATACACCGCTCATTGCCCTCTACTGGGACAGCCAGATCCTTGTCCACAGCGCGGCGTACGAAAACTTCACCGTAGATGCCGTGTTTGGACTCAACAACGCAAACACCTGGTTCTCGATCACAGCAAAGTAATCAAGCTTCTGTTTAAACGCGGAGATTTCTTCGGAAATCTCCGCGTTTTTCTAAAGCGTCACCGCATAATTTGGCAAGATGACTCGGCGTGGGATTTTTCGTCAAGTCAAGGTTTGGAGAACGAAGGAATACTTTGTGTATTTCTCGTTTTTCAAACCGCAGAATTGACGGAAAAGACCCGGCGAGACACACAGACACAATTATGCGGTGATGCCCTAAAAAATTATCCCCCGGGGAGGGTTACGCACGCCGTCCGGATACGGTACAATAATGGAAATTGCGAAGGGAGGGAACGCCGATGGCTGCAGCTGAAATACTTCCGGCGTTCTCTTACGCCTGCGGTATGATCTCCGCAAAGCTTTCGCACGGCGAACGCGTGCTTTTGCAGGACGTTTCTTTTTCTCTTTCTTCCGGGCAGCGGCTGGCAGTCATCGGGGAAACCGGATCGGGCAAGACCATGCTGGCACTCTCGATTCTGGGACTGCTCCCGGCAAACGTGCGGATGCAAAGCGGCTGTATCCAGATGGACGGCGCGGCGCTTCCTGCTAGAGTGCAGCTGCAAACGCTGCGTGGAGACAAGCTTGTTTATATTCCGCAAAACGGTGCGGAGTTTTTGCTCCCCACGCGCACGGTGCGAAAGCAGCTCTATGACAGCCTGAAAAAGCTCGGCTTGCCGCGCAAGGATTTTCCGGCATTGGCGGCGGAAAAGCTGCGTCTTGCGGGCTTTGATGCGCCGGAGACGGTTCTGGACAAGTATCCTTTTCAGCTTTCCGGCGGTATGGCGCAGCGCGTAACCATCGCATTGGCGGCGTGCTCCCGGGCTCGGCTTCTGATTGCCGACGAGCCAACGAACGGATTGGATGAAGCCGGGCGGGCGCAGTTTTTCGCGCTCTTGGATTCGATTTTTCCGGACGCGGCGAAGCTCATTATCACGCACGATATTTCCGTCACCGCACGCTGCGACCGGGTGCTGGTTCTGTGCGGCGGGCGAATGCTGGAAACGGGCGCATCCAGCACGGTCTTGCGCACTCCGCGCCATCCGTACACGAAGGCGCTTCTGGCCGCGCAGGTCGCAAACGGGATGCAGCCGTCGCCCATTCTGCGCGAAGGTGTATCCACCTGCCCGTTTTATGCCCGCTGCCCGAAGGCAGACGAAGCCTGTCTGCACAGCGCGATGCAGAAACACGCAGATGGGAAGACAGAATGGTGGTGCTGCCATGCTTGAGATCAACAACTGCTGCAAATCGTTCGGAAACCAGACGGTTTTGCTGGACGTTTCCTTGACCATTCCCGACGGAAGTATCATCGGGGTGTCCGGCGCAAGCGGCATCGGAAAATCGACGCTTGCAAAGATTCTCTGCGGCGTAATGCCGCCGGACGCGGGGGAGGTTTTTCTCGACGGCCAGCTGCTTGTGTCCGAAAAAAGCAACTATGACAGAAAGCGCGGTCTTGCCATCCAGATGGTTTATCAGCAGCCGTATGCCACGCTCGACCCTTTGCAGAAAATCGGCGCGGTACTTCGGGAACTGATCTCATATTACCGGCTGGCGGAAAACAGGCGGGCGGCAGAGAAGCTGATTGCCGACATTCTGGCGCAGATGCAGCTGCCTGCCAGAATCCTCGCCCATCTGCCGCGGCAGATCTCCGGTGGCGAAGCGCAGCGTGTGGCGTTGGCGCGGGCCCTGCTTTTAAGCCCGAAGCTTCTGATTCTGGACGAGGCAACGTCGATGCTGGATGTGTCCACGCAGGCAAATCTTCTGGCGCTTGTAAAGGCGCAGATGCTGCCCAATGGCGGGTCTGTGCTGTTCATCAGCCACGACCGGGCGCTGACGGATTTTTACTGTGATACGGTCTATGCGTTTGACGAAGACCACCGGCTGAAAGAGGTGCGGGCGTGAAGGATTACAGAAAAAATATGCGGCTCGCGCTCGTGTGCTTTCTGCTGGTCGTGGTTCTGAATTTTTTCCTGCCGCGGCTGCTGCCGGGCAACCCTGTGGCGTATTTGACAGGCTTTTCCGAGCAGGATATGACGCCCGCACAGGTGGCATTCTATGAGGATGCACTGCATTTGAACAAATCCCTTCCGGTGCAGTTTGGCTACTACCTGCGCTCGCTGCTGGATGGAACGCTTGGATATTCGTATAAAAAGGACGCCGCCGTCTCGGCGCTCATCGGCGAAAAAATCGGCTATACGCTGCAAATCACTGTCCCGGCGGTGCTGCTTTCAGCGGGGATCGGTCTATTCTGGGGACTTCGGTGCGGGTACAAAAAGGATTCGCTTGCCGATCGCTTTTCCACAACGGCGCTGATCATCCTCAACGCCGTGCCGACGTTTCTCATTGGACTGGGACTTATGATCGTGTTCTGCTTTCAAAACCGGCTTCTGCCCTATACCGGTCTGAACTCTGCGGAGGCTGTGCTCGGTACGGCTGGGTATGTATGGGACAGAGTTCTGCATCTGCTGCTGCCGGTCGTGACGTTGACACTGGCGGCGCTTCCCAGCCGGTATCTGCTCGTGCGCAACATGGCGGCAAGCGCGTCGGACGGGAAAGATATTTTGTACGCAAGGCAGCGGGGGCTTTCGGACTGTGTCATTCGCCGGGACTACCTCCTGCGCTCGATCGCGCAGCCGTTTCTCACGATGCTCGGCATGAGCGTGTCGCTCTGCGTAGGCGGCTCGGTCGTGATCGAAAAAATTTTCTCCATCGGCGGGATGGGGTCGCTTCTGACGGAGGCGGTCTATACGCTCGATTATCCGCTCATGCAGGGCATTTTGTTCGTGACGACGTGCATCATGGTGATGTCGATTTTGCTTACCGATTTTCTTTGCCTGCTCCTTGACCCCAAGCGGAGATTGGAGGGCAGAGCATGAGAAAGAAAGGACTTTTGCCGCTCATTTTGGGACTCTTGCTGCTGACCGTTTTTGCGTTGGCTGCATTTGCACCCGAGCTTTTTACAAGCTATAGTCAAAAAGAGCTGTTCACGAAGTGGCTCCCCATGAGCCGGGAGCATCTGCTCGGCACAAACGCGATGGGCTATGACATTTTTACGGAGCTTATCTATGGCGCACGGCAGACGCTGCTGGTCGGCGTCTTGAGCAGTATTCTGACGCTGATTCTGGGGGCGGGTATCGGGATCCTTGGGAGCTTTCATGGTTGGGTCGGTCAGCTTTTCAATGGCCTGATTCAGATTTTTGTTCTGCTTCCAAAGCTCATTACGCTCATTGTTCTGGCGACGTTTTTTGGAAGCTCCGCCGCGCATCTGATCGTCCTGATCGCAGCGTTCAGTTGGGTCGGCACGGCACGCGCGGTGCGCGCAAAGGTTTTGCAGCTGCACACACAGCCGTTTATCGAAAGCTGCCGGATTCTCGGCTACAGCCGCGCCCATATTGCCGTGCGGCACATTCTGCCGAACCTGTCGGACGTGCTGCTCTCACGCTTTCTGCTTGGGGTGAACAGCTGCATTATGATGGAGTCGACGCTCTCGTTTCTGGGGCTTGGCGATCTCTACCGCCCGACGTGGGGCACGATGGTCAATTTTGCGTATAAGCGCGGCGCGTTTCTGCGGGGCGCGTATCAGTATCTGCTTGCGCCGGGCGTGTGTGTCATGCTGCTGTGTCTGGCGTTCTATCTCATCAGCCTCTGGCTGACGGCCAAAAAAGAAGCGATTTCGGAGGGTTAAAATGGGGAAATATTTTGCCGACGTTCACGCGTTACACGAAAGCCAGTTTCAGAACCTGCCGCACGGGCTTGCTGACACGGACGAAATTCTCACCTGCCGCGCAAAGCCGCAGACGTATGAAACTCTTCTGGAGCTGGCGGACGCGCTGTGCTGGCAGCTGCGCTTTCGGGAGGCAATTGACGCTCTGACACAGGCCATCGCGCTTGAACCGGAACGCATGGAAGCTTACCGCAAACGCGGCCCCAAGTATCTCGATACGCTGCAATTTGAACGGGCGCTCGCGGATTATACGCGCTGCGAACAGACGGACGGCGTGAGTGTCGAGTCGCGCTACCGCATCGGCATGGCGCAGTATATGCTGCAAAACTATGCTGCGGCGACCGCCGCTTTTGCCGGTTCTCTCGCCATCGTGCCGCAGGACGATGATATGTATATTGCGGATGTTTACTGGCTGGTACTCTCGCTGCTTCGTGCGGGGCAAGCGGACGAGGCACAAAAAACGTTGAAGCAGCATTATCGACCCGATATGTACGTCGGCCACCACACGGCGTATGAAAAAGCCATGCGCGTGGCGGCTGGCTTTGCGCCGATGGAGGATATGCTGGCAGAGTTGGACGCGGAACCGGACGATTTACAGTTTGCCATGACGGCTTACGGCCTTTGCGTACTGCTGGAAACGCATGGCGAGACGGAAAAGGCCGATGCCTTGCGTGAAAAACTACTTAAGCGCGACGGCTTCTGGTTCTGCTTCAGCTATCTCGCGGCATATAGCGACTATAAATACACGGTTAAACCGGCAGCAGTCACTTGACTGCTGCCGGTTCTTGCTCTAAGCGGTTATTTGTTGTCCTTATGCGTGTTCGCCATTCCTTCGGGGCGGTTATTATCCGTTCTTAAAGTGAATAATCCTTCTGGTCGTCCTCCTCCGGCAGCGGCTTTGGCCGCGCGGGGACGCGCTTGAGCGGATCGTAGCGGAAGCGGCGGCAGTGGTGCGTACAGGGCACGATGCCGCAGAACTGGCAGATGACAGAATCCTCGTCGACCTTGCCGGAAAATTGACAGTATGTACAATAGCGGTCGATCTTCTTGCGGAACAGCATCGGTCGATCCCTCCTTCTGCATCTCAGGTTTCTCTATTATAGCGTATCTCCGCCGGAATTTCCACCCTCATTTTTCGCCAGCCGAGGCAGATCCCACCGCTGGCCAGCAGCCCCGCCGCGAACGCGCCGGGCAGCATCCCGGTGCTCGCCGTGACCGTTTCCGGCAGCAGCGGCGCAAGAAAATACGTCATCAGCGCAGCCAGCAGGCCCTGTGCCAGCTTCGCCGTCAGCATCCCGCGGCCGGATAATCCCGCCGGGGCCAGCACAGCCTTCGTCTGCATCCAGACGCAGAGCCCGCCGAAGCCTAGGAACAGCGAAGCAAGTGCCAGCTTCCATCGCAGCGCAATCGGCATAGCCGCCAGCGCAGCGATCCCGCCCGACAGCTCCAGCATCCCGGTCAGCACCGTGCAGGCCCCGTCCGGCAGAATGTGCGCCGATGCCAGCGTCAAAAGCCGTGCCAGCACGGAAAACGCCGCGACGAACATTGTGATCTGCAGGATTGCCTGCCCGGCGCTCCGCACGGCCTCCACCAGCGCGCCGGAGGCGTTCGCCCGTTGGACGGGCAGCGGTGCCGCGTTCGGCGCGTCCTTCGGACGGCTCATCAGACCGACGGCCAGCGCGGAGAGCAGATGGATCGCCCACAGCAGCAGACAGCCCGCCGTCCCGATCCCGAGTACCGCGCCCACCGCGCCAAACAGAAACGCTGGCCCCGCGTTGTTGCAGAACAGCAGCAGGGATTCCGCCTCCGCCCGCGAGATCTGCCCTTCGCGGTAGAGAGACGCCGCACACAGCGCTCCGGACGGATACCCGCCGACGGCCCCGCAGAGGATCGCGGTGCAGCCTGCTCCGCTGACGTGAAATATCTTCCGCATGAGCGGCGCAAAGAGCCGCGCAAGAAGTCCCGTTACGCCCAGTGCGTTCGTCAGGTTGATACAGATAAAGAACGGGAACAGCGACGGGATCAGAACGGACACCGAAAGGCGCAGTCCTTCTGTTACTGCGGCAGACACCTCCTGCGGAAAGCACAGCAGCGCTGCAAATGCGGCGAACAGCGCGAGCACCGGAAGGGCAGCGCGGAACTTTTTCATGCGATCACCTCGGGCTAAATCTATGCGCTCCGGCATAGAGATAGACTGAAACGGAGGGATGGAACATGGGAATGCGGACAATGCTGACGCGCCTGGCCGGGAAGCTCGATCTTCCGGCGGACATCGCGGCGGGCCTCCCGCGCATCGCGCTGAACGGCTTTGCCGAGTGCAGCCTCGACCAGCACCGCGGCATTCTGGAATACAGCACAGAGCGCATCGTCGTTGCGCTGAACATCGGCGAACTGACGGTTGAGGGGCAGAAACTCGAGCTGCGGCAGATGCACCGAGAGCGGCTCTGCATCACGGGGCGCATCGAGCGCCTCAGCTTCGGGGGTGGAGCCTGATGTGGAAGATCCTGCTCTGGCTGCTCGGCTCCTGCCGGATCCGCATCATCGGGGGAAGCCCCGCGTGGGCTGTCTCGCGCCTGAGCGAGGCACGCATTTTGCTGCGAGACGTGACGCCCATCGACGACTTCACGATCGAGGCCCGCATTTTAACGCGCGACGCCGCCCGGGCCGACGCAGCCTGTACCCGCGCGATGTGTACGATGGAGGTTTTGGAGACGAGCGGCGCTTCCCGCACGTTTTCCGGCCTGCGCCGCAGATGGTGCTTCGCGCTGCTGCTGATTCTCGTCATCGCTGCCGGATACATCATCCCGAAATTTGTGTTTTTCTATCGCGTCAGCGGAAACGACAGCGTTCCCGCCGAGCAGATCCTGCGTGAGCTGCAAGACCTCGGCGTCGGCTTCGGGACATACGGCCCGGATATCAAGCCGCAGGATCTGAAAAACCAGATGCTCCGCCGCATCCCGGCGCTGCAGTGGCTCACCGTCACGCAAAGCGGCATGTGCGCCGAGGTCGTCGTCCGCGAGCGGCCGGAGCGCGAACCGGTGCTCGACCGGACGACGCCGCAGAACGTCGTCGCCAGCCGCGCGGGCGTGATCACCGAGGTGCTCTGCTTCGACGGGAACTGCCTCGTCGCGCCGGGGCAGGCCGTTGAGGCCGGGCAGCTTCTGGTCTCGGCCTACACCGACCTGGAATTCAAAACGCAGGTCTCCGCCGCGCGGGCGGAAATTTACGCGGAGACTGTCCGCCATACCGAGACGGTGCTCCCGGAAACGGTGCTGCAGAAGATCCCCACCGGGACGCGGCGGCAAGTTTCGCTCCTGCTTGGCGAACGGCGCCTCCCACTCTGGGGCGGCGGAAATTCCGGCGCGGACTGCGATAAAAGCACCGAACGGCGCTTTTTCATGCTGCCGGGCGGGTATTTCCTGCCGGTTGGACTTGAAATCGTCACAATTTTTTCGTATGATACGTATGAAACAGAATCGGATGCCAGTGCGGCGCGCGAATCGCTGGAGCAGCTCGCGGCGCGGCGCATCCGGGAAGACCTGATTGCGGGCACGGCGGAGCAGCTCAGCTACCGCTTCACGCGGGAGGGCGGCTGTTTCCGGCTCGAGACGCGGGCCGAATGTGTGGAAATGATCGCCCGGCAGACGGGTGTAGCTTTTCTAAAGGACGGAGATCAATGACAGAACGGATCATCAATGCAGAACGGGTCGAACAGCTCATCGATGTGTTCGGCTCGTTCGACGCGAACATCAAGCAGATCGAGGCGGAATTCGGCGTCAAGGTCACGAACCGCGATACCGAGCTGAAGATCCAGGGTGACGTGGAGCAGGCCGACTATGCGGCCCGTGCCATCGAGGCGCTGCTCTCGCTCTCGGCCAAGGGGGAGGAGATCGACGCGCAGAAGGTGCGCTATCTGATCTCCCTCGTCAAGACCGGCAACGAGGACAAGGTCGGCGAGATCGCCAAGGACGTCGTCTGCGTGACGGCGAAGGGCCGCCCGGTCAAGGCCAAGACCATCGGCCAGCAGAAATACCTCAAGGCCATTGAAAAGAATACCATCACCATCGGCGTCGGCCCGGCGGGCACCGGCAAGACCTATCTTGCCGTGGCACAGGCCGTCGCGGCTTTCCGTGCCAAAGAGGTCAACCGCATCATCCTGACGCGTCCCGCCGTTGAGGCAGGGGAGCGGCTCGGATTTTTGCCGGGCGATCTGCAGAATAAGGTCGATCCCTACCTGCGGCCGCTCTACGACGCGCTGTTTGATATGCTCGGCGCGGAGACCTACAATAAATATCTCGAGCGCGGGAACATCGAGGTCGCGCCGCTGGCCTATATGCGCGGCCGGACGCTCGACGACAGCTTCATCATTCTGGACGAGGCGCAGAACACCACACGCGAGCAGATGAAGATGTTCCTGACGCGCCTTGGCTTTGGCTCGAAGATCGTCATCACCGGCGACGTCACGCAGATCGACCTGCCGGGCGATAAGGTCAGCGGCCTGAAGGAGGCCATCCGCGTGCTGGATGGCGTGGAGGACATCCAGATCTGCAAGCTGACGGCCAGCGACGTCGTGCGACATGTGCTTGTGCAGCGGATCGTCGCCGCCTACGATGCCTACGAAAAAACGCGCCCGCCCGAGCAGCCGCGCAAATTTATAAAGAGGAATCCGAAATGAAACATTCCATTGTCATCACAAGTGAAAAGAAGGGCCTCGCCACGATCCCGGTCCGACAGCACATCAAACGCTGCATCACGGCGGCGCTTGACGTGCAGGGCGTGGACGTGCCGTGCGAGATCAACGTCCTTGTTACCGACGACGCGGGCATCCGCGCCATCAACAAGGCATACCGTGACATCGACCGCGCGACGGACGTGCTGTCCTTCCCGATGTTCGAGCTGACGCCCGGCGAGCTGCCCGAGGACTGGAGCGAATACCGTGATCCGGCGACGCATAAGGTCCCGCTTGGCGACATGGCCATCTCGCTCGAGCGTGCGAAGGCGCAGGCCGCCGAATTCGGCCACAGCGCGGAGCGCGAGGTCGGCTATCTGACGATCCACTCGGTGCTGCACCTGCTTGGCTATGACCACGTGGACGAGGGCCCGATGAAAAAACAGATGCGCGCGCGCGAAGAGGCCATCCTCGCCGAGGTCGAGCTGCCGCGCGCATAAGAAGGAGCATACAAATGAAAACGAAATCCGCCATGATCACGATCGCTGGCCGCCCGAACGTCGGCAAATCCACGCTGACAAACGCGCTTGTCGGCGAAAAGATCGCGATCGTTTCCCATAAGCCGCAGACGACGCGCAACCGCATCTGCGCCATTCTGAACCGCAAGGACACGCAGCTCGTCTTCATCGACACGCCGGGCTTTCACCGCCCGCGCACCAAGCTCGGCGACTACATGGTCAATGTCGTCAAGGAATCCATCGTCGACGTCGATGCGATCTTGCTGATCGTCGAGCCGATTGCCAACGTCGGCGAGCAGGAGCTGGCCCTCATCGAGCAGTGCAAGGCCGCCGGGGCTCCGACCATCCTGGTCATCAACAAGATCGACACCGTGGAGAAAGAGGCGCTCCTGCCCGTGATCGCGGCCTACTCCGCCCACATGGACTTTGCCTCCGTCATCCCCATCAGCGCCAAGTGGCACGATGGGCTTGGCACGCTGCTCGAAGAGTGCGAAAAGTACGCGCGGCCCGGCCCGCAGCTCTTCCCGGACGATGTTGTGACCGACATGCCTGAAAAGCAGGTCATGGCCGAGATCATCCGCGAAAAGCTGCTGTGGAACCTCGAGAAGGAGATCCCGCACGGCACCGCCGTCGAGATCACGAAGTTCTCCGAGCGCGACGACGGCATCATCGACATCGACGCGACGATCTACTGCGAAAAGCAGAGCCACAAAGGCATCATCATCGGCAAGCACGGCGAAATGCTCAAGAAGATCAGCTCCGCTGCCCGCGCCGACTGCGAACGCTTCATGGGCACGAAGGTCTATCTCCAGACGTGGGTGCGCGTGAAGGAGCATTGGCGCGACAGCGATTATCTGATCTCCAACTTCGGCTACAGCCGCGAGAGCTGATGGCGCATAACATTCTGGTCTGCGCGCTGCTCGCGATGGCCCCGGTGGTGGAGCTGCGCGGCGCGCTCCCGGCAGGGCTGGCCATGGGCATCCCGGCGCTGCCGCTCTATCTGCTCTGCGTCGTGTGCAATCTGATCCCCGTGCCGTTCATCATTGTCTTCATCCGCCGGATCCTCAGCTGGATGGCGCGCCGCGGCGGAAAGCTGGGGAAGATCGCAGCCTTTGTCGAACGTCACGCGCACAAAAAGCTCGAAATTTACCGGAAATATGAGATGCTCGGCCTCTTCATCCTCGTCGCCATCCCCCTGCCGGGCACCGGCGCATGGACGGGCGCGCTCATCGCGGGTCTGCGTGATTTGCGGCTGCGGTATGCGCTTCCGGTCATCGGTGCAGGCGTCGCCGCGGCGGGGATCATCATGCTGGCCCTCAGCCACGGCGTCGCGGTAATCTTTTGATACAACAAAAAACGCATCCGTATCGATGATACGGATGCGTTTTTTTGATTCTCATAGAAATTTCACCATGATGCGCTCGTCGTGATATGTGCCGTCCTTCAGGCGGAATGCGCGCGGCGTACAGCCGAAGTCCTCAAATCCGAGCGAACGGTAGAGGTGGATGGCGCGCGCATTATCTGCGAAGACGCCAAGCTCGATCTGTTCAAATCCATTTTCCCGCGCCTGCGCGACCGCGATCTGGAGCATCGCGCGCCCAAGGCCGCAGCCGCAGTACGCCGCCTGGATCGATACGCCGAGATTCGCGCGGTGCTGCATCTTGAAGTGTGCGCGAAAGCGCTGGATGCCGAGATCGCCGACGACGTTTCCGCCGTCAAAGGCCGTCACGGCAAAGTTCTGCGGGTCCTCCGCCATTCCTTGCAGCCACGCGCCCAGCGCCGCCGTGTCCAGCGTACATTCCTCGGGATACCGCGCCATGAACGGCGTCTCTCCGGAGGTGATACAGCGATGCAGCGCGAGCGAGGCCGCGTCCTTTGGCTCCGCGCTTCGGATGGCCAGCACGCGGCCATCCGGCAGGGGATAGGCCGTCTCTGCGATCCGCATCGGTCAGTCCCCGACGCCGGGGCCGATGACCTTGCCCACATGCCACAGCTGTGCTGCGGTCTTTGCCGCCTGCATACGCCCGTCATCGCCCTCAAACGCGGTATATGCCGTATGCGCCCCGCAGTCCGGGCATTCCACATACACGCACCAGCCGTTTTCCTCCTGCATCACACCGGGGCCGCCGCAGAACGGGCAGTCCTCCAGCTCGATTTCATAGATCGGATCCATCATCCGCTGCCTCCTTCACTTACGCCGCATCGGCGGCGCACACAGTTTTTACAGTGTACCACACTTTTCCGCAACTTACAACTGCGTCTTTTGCGCAGTACAGTTCAGTTCGGCCATTTTACCAAAACTGCTTTCTTTCTGGAACGGTTTTGCAAGCAGACAAACAAAATTTTTCATAATTCTCTGTACGGCGGACGTTCGTTTTTTTGCAATTCTAGTGTTTATATCGTTAAATTATCATTGATTATATTCATAGATCATCATATTTCGCGCTTTTTAGGTAATTAAACAGGAGCAAAAACTTCACAAAAACAAGAAATTTGGAATTGACAGACGGACAGAAAACGGATATGATTGTTAATATTAATTTTACAAACTTGCAAATGGGAGGTTCATGGTGTGGCTCGGTATGTGATCAAGCGCATCCTGCTTGCGCTTTTGACGATTTTTATCATCTGTGCGCTCACGTTCTTTCTGATGCACGCAGTGCCCGGCGGCCCGTTCAACCGCGAAAAGGCGCTCGACGCGGCGACCATTCAGGCGCTGGAGGAGCGGTACGGATTGAATCGGCCGGTCGGGGAGCAGTTCCTGTCCTATATGAAAAATGTCCTGAAGGGCGACTTCGGCGTCTCGCTGAAGAACGGGCGCAATATCACGGACATCTTCAAGGATTCGTTCCCGATCTCGGCCAAGCTCGGCCTGATGGCCATCGCGGTGGCGCTGGTGTGCGGCGTGATCTTCGGCTCGCTCGCAGCGCTGATGCGCAATAAGCTGCCGGACCGGATCATCGTCTTCTTCTCGACATTATTTACGGCCGTGCCGAGCTTCGTGCTGGCGACGCTGCTTTTGCTGGTGTTCGCCATCAAGCTGGGCTGGGTCCCGGTCTGGAGCACGACCGACGTCCACTATACGCTCCCGGTCATCGCGCTTGCGGCCTATCCGATGGCCTATACCACGCGCCTGGCGAAGACGAGCATGCTCGACGCGCTCAGCCAGGACTATATCCGCACGGCCAAGGCCAAGGGCGTCCGCCGCTGGAAGATCATCTTCAAGCACGCGCTGCGCAATTCGCTCGTCCCGGTCATCACCTACGCCGGCCCGCAGATCGCCTACATCATCACCGGCTCGATGGTCGTCGAGACCATCTTTACCGTCGGCGGCATCGGCAGCAAATTCGTCAGCGCCATCACCAACCGCGACTATACGCTCATCATGGGCACGACGATCTTCCTCGCGACGCTCATGGTGATGGCCACGCTGATCTGCGATCTGCTCTACAAGGTCGTCGACCCGCGCATCAAATATGAGTAAAGGAGGGCGCATCGTGGACAAGCAATATGATCCGAACGTGACGCCGAAAAAGCAAGTCTTCAGCGCCCAGATCGATCTGAAGAAATTCGAAAAGGCGACCGAAGAGGAAAAGAAGCAGCAGGACGTCATGAGCGAGAGCACCACGTTCTTCCGCGACGGCATGCGCAAGCTGATGAAAAATCCGCTGGCCGTGCTCAGTCTTGTGCTCCTTGCCGTCATCCTCATCACCATCATCGTCGCGCCGATGATCGTTCCTTATAAATATGAGGAGATCATGTCCATCAATGGCAAGCGCGACAAGGGCGCGAAAAATCTCGCTCCGTTTACCTACAGCAAGATGGAACAGCAGTACATCGACCAGGGCGGCACGCGCTTCCCGCACATCTTCGGCACCGACGAACAGTGCCGCGACTATTTCATCCGCGTCGTCTACGGCACGCGCGTCTCGCTGAGCATCGGCGTGTTCGCGAGCCTCATCGTGCTCATCATCGGCATGATCTACGGCAGTATCTCCGGCTACGTCGGCGGACGGACCGACCTGATCATGATGCGCATCGTCGACATCATCTATTCTCTGCCGGATATGCTGGTCATCATCCTCATCTCCGTCGTGCTCGATCAGGTGCTCGACCTGACCGGCTCGCCGCTGGCAAAGCTCGGCACGAACATGGTCTCCATCTTTATTGTCTTCGGTCTGCTCTACTGGGTCGGCATGGCGCGTCTGATCCGCGGCCAGATCCTCTCCATCAAGCAGAACGAGTACATCCTCGCCGCCCGCGCCATCGGCGCGAAGCCCGGCCGTATCATCAAGCGGCACATCCTGCCGAACTGTCTTTCGGTCATCATCATCTCCGCGGCCCTGCAGGTGCCGTCCGCCATCTTCACCGAGAGCTACCTGAGCTTCCTCGGCCTGGGCGTCCGCGCGCCGATGCCGTCGCTCGGCTCGCTGGCGAACGCCGCGCGCGAGGGCCTGCAGAGCTATCCGTATAAGCTGGTGTTCCCGGCGCTGACGATCTGCCTGATCGTGCTGAGCCTCAACCTGCTCGGCGACGGCCTGCGGGATGCCTTTGACCCGAAGCTGAAGAGGTGATCGATATGAGTGAACATCTTCTGAGCGTGCAGGATCTGCACACCTCCTTCTTTACCGATTCCGGCGAGGTCCACGCCGTCAACGGCGTGTCGTTCAATCTCGACCCTGGCGAAGTGCTCGGCATCGTGGGCGAATCCGGCTCCGGCAAGAGCGTGACGGCCTATTCTATCATGCAGATCCTGGCCGATACCGGCCGGATCACCTCTGGCCACATCCTCTACAAGGGACAGGATCTCACGACGTGGGACGCCAAGCAGATGAGCGGTTTCCGCGGCAAGTGCTGTTCCATCGTCTTCCAGGATCCAATGACGAGCCTCAATCCCGTCTTTACCATCGGCAGCCAGCTGCGCGAGGCCATCGAGCTGCACACGAGCCACAAGGGCAAGGCGTCTCTCGCCCGTGCGATCGAAATGCTGGAGCTTGTCGGCATCAACGAGCCGCAGAAGCGCGTCAAGCAGTATCCGCATGAACTCTCCGGCGGTATGCGCCAGCGCGTCATGATCGCAATGGCCCTCGCCTGCGAACCGGACATCCTGATCGCCGACGAGCCGACCACCGCCCTCGACGTCACCATCCAGGCGCAGATCCTTGAGCTGATGCAGAGTCTGCAGAAAAAGATGGGCATGGCGGTCATCCTCGTCACGCACGACCTCGGCGTCATTGCCGATATGTGCGACAACATCATCGTCATGTACGGCGGCCATATCTGTGAGCGCGGCACCGCCGATGAGATCTTCTACAACCCGCGCCATGAGTATACCAAGGGCCTGCTCCGCTCCATCCCGAATGTCAACAACATGAAGGAGAAGCTCATCCCCATCGCCGGCACGCCCATCAACGTGCTCAACCTGCCGAAGGGCTGCGCATTCTGCGCGCGCTGCGACGAGGCGATGAAGATCTGCCTCGAGGAGCAGCCTGAAGAGCTGACCATCAACGACAACCATAAGGCGTCCTGCTGGATGAACGTCCGCCGGATGCTTGAAGAGGAAGGAGGCGGCACACAATGAGCAGCGAACTTCTGCGCGTGGAGCATCTCAAGCAGTATTTCCCGGTCAAGACCGGCTTCGGCAAGACCGTTCCGCTCAAGGCCGTCGACGATGTCTCCTTCTCCATCAACGAGGGCGAGACGCTCGGCCTCGTTGGTGAATCCGGCTGCGGCAAAACGACCGTCGGCCGCTCGCTCATGCAGCTCTACGTGCCGACCGCCGGGCGCATCACGTTTGGCGGCGACGTCCTGTTCGACAGCGGCGAGCGCTATGACGAGGCAGGGAAGCCCCTGCTCGACGCGGCGGGAAAGCCCATCCGCGAAAAGCGCATCCATGTCAACATGCTGCCGTACCGCAAGCAGATGCAGATGGTCTTCCAGGATCCCTATTCCTCGCTCGACCCGCGCATGACCGTCGAGGACATCATCGGTGAGCCGCTGGACGTCCACCATCTCTACTCCAACAAAAAAGAGCGCCGGGAAAAGATCCTTGAGCTGATGAACTATGTCGGCCTGAACGCCGAGCATGCCCGCCGCTACGCCCATGAATTTTCCGGCGGCCAGCGGCAGCGCATCGGCATTGCCCGCGCCCTCGCCGTCGACCCGAAGTTCATCGTCTGCGACGAGCCGGTCTCTGCGCTCGACGTGTCGATTCAGGCGCAGGTCATCAACATGTTCGAAGAGCTGCAGGAGAAGCTCGGTGTGGCATATCTGTTCATCGCGCACGACCTGCTCGTCGTCCATCATATCTCGAAGCGCATTGCCGTCATGTACCTCGGCAAGATGGTCGAGATCGCAGATGCGGACAACCTGAACGAGAACCCCATCCACCCGTATACTGAGTCGCTGCTCTCCGCCGTCCCCATCCCGGACCCGAAGACCGCGCGCGAGCGGCAGCGCATCGTCCTCACCGGCGACGTGCCGAGTCCGCTCAATATGCCGACCGGCTGCCCGTTCCGCACGCGCTGCCGCTACGCCACAGAGCAGTGCGCGGCAGAATGCCCCGCGCTCACCGATCGCGGCCACGGCCACCTTGTTGCCTGTTGGAACAAATAATTCTTAATTTTTCCCTTCATTTTTTGACGCTCTGACGATTGACGGCGCGGCGGCATCGTGCTATTCTATCGTCAAACATGCAAGACTTTCTCAGTTTCTTGCAAAAAATGTCGTTTTACGGACGGAACAACCGAATATCATGACAGGCGCGCCTGTCATGTCCGCTTTCCTTTCGGAAAGCGGGGCGGCCGTTTCGTGCCGGAACAAATATTAAAGGAGGAAAACACAAAATGAAAAGAAGCATTGCTCTGCTCCTTGCGCTCGTGATGCTGCTCAGCCTTGCCGCCTGTGCCGGTAAGAGCAACAGCGACAGCACGACTCCCAGCACGTCCACTGAGACCAATGGCACGACTGAGAGCACCGACACCGCTGATACCAGCAGTGATGAGGTTCCCGATGCCGCTTCGCTCGTCAGCGACGCGTTCATCGACCCGATCAATGACTGGGATCAGTACAACACCATGATCGATGAGATCAAGGCCGAGACCGACTTTGCCAAGCGCACCGAGCTGATGCACGAGGCCGAGGACGTCCTGATGAGCAACTACTGCATCATCCCGCTCTACTACTACAACGACATCTACATGCTCAAGGATTATGTCGAAGGCATGTACGCCAACCTGTTTGGCACGAAGTTCTTCCAGAACGTCCACATGACCAACGGTTCCACGACGCTCCGCCTGAACCTCGCCTCCGAGCCCGACTTCCTGGATCCGGCACTCAACAGCTCCGTCGACGGCGCCTGCCTCGCGGCGGCTTCCTTCTCCGGCCTGTACACCTACAATGCAGAAGGCCATACCGAGCCTGCCTGCGCTACCGGTTACACCGTCAGCGAAGACGGCCTGCACTTCGTCGTCACCCTGCGTGAGGGCCTGAAGTGGTCCGACGGCAGCGACCTGACCGCCGCTGACTTCGAGTACTCCTGGAAGCGCGCCGCTTCCGAAGCGACCGCTGCCGACTATGGCTACATGTTCGCCGGCTTCGAGGGCTATCCCAATGATCTGGCTGTCACCGCCACCGACGACACCACCCTCGAGTTCACTCTGACCGCGCCCTGCGCGTACATGGAAGACCTCATGGCGTTCCCGACCTTCTACCCGGTGAAGCAGTCCGCTGTTGAAGCGGCTGACGGCTGGGAGACCTCGCCCGGTGCCTGGTGCCAGAACGCTGGCTTTGTCAGCAACGGCCCGTTCGTCTGCACCGAATGGAACCATGACACCTCCATGACCTATGAAAAGAACCCGTACTGGTATGGCGCTGACGACGTCGAGCTCGAGAAGATGGAGTTCATGCTCTCTGCTGATGACACCGCGATCTACGCCGCTTACAACTCCGGCGACGTCGACATGATCGACACCGTCCCGAACGACGAGATCCAGTCCCTGCTGAGCAACCCCGAGTTCCACATTGTCGACAACCTCGGCACCTACTACGCTGCCTTCAACGCCAACAGCCCTATCTTCGAGGGCAAGACCCCGGAGCAGGCTGCCTGCATGCGCAAGGCCATGAACATCCTGATCGACCGTGAGTACATCTGCGAGAACGTCGGCCAGACCGGCCAGATCGCTGCGAACGCCTTCATCCCGTACGGCATGGCCGACGGCAACGGCGGTGTCTTCAAGACCGAAGTGTCCGAGCAGGGCTACTTTGATCCGTACGGCATCAACAACGACTACGAAGGCACTCTGGAAGAGGCCCGCACGCTGCTGAAGGCCGCCGGCTACAAGTTCGACGACAACGGCATGCTCTCCTCCGAGACCCCGATCTCCATCGAGTACCTGACCAACGACGGCACCGCCCACATCGCTGTTGCTGAGGCCATGCAGCAGGACTTCGCCGCCCTCGGCATCGAAGTGACCATTCAGTCTCAGGACTGGAACGTATTCCTGCAGGAGCGCAAGAACGGCAACTATGACTTCTGCCGTGAAGGCTGGCTCGCCGACTTCAACGACCCGATCAACATGCTCGAGATGTGGATCACCACCTCCGGCAACAACGACTGCCAGTTCGGCCGCACCGCCGAGTACTACGCTGCGCAGAACGGCTAATCCCCAAATCAAAACGGTGTCTCCTTCGGGAGACACCGTTTTTGTATGAAAAAGCCCCGGACACGTCCGGGGCTCTTTCGTTATGTTCTTCCAAACATCGGCCCTTCGTCGCCCTGTCCACAGGGAACGAAACCGCACTTTTGCAGCACGCGCTGCGAGACCGCGTTGCTCGGCTCGGTCTGCGCGAGCACGCGGCGCCATTCAGAGCCGCGCCGATGCGATCCGAATGTCCGTCATACGCGCGCCTCTGCGAAGCTGCGCACAAGATCGACCAGCACATCGGTCATCATCCCGAGGCTCTCCACCGGAATCCACTCGCGGACGCCGTGGTAGTTGTAGCCGCCGGTTGGCAGATTCGGGCAGGGGAGGCCATCCCAGCTCAGCCGTGCGCCGTCCGTGCCGCCGCGGATCGGGACGCAGCGCATCGTTACGCCGTTTTTCGCGAACGCACTTCGCGCGTGCTCGATCAGCTCCGGATGCGGCGCGATCTTTTCCTTCATGTTATAATAGCTGTCCGTCACAACGGTCTCGGCCGTACCCGTACCGTATTTTTGGTTGATTTGTTCGGCACATTCCGCAAAAAGCGCCTTTTTCGCTTCAAATTTAGCGCGATCGTGGTCGCGAATGATATAGCGCAGCCGCGCCTGCGTCACGCAGCCGGACATATCGTGCAGATGGAAGAAGCCCTCGTGTCCCTCTGTTTTTTCCGGCACCTCGTCCGGCGGCAGCAGCGCCGCGAACTCCATCGCGACCGCCGCCGCGTTCACCATCACGCCCTTTGCGCTGCCCGGATGGACGCCGACGCCATGGACCGTCAGCACGGCGTCCGCCGCGTTGAAATTTTCATCCTCAAATTCATCGATTGCCCCGCCGTCGACCGTGTAGCCGAGGTCGCAGCCAAGGCTTTCCACGTCCAGCCCGTCTACGCCGTTGCCGATCTCCTCGTCCGTCGTGAAGATGATGCGCAGTTCGCCGTGGGCCGCGCCGGAGGCGATCAGCTGTTCGACGGCCGCCATGATCTCGGCGACGCCCGCTTTGTCGTCCGCGCCGAGCAGCGTGGTCCCGTCGGTGACGATCAGCTCTTTGCCGATGAACTGCGAAATGCCAGGGCAGAGAGCTTCGGTCAGAGAGACGGTGTCGTTCAGCTTCAGCTCGCCGCCTTCATAGCGGACGATGCGGGGCTTGACGTGTTCGCCCGGCGCGTCCGGCGCGGTGTCCATGTGGGCGATCAGCGCCAGCACCGGCGCGTTTGCCGCGTCCTTTGCCGGGAGCGCAGCAAGCACATTGCCGGCCGCATCCATGCGGATGTCCTTGAGCTCAAGCTCTTCCAGCTCCTTCATCAAGAGCCGCCCGAGATCCTTCTGCCGCTCCGTCGAGGGAGACGTGCCGGTCGAATCGTCCGACGTCGTATAGTAGGTCACATACCGCAGAAAGCGTTCCTTTGCATCCATGCTCTGTTCCTCCTTTGAGCCATTTTATTTATCATAGCACGAAAATTCCATCGTTGCAATCCTGCCTGTATTCCGTCCATAAGAATCTAACGGAAAAACCGCCGCAAAACCCTTTGGTTTTGCGGCGGTTGGCACCCCCGGCTGGATTCGAACCAGTGGCCTGCCGCTTAGGAGTATGGCTTACCATGTGATACACGGTTCGGATGTAACTTCCAATATCATCCCTTACGCAGAATGACTTGTAGTAAACGAACTTTAT
>JABLTR010021262.1_pt1 | contig 33558 bp, 22 predicted proteins | sample 7160071 | NCBI WGS metagenome assembly JABLTR01 (sample SAMN14651230, study PRJNA627086) | human gut metagenome | isolation source: feces | host: Homo sapiens | reverse complement strand
TTAAACTGAAGGGACTGACCCCGGAGGAGTTCCGGAGCCAGTCCCTTGCGGCGTAGCTTTTATTTAAGCCGTCCAAGTTTTGGGGTGCAGTTCAACGTAGTGTGCAGCGGGGGTTCTTTCATGTCCGAGGACGTCCGCGAAGGTCAGCCCTCAGATCCTGCGGTGAGAGACCTAGGCCTCGTTGTACACCGTCTTGAGCTTCAGCAGGTGAGCGTAGCGGTCCATAGCGGCCTGCTCATTCTCCTTGAAGAGCTCCTCGGCGCGCTCGGGGAAGGAACGCGTCAGCGAAGCGTAACGGGCCTCGTTCATCAGGAACTCCTGATAGCCGCCCGCGGGCTCCTTGGAATCGAGCGAGAACTTCTTGCCGGCAGCAGCCTCGGGGTTGAAGCGGAAGAGGTTCCAGTAACCACACTCGACAGCCTTCTTCATCTCGGCCTGGCAGTTCTGCATGCCGCCCTTCTTGATGGAGTGCATCTCGCAGGGGCTGTAGCCGATGATGAGGGACGGACCGTCGTAGGCCTCGGCCTCGTGGATGGCTTTGAGGGTCTGAGCCGGGTTGGCGCCCATGGCGACCTGCGCCACGTAGACGTAGCCGTAGCTCATGGCAATCTCGGCCAGGGACTTCTTCTTGGTCACCTTACCGGCAGCGGCGAACTGAGCGACCTGGCCCAGGTTCGAGGCCTTGGAGGCCTGACCGCCGGTGTTGGAGTAAACCTCGGTATCGAAGACGAAGACGTTGACATTGTGGCCGGAAGCCAGAACGTGATCCAGGCCACCGAAGCCGATGTCGTAGGCCCAACCGTCGCCGCCGAAGATCCAGAAGGACTTCTTGGTGAGGTAAGCCTTGTCGGCGAGGATTGCCTTGGAAGCCTCGCAGCCGCACTTCTCGAGCTCGGCAACGTAGGCAGCGGCAGCGGTCTTGGAGGCCTCGGCGTCGTTGACGGAGTCAATCCAAGCCTGACCGGCAGCCTTGAGCTCATCGGACGGACCATCGGCAGCGATGATGTCCTGGGTAGCGGCGATCAGCTTGTGCTGAACGGCCTCATAGCCAACGGCCATGCCCAGACCATGCTCGGCATTGTCCTCGAACAGGGAGTTGTTCCACGCCGGGCCGTGACCGTCCTTGTCCTTGCAGTAAGGAGCGGTGGCAGCGGGGTTACCCCAAATGGAGGAGCAGCCGGTGGCGTTGGAAATGAACATGCGGTCGCCAGCGACCTGGGTCACCAGACGTGCATAGGCGGTCTCGGCACAGCCGGCGCAGGAGCCGGAGAACTCCAGGTAGGGCTGCTTAAACTGGCTGCCCTTGACGTTGGCCGCGATGAGCTCCTTCTTCTCGGAGACGTTCTCGACCATGTAGTCCCAAACGGGTTGCTGGTCCATCTCCTGCTCGGTGGGAACCATCTCGAGGGCGCCCTTGGGGCAGACCTTGACGCAGTTGGTGCAACCCATGCAGTCGAGCGGGGACACAGCCATGGTGAACTTCATGCCCTTGGCCTTGGGGCCCATGGCGTCGAGCGTACGGGTAGCCTCGGGCGCGGCGGCAGCCTCGTCCTCGGTCATCGCGAACGGACGGATGGTGGCATGCGGGCACACATAGGCGCACTGGTTGCACTGGATGCACTTAGTCTCGTCCCAGTGAGGAACGACCACGGCGACGCCGCGCTTCTCGTATGCGGAGGCGCCCAGCTCAAACTGGCCGTCGGCGCAATCGACAAAGGCGGAAACAGGCAGGCTGTCGCCGTCCATGCGATCGATGGGCTCGAGCAGGTTCTTGACCTGCTGGGCGATAGCGGACTTGGTCTCCTCGGAGAGCTCGACGGGGGCGGCATCCTCGGCGGTAGCCCAGTCGGCCGGAACCTCGAACTTACGGAAGGCGGTAGCGCCGGCATCGATAGCCTTGTGGTTGGCGTCGACGATGGCCTGGCCCTTCTTCATGTAGGACTTGGTAGCCGCGTCCTTCATGTACTGCAGGGCGTCCTCGGCGGGCAGGACCTTGGCCAGCGCGAAGAAGGCGGACTGGAGCACCGTGTTGGTGCGCTTGCCCATGCCGACCTTGGCAGCCAGGTCAATAGCGTCGATCAGGTAGACGTTGACGTTGTTGTTCGCGATGTAGCGCTTGGCCACGGCGGGCATGTGCTCGGCGAACTCCTCGTCGCTCCACTGGCAGTTGACCAGGAAGGTGCCGCCCGGCTTGACGTCGCGGACCATCTTGAAGCCCTTAACGATGTAGCTGGGGTTGTGGCAAGCGACAAAGTCGGCCTTGGTCACGTAGTACGGCGAACGGATCGGGGAATCACCAAAGCGCAGGTGCGAAACGGTGACGCCGCCGGTCTTCTTGGAGTCGTACTGGAAGTAGGCCTGAACGTACTTGTCGGTGTGGTCGCCGATGATCTTGATCGAGTTCTTGTTGGCGCCGACGGTACCGTCGCCACCCAGACCCCAGAACTTGCACTCGATGGTGCCGGGGGCTGCGGTGTTGGGCGCATCTTCGGCCTCGGGCAGGCTCAGGTTGGTCACGTCATCGACAATGCCGATGGTGAACTCGCGCTTGGGCTCGTCGGCCTTGAGCTCCTCGAAGACAGCGAACGCGGACGCGGGAGGCGTGTCCTTGCTGCCCAGGCCGTAACGGCCGCCGACAACCTTGATGCCCGTCTTGCCGGCCTCGTAGAGAGCGGAGACGACGTCCTGGTAGAGCGGCTCGCCGATAGAACCCGGCTCCTTGGTACGGTCCATGACGGCGATCTTCTGGACGGTCTCGGGGAGAACGTCGACGAAGTGCTTGATGGAGAACGGACGGAACAGACGAACCTTGACCAGGCCGACCTTCTCGCCGTGAGCGTTGAGGTAGTCGATGACTTCCTCGAGCACGTCGCAGAAGGAGCCCATGCACACGACGACGCGATCGGCATCGGGAGCGCCGTAGTAGTTGAACAGGCCGTAATCGGTGCCGAGCTTCTCGTTGATCTTCTTCATGTAGCCCTCGACGACGGCGGGAAGCTCGTCGTAGACCTTGTTGCAGGCCTCACGGTTCTGGAAGAAGATATCGCCGTTCTCGTGGCTGCCGCGGGTGTGCGGATGCTCAGGGTTGAGCGCGTGGTCGCGGAAAGCCTGGACGGCGTCCATGTCGCACATCTCGGCCAGATCCTTGTAGTCCCACATGGCGACCTTCTGGATCTCGTGGCTGGTGCGGAAGCCATCGAAGAAGTTAAGGAACGGGGTCTTGCCCTCGATGGCGGCAAGGTGAGCCACCGGCGAGAGGTCCATGACCTCCTGGACGTTACCCTCGGCGAGCATGGCGAAGCCGGTCTGGCGACAGGCCATGACGTCGGAGTGATCGCCAAAAATGTTCAGGGCGTGGGAAGCGACGCAACGCGCGGAGACGTGGAAGACGCCCGGGAGCTGCTCGCCCGCGATCTTGTACATGTTCGGGATCATCAGGAGCAGACCCTGAGAAGCCGTGTAGGTGGTGGTCAGAGCACCGGCACCCAGCGAACCGTGAACGGTACCGGCTGCACCTGCCTCGGACTCCATCTCGACGACCTTGACCGGGGTGCCGAAGATATTCTTGCGACCCTGGGCCGCCCACTGGTCGACATGGTCGGCCATCGGGCTGGACGGCGTAATGGGATAGATTCCCGCTACCTCGGTGTACGCATACGAAACATATGCGGCCGCCTCGTTGCCGTCCATAGACTTAAACTTACGCGCCATATACCCCTCTCCTCTCATATAGGTATACAGGCCCCGGCGATCGCCGGGATGTTGGCGTGATGGGATTTACGCTGTTGCTTCCAATCATCTGGCAGGCAGGCTCAGCAGCAGGTACATGGCGTGGAGAGAAGACATGCCGAGGCGAGGGGCAGTTGATGCGCCCCACAGACCCGACCGCCCGTCTTGCACATGACCGAGCGCCGCAAAGGCCGCATGCCGGATGCTCCCGGGCACGCCCCGGCGATGGGAAGCGCCCGCAACGGAAATCCGCATGCGGGTTTATTGTACCCCGCCGTCAAGTGTAATTTCGGCAAATATAGGCGGGCGGTAAAGGTTTACCTCGGGTGACTGCCGGGAGCAAAATGATCCCTTGGGGACGGAGGGACCATTTGGCGGGACTGGCTAGAGGGCACCGAAGAGAATGGCGTAGGTAGTGGATTCGCCGAGCTTGAGCTCGTCGCCGGGATTGAGTTGGGCGGAACGGCCGGGCTCGACCTGAATGCAGACGCGCGTGGCCCCGTTTACCACCACGGTTCCGTTGGTGGACGACAAGTCCTCGACGTGCCAGATATTTTGAGCATCGCACCAGATATGGGCATGGCGGGCCGAGACATCGTCGCCGACGTCGGTAATATCGCCCTCACCAGTGGCCAGCGCGCCAATCTCAACACCCTGCTCACTCGGCTGAATCCAGCGCGGGGCGCTCACGACAAAACTGTTTTGTATGCGCAGCAAGCCCAAGGGGTGCGCCGGGGCGGGTTCGCGTTCGCCCGCGGTCATCGACATGCCAAGCGAACGAGGCGTGGATGTGCCTCCGCCACAGGTCGCGTGCGCGTAGTCGATGGCATAGTTCACCGAGGACCGCACATCCGCCGAACAACCGACGGCGACAAACAGCACCAGCACGGCCTCGGCGCGCTCGGCGGGCATGAGTTCTGCCGCCTGGGACAGGCGATCGAGCGCGTTGCGATAGAGATTCGTGTCCTGGTGGCACTCTTCGAGCGCGCGTACCATCGGTTCACCTGCAGGACCGCACACCATATTGATCACAGCCGTGGAGTCCATGGGGTTGCGCTGGCGCAAGGCCAGTTGCGACATAATACGCGCAGCCGATGTACCGTATTCGGCAAAGTAGCGCTGCTGAAGCGTGCCGACCGGCGCGCGAACGATAAAGCGGGAAACCCAAGAGCGATCGGCGGCTCGGCTCTGCGGGCTGCGGCCGTCGGCGAGCGGACGGGACGAAAGTACCAAGCCGCACAGCTCGATATGGCTCAGATGCGCCGCGCGCTTAAAGATGTCAAACATGGCCCCGCATGGGGTGAGCTCAACTTGAGATGCCATGACCTAGGCCTCCTTGGTCGTAGAAATAGAATCGGACGATACTTCGACAGGTCCGCCAAAAGTGCGGGCAGCTGCGGCTCCACCGGCAAGCGGAGTCGCCATCTGGGCTTTTGTACGTCGCGGTGCCGAAACGGGAAGTTCAAAGGCAAAGCCCATCGCAAGCAAAAACCACGTAAGCGTATAGGTTGCAACCAGAGCGGCAACAAGGCCGCCCATCACGGCGCGTTGGGAAAATACGCTACATGCAGCCACAACCAGCACCGGAACCTCGCAGGCAGAAAGCGCAAGCACACCCTGCAGGAAGCCCGAGCGCCGATCGCGCGCAAGTGCCCCCGCGGCAACGCCGGCTATACCTGGCAGCGCCAACGCCAGTGCGGCAATAATACCCGGTAGCGACCCAGACCACACGAGCGATCCCAAAGTCGCCGTCACGCGAGCGCCCGACGCCAGCAGCGCGGCCGAAACCACGACCACAGCCCAAACCACGCCGCAGACGACCGCCGCGCCGACCATCAGCGCGCGACGAACCGCGCGGCCGGACGCATCCATGGGGCACGGCGTGAGCGGCTCGCCGCGGAGCGAACGACCGACATTTTGCGCATAGTGGTCACAAAACGCCGAGAGCGCCGCCTCGACCGCTACCGGCTCGGGACGATCTTTTTGATGGCTGGACAGACAGGCCATCACCACGTCGAACAGCTGGGCATCGACAAACGCCAGCGCATCGCGTAGCTCCTCGGAATCCGGCTCAAGCCCCAACTGCTGGGCCTGCTCAGCCGCGGCGAGCGCCACATCGGGCTCACGACGAAGCAGCTGAGTCAAATCGCAACCGGGCGCATGGGCACCAATGGGATAGTCGGGCAGCGTGTCCATCTTGAGACGGTAGGGGCTGGCGATGTCGCGCGTCTTTTTGCGCGAACCCGAGGTGCCCGAAGTGCTCGGCGCAGCTTCGTATGGCGCGACGCCGGCAATGAGCTCGTAAACCGTGCTTGCCGCGGCATAGACGTCGATCGCCGGCGACATACGCAAAGCGCGCAGGTCGGGAATATCGTCGGTGAGCATCTCGGGCGGAGCGTAGGCCACCGTCGCGCGACGCAGCGTGGCATAACGCTCCGTAAACGACGCCTTGCCGCCGGTACCGGCCACGGCCGACGCAGGCTCAAGCGCCAGCGACGAGCCAAAGTCGATCAGGCACAGGTCAAAGGTGCCCTCGGCAAGCTGCCGGTCAAGCGGTAGACGCGCCGTGCGCACCATAATATTAGCGGGCGAGATATCGCGATGGACAAATCCCTCCCCCACCAGGCTCATGCGGCAGAGCAGGTCGAACAGGTCGCGCCCCAAGCGCGCCGCCACAAGCGGCGATAGGCGTCCGGCATCGTCCACGGCGAGTCGCGAGCGCAAGCGGGCGAGCGTCTCGCCCTCGACCCATTCCATGACAATTGCAGGCACACCGTCAACCTCGCCCCAGCCATAGAGGCGGGGAAAGCCCTTAAGGCCCGAAAGGGCGCGATGGCATTCATATTCCTCGCGAAATGCCGCTTTGAACTTGGCGACCAGCGACTCATGGGCGGCATCGTCGTCAAACTCATCGCGCGTCGGCAAGATGAGCTGTTTGAGTGCTACGGCCTCGCCTTGGGCGTTGACAGCACGCGTCACGCGGCCGATACCGCCACGGCGCATGGTGGCATCGTCGGCAAACAGTATCGTAAAACGACGCAGATAGGCAGGCAGTTCGTCCTGACCGAGCGCAATGGCCGGCTCAAACCCGTCGACACGCGCCAGGCGCAGGCCGACCATGGGATCGCGACCGAGCGATTGTGGTGTGGTGGATGCAAGATCGGTCATCATAGGGCAAGCGCCGCCACGTTATTGTTGAAGTTACCGAGCGCGACGTCATCATCGCCGTAATGGCCGACCCATTGACATAGGTTGGTGTAACAGCCCCACAGATTGGCATACTGCTGATACCACTTTGACCGGGGCGAGAATGTCTGACGACCGAACTCGGCTCGAATGACAAACATCTCCCCGACCAGGCTGTCGCACGGCCTGGGATCTCCCGTAGAGTTATAGGTCGAAACCACGTCATTGGCACGAGAAACATAGCCGTCGAGCATGTTGTACTTGGTCACAAGCCAACTGTGAATGCTCTCTTCCTCAGCAGCGGAAAGGCCACCGGAGTTTGCATCGTTGTCAGTGTTGCCGCCCGTCGAGCCGCCGTTTCCAGACCCTCCGGCAGAGGAACCCGACCCAGAGCCGCCGCCCGAACTCGACGAATCCGAGCCGGAGCCAGAAGTATCCGAGCTACCGGGCTTTCCGGACTGCTGGGCGTCCTGCTCCTTCTGCTGCTCGACCTTATTCACCGTTGCCGCCACGCTATTGTTGGACAACCGATCGATGATCTTGGTGTTGGTGAGCACGATGGTTTTGCCATTGGCAAGCGTGACTTCGTTGTCCGGGGCCTCGGCGCCGTCCGCGTCGTCAGTGCCAAACACAATATGCGCGACCACACTTGCCCAAGCATATCCAGTCGTGGTGCCCAGGTCACTTTTGACCTCATGCCCCACGCGCGGTTCGCGTGCGGCATGTGCCTGTATCATGGACGGCACGGTCATGCCATAGGCAGAAACGCCAGCTATGACCAGCACCAGCGAGCAAGACAGCAATGCGTACGCCCGCGGCGCCAAGCCCAGTCGGCGTCGCATGCGCACCGCGGCGCCGCGCTTTGTCTGAGTGCCACCGGGCCGCATGCGTTCTCCTCCAACAAAAACACGCCGCTCGGGAGCGGCGCATTCATTCGAATCCATATTTGAGTGTATCAGCGAACCCAAAAGGTTGCGCAACGAATGGGCAAATTAAGGATGCGAGTGGAAGCATCCATGCGATAAGCGGATACAAAGCATCTTTGTTGCACAACAAACTTACAGTCGCACGGGAAAATTATGACTACCCCGTGCGTCGCGAGGAAAACATACGGCAGGAGCAGGCTCGCCACCTAAATCGTGCGACGGGCCTCGATGGCACGCCCAAGCGTAAGCTCGTCGGCATACTCCAGGTCGCCGCCCACGGGCAGGCCGCTTGCCAGACGCGACACCTCAACGCCCAGCGGCTTGATAGTGCGGGCCAGGTAGCTCGCCGTGGTCTCGCCCTCAATATTGGGGTTGGTGGCGATGATGACCTCATGGATATCCTCGTGGCCCAAACGCGCCAGCAGCTCGCGGATGTGCAACTGCTCGGGACCAATCTTGTCCATGGGGCTGATCACGCCGCCCAATACGTGGTAGAGACCGTGGTAGCTGCCCGTGCGCTCAATCGCCTGGACATCGCGCGGCTCGCCCACCACGCAAATGCGAGTGGTGTCGCGCATCGAATCCTGGCAGATGGAGCACTCGTCGGCCGTGGCGTAGTTAAAGCAACGGCTGCAAAAGTGAACCTCCTGCTTAACCTCCAGGATGGCCTCGGCCAGGCGGCGCGCCTCCTCGGCGTCAGCCTCCAACAGGTAATAGGCGATGCGCTGAGCCGACTTGGGGCCAATGCCCGGCAGGCGACCCAGCTCATCGAGCAATTTTTGCAGGCTATGGTTAGCACTCATATATATGCGCGTCTTAGAACGGCATGCCCGGGATGTTGAGGCCGCCGGTGATGGCGCCCATCTGCTTGTTGGCGAGCTCGTTGACGCCGCGGACGGCCTCGTTGACGGCAGCCATAATCATGTCCTGCAGCATATCGACGTCCTCGGGATCGAGGGCATCGGGATCGATGGTGAGGTTGACGAGCTCCATCTCGCCGTTAACGGTCACCTTGACCATGCCGCCGCCGGCAGAGGCGTCGACGGTCTGGGACTTGAGGTTCTCCTGCGCGGCGGCAAGCTGCTCCTGCATCTTGCGAGCCTGCTTCATCATCTGCTGCATGTTCATACCGGCCATGATGGCTCCTTTACGTGCGGCCGCGCAACGAGCTGCAAGGGCAGCCGGAACGCGGCGGGACTTTCAAACTCAAAAATCGTACCACGGCGCGCGGCCAGCGAGCGGGGCGGACGTGTTACCTCAGTCGATATACATGTCCTCTAGCGAAACGCACCGCCCAAGATTATGCAAGGTCGAATTATGCAAGGTTGCATAATATCGCACACTCAATCTAGTAGAGCCGAATCCGGCATTTCATGTGTGCCACTAAATAGCTAAATGCCGAACCGCTGCTCGAGGCGGCGCACATGGCGGCAGGGTATAATTTGATTGTCATAGATAGCAATTTGGAGGTGCCCCATGAATGCCCCCGACGCGCTCCAAAACATCCGCTCAAAACACCCCGCTCTATATTTGGTTATCTATCTCTTTGCCGGCTGGGCATTGCTGGTTGTCGTCGCCCACGCTATAGCCTTTGGAGCAGAACTGTTAGTAGCCAGCTCGGACCAGCCCGCCGTCAAATGGGAAGCGACCGATGAGTGCACCGACGGAACCCGAACCATTTACTACAACAGCCCGTCCCTCTACCAGGAGTTCAAGGTCAAGATAGAGGACGCCAAGATTGTCGATGCCGAGCCAGGCGTTTATTTGGCAATCGGAGCAACCGTCAACGCCGAACAAGTCGAGTACACGGACAGCCATGCGACGTATCGCATCGACCTCAGCATCCTAGGCCGACCGTCACGTACCTGTCTGCTCGAATGCGACATACGCGGCACCACACTACACATGTCCGAAATACAAATGCGCCCGGATAAAAAGCCCCTAAAGAGCTAGGGGTCCTAAGCCCAACAAGCGATTCTCAACAGTAAAACGACAGCCCACCGGTTGTTTCTTTCCAGCGTTTGCAAATCAGCGCATGGTTAGATGAAACAAACTGCATGATATCGCGTAAATCCCGAGCAGGAATATCGCCCTTGTTATGGGCCAGCTTGCATCCGCCGGAGCGGGTAAGCCATATCTTGGTCGCCTCGGCGGTGGGGCGCTTGACCGCGATATGAACATGGACGGGCTCGCCGTTCTCCCCTGTCCAGAAAAAGATGATGTACGGCCCGAGTCGGAAAAGACTAGGAATAGACCCGTCCGCCTTCGTAAGCAAAACGCAAGATGAGCGGGGCGTTGTTGCGTACAAAATCATCGAGTTCTTTGAGGTCTGCTTCGCTAAAGCCCTCGTGCGACACCCAATTGAATGCCGGCAAGATGCACTCCGCCGTGTCAAAACCCCAATCGCGTGGGCGCTCCACAACGACCTTCACCGTGTTGTCCTCCCGGACTTCGGAATACGAAACCTGCGTATCGTCCTCAAGGCGGACATATTCCCACATCATAAGCTCGCTCCGTTCAAAGACGTCTCTTCTTGAGCAGTATACCCGCCTGTACAGCTACTCCACCGGCTTGAAGATGGTGGACTGACCGAAGACGCTGCGGATGAGGGCTTTGGCCTCGTCCTCGGTCTGCGGGATGCTTGGGGCTGCGCCCTGATGGCCGAAGGGACTGCCCGCGCCGGGGTTGGACTCCCAGGGAGCTGCAGGAGCGTCCTCCTCTTTGGGGGCAGTTGCAGCGGGCTTGGGCGCGGACGCCGTGGCCGGCACGTCGAACGGGGGCAGATCGTCCCCGCCTGCATCGGCGGCAAAACCGGCGACCATGGCATCGTCGTAGGGCACCTGCTCGGATTCCCACGGTGCAGACTGCGCGGACGGCTGAGCCTTGGGAGCGGACGCGCGCTCGGGCACGCGGGGCGCGGGCTCAGTCGGGAGCTTGCCCGTGGCGGGAGCGCCGGCAGGGTTGTCCGAGCGCAGCCAGGGGGCCTTGCCCAGGTCGGATGACTTGGGCGCAGGCGCAGCGGCAGGCTTGGGCGTGGGGACCGAAGCAGCCGATTTGGCCGCGGCTGGCTTAGGCGCCGACGGGGTCGATGCCGCTACCGGTGCCGCTTGCTGCTGCGGCGCGCTGGCGCTCGAGGATACAGGGGCCGCCGAGGACACGGGCTGCGGGTCCGCAGATGCCGCAGCCCGTGCAGATGGAGAATGCTCCTCATGTTGAGGAGCCGGCGTGCCACCTCCATCCAGGACGTAGTCGACGGTGCGACGACCGAAGACCGCGCAGACCGTCGGCAGGACCACCGATTGCGTGTCGGCGCGGCCGAGCATCTTGATGGCAAAGGTCGAGCCCGCGGGGAACGAGACCGTGAGCTTGGAGCCGTCGTCGGCCGTGGCGCGGGCGTTGAGCAAAAGCCCTGCGTAGGAAGCCTGACGCGCCTTGACACGCTCGACAACCTCGGCCCATTTGCGCTGCAGCTCTCCGGCATCCTCGACCGCGGGCGTCTCGGCAGCACCGGCGGCAGCAACCTGGGCGGCGGTGTTGGGCTGGGGCTTAGGTGCCGGAGCGGTGGCAGGCGCGGGGGCCGCAACGGGCTGAGGCGTCGGAGCCGGCGCAGACTGAGGTGCAGACGCTGCAGGCTTGGAAGCCGACACGGACGCAGAACGGGGCGCAGGCTGAGCCGCCGGAGCGGCAGCACCACGGTCCCAAGGCATACCGCCCTGGCGCGCGGACGTATCAGCGGGGGTAGCAGATGCCGCCGGAGCAGCAGCACGGACGCCCGAAATGAGCGTCGGTTGCTGGGCAGCAGCGGGTACGGATGCTGCAGGCGCGGCGGCCTGAGCAGCAGCCACGCTCGCCGGAACGGCGGCGTTGGCAACCATGGCCTCCAGGCGTGCCACGCGCTCGGCCAATGCCTCAATCGTTATATCAGCCTCGGGACGTGCCAGACGCATGCAGGCAATCTCGAGCACCAGGCGCACGTCGCTCGCGCCCCTCATCTCCAGTGCGGCATCGTCGAGCACTGTCAGCACACGAGCCAGGCGGTCGGCAGGATGCTCGCCAAAGGCAGCGGCCTCGGCAGCAAGCGCCTCGGCCTGCTCGGAGCCGCCCTCAAACAACTCGGCACGGGCACCGGAAACGCAGGCAACATACACGTCGCGCACGTGCGCCACCAGGTCGCGCGTCAGTTCCAGCAGATCGTTACCTTCCTCGACCTGCGCGCGAATAAGCCCATACAGCTCGGCAACATCGCGATCGGCAATGGCGCGGGAAAACTCGCCCAGAATCTGGTCCGAAACCTCGCCTAAAAGCGAGCGGGCGTCGTCCGCATGCACAGAACCGTTACCAAAGACGCTCAGCTGCTCCAGCGTGGACAATGCGTCGCGCATGCCACCCTTGGCATGGCGCGCCACGATAGCCAGCGCCTCGTCTTCGTAATCGAAGCCCTCCTGCTCGCACACGTATGCCAGGCGATGCTCAATATCCTCGTTACCGATGCGATGGAAATCGAAACGCTGGCAGCGCGAGAGGATGGTCTCCAGAATCTTTTGCGGGTCGGTGGTGCACAGCACAAAGATCACGTGTGCCGGCGGCTCCTCGAGCGTCTTGAGCAGCGCGTTGAACGCCGCCGTCGTGAGCATGTGGACCTCGTCGATGATATAGATCTTGTACTTGCCGCGCACCGGGGCAAAGTTGACGGAGTTGATGATCTCCTCGCGCACGTTGTCCACGCCGGTACGGCTTGCGGCATCGAGCTCGTAGACATCCGGGTGGTTGCCCTCGGCAATGAGCTCGCACTCCTCACAGGTACCGTCGGGCATGCAGCCGCTTGCACCCTCGGCGCGCGCCACCTCGGCATTGCGGCACAGCAGCGCCTTGGCCAGAATGCGCGCCATGGTGGTCTTGCCCGTGCCGCGCGGTCCGCAGAACAGGTAGGCGTGGGACAGGCGCCCCTCGGTGATGGCGTGCTCGAGCGTCGAGACGATATGCTGCTGGCCCACCACGGAGTCGAAGGTGAGCGGGCGATACTTTCGGTACAACGATTCCATGGGTGCTCCCCCGGGTATACTGAGTCTTGTTGCCGCGGCGGCCATGCGGTCGCACGGCATACTGCATTCCATAATAACCCGTACGGCGAGCCCGCCGCGATAGGAGTCCAAAGAGCATGGCAGACGCAGAGAGCAACCTCGTTCCCTCCGAAGCAGCCGACCAGGTCGAGGTCGCGCTCGAGGCGCAGGCCGCGGCCGATGACGGCATCCTGTACCTCAACGAGTACCAGTACGAAAACGACCTCGTCACCGACTTTGCGCGCCTGGTCGCCTCGCCCAGGCGCCGTGGCTCCCTGTACGTCGCCGCCGCGATTGCCGCGCTCATCGGCATCGGCATGCTGGTGGCCGGCGGCAGCTGGATCAAGTTTGGCGTCGTCCTGATCGTGTTCGGCGCCTTTTTGGCCTGGTGGAGCAAAAACCTGCACCACACGCTCGCCCGCGACTTTATCGATGCCGTCGAGGCCGACGAGTCCATGGGCGGCCGCTATCGCCGCGTCGCCGCCAACGAAGACGGTCTGATGGTCTGGGGCAAGAGCGGCAAGTCGCAGTTCTTCCCGTTTGAGAAGCTCGACCACGTGCTCGACGGCGAGCGCATCTTTGTGGCCATGTTCGCCGACCAGGGCGTGACGATCCCCAAGGACACCTTTGTTCGCGGCGATGCCGAGCAGTTTGGCACCTTCCTCAAGGCGCGCATCAACAAAAAACTCCGCATTGAGACCAAACGCAAGAAGATGAAGGCCGAGAAGGCCGCCGCCGAGGCCAAGCAGGGCGACAAGCCCCAGGAGACCAAGGGCAAGCAACGCAAGCAGAAGAAGAACAAGAAGAAGCGCTAAGGCCAAGTCAGATAGGCCACCTCGCCCCGCTATCCTCCCCATGCACCCGAGCGTGCTACACTAGCAGCATCTATGCCACCGCGAACGGCTCGGCTCCGCGCCCGCCACTCGCAAACGAACTTTAAACGCACGAGGGTTGGCCATGCCGCTTTTCTCGCAACATACCGCCCGGTTCTCGCCGGACGTTCCTTTGGAGGGCACCAGCTCTCGCGAGCTGCTCAAGCGGTACCAGCCGCTCGAGACACTTGCGACCGGCGGTTTTGGCTCCATCGAGATCTGCCGCGACACGCACCTGCGCCGCCGCGTCGCCATTAAGCGCATCCCCCTTATCAACGGCGCCGGCATGCCCGCCAGCGACATCATGGATGTCCTGCGCGAGGCGCACACTGCCGCCATGCTTCAACATCCTAATATCGTGCAGGTCATCGACTTTACGCACGACACCGCCTATGCCTACTTGGTCATGGAGTATGTCGACGGTATGTCGTTGGCCGAGTTTTTGCATCGCGTGGACGGCCACTCGCTCACCTTTGACGAGGCCGCAGCCATTACCGATGCCCTGGGTCAGGCGCTCACCTTCGCCCATAGCAATGGCGTACTCCACCTGGACATTAAGCCCGCCAACGTGCTCATCGACCACTCGGGCAATGTAAAGCTCACCGACTTTGGCATGGCGCGACTGTCGTCCGCCGGTGGCTTTGGCGGCTCGCGCGGCGGCACCATCGGCTACATGCCGCCCGAGCAGCTCGATATCGAGACCGGCACGGTCGACGAACGCGCCGATGTCTTTGCCCTTGCCTGCGTTATCTATGAGGGCTTGTGCGGCAGTGCTCCCTTTATGGCGGCCACGCCCGCCGACTCGCTCGACCGCATCATCGGCGGCGCCACCTATCCCAGCGAGCTGATACCACACTTTCCCCCGGGAGCCGAGACCGCGCTCATGAGCGCGCTCTCCCCCATGCCGCAGGACCGCCCCAACAGCATCGAGGCATTTTGCGACCAACTCCTTGCCGGTCTGGGCAGCGTGCGCGAGGGCCGTCGCAGTCTGGAGCAAATGGTTGGCGAGCTTTCGGATGACGAGCAGGAGCTCGACGATATCGAGCCGTCGTACTACGAGGACGACGCCATCGAGGTCGACCCCGCGCTCGGCTGGGCGGGCACGCGCTGGAGCCATGCGCGCGACTACACCATGCACGCTATCTCGGCGCTAACGTGCGGCACCTTTAGCTTTTTGCTGATGCAAACGGCCGGGGTCGCGGCGCTTCCCGGCCTGGTCATTGCGGCTATCGCGATCGGGGCGGCGGCTGGCCTGGCCCCCCAGATCGGCTCGGCCATCTCGGCTGTGGGCTTTTTGGTGCTCATGGCCAACGCCACCATGCAGGCGCAGGGCGTCCTGTCGATGTTGCCCGTCGCGGTGATCTTTGCCGCTGCCATGTCCGGTTGGTGGATCGCCTGGGGTCGCACCGAGGCTGCCGCGAGCGCCGCGCTCACCTGTGCACTCGCGCTTGGCTGTCTGACTGGCAATACCTTCCTGGCAGCTGGGGTCGCCGCCGGCGTCGCGTCATTTTGGCTCGGCCCGGCAAGCGCCGCCGCGGCAACGGGCATGGGCGTGCTTTTTGCCCGTCTGGCCACGGTCGCGCTTTCAGCCGGAGGCGTGCTGGGGCTCGGTAACGTTGCCGCAGCGCTGGAAGACCCGCTCCTTTGGGCTGCCTTTGTGCTGGTCGCGACAACTGCCGCAGCGTCATCTGCGCTGCTCAATGCCCATGCCAAGCGTGCCGACCAGGGCTCAAATCTTGCCGCAATCGCCGCCATCGCCGTCACCGGCATCGGCTGCGCAGCGGCATCCTGTCTTGCACACCATATGGAAATTGCCAGCCTTGCAGCCGCGGTCGCCGCCAAGGCGGCAGTTGCGGGAACCCTATCCTCTATAATCGTTGGGATATGCCTATATTTGCTCGGATACCAAAGAACCTATACGGAGAGTGATCTTTCGTGAACTTCCTGAACATCTTCGAGGACCACGTGGCCGGCATCTTCGGTGCCACCCGTGCCCCGTTCTCCTTTAAGAAGCTTGCCAAGCAGGCCGCTCGCGACATGGAGGATCAGACTCTGGTGATTAACGGCGTCAACACGGCGCCGGCACTCTATACCATCCTGATCGCCGCCGACGACGATCCCATGCTCGCCCCGTTCTACCCCGAGCTTTCGCGCGAGGTCCGCGAGTTCGTGAAGGCGCAGGCCGAAAAGCGCCGCTATGTCTTTGTCGGCGAGCCCCTCGTGCGCTTTATGATCGATCCGCAGTTGCGCGCCGGCAAGTTCTCGGTCTTTGCCGAGAACGTCGATGCCCCCACGCTCGGCCGCCTGTACGAAGAAGAGCGCGCCTATCAAAACGGCCTGGGCCAGAACAACTCCGCGGCAAGCCGTGCCGCCAGCGCCCCGCGCGCCGGCCAGCAGCAGTTTGCTGCCCCGCAGCAGCAGCGCCCCGCCGCCATGCCCCAGCAGCAGCCGACGCCTCGCGCCGCCGCTCCCGACCCGCTTGCCGTGGCAGACCCCTTCGCGCCTAGCGTCCCCGACCCCGCCGCCGCACCCATCCCGGTGCCGCAGACCGTCTCGCGCGACGCGCTTACCGGCATGGGCGGAGCCGCCGCGACCGGTGCCGCCGTGGGCCTAGGCGCCGCAGCCGGCATCGCCTCCAACATGGCGAGCACTCGCGCCCCGCAGCGCCCGCTCGCCCAGCTCGTCGACGTCGTGAGCGGCGAGAGCCATAGCATCACCTCCGCACAGGTGACCATCGGTCGCGAGCGCTCAGTTTCCGACATTGCCCTGCGCGACCCCAACGTGTCGCGCCGCCACGCCCAGCTCACCTTTACGGGCTCGGATTGGTCGATCGAGGACCTCAATTCCACCAACGGCACGCTCGTCAACAACCGCCGCATTACGCGCTGCCCGCTGCGCAACGGCGATCTGCTGACGTTTGGCCTGAGCACCTTTGAATTTAGGGGATAGTCGCTTATGAACATCGATATCGTCCTTTTTGCAGGCCGCATCGTCCTGGTCGCCCTGCTCTATATCTTCCTGTTCGCCGTCATGAAGACCGGCGTGGGGCTTGTGCGCGGACAGCGCCGCGACTCGGCTATCTGGACGATCGATGTGGACAAGGGTCCGCGCGGTATCCGCGGCATCCACGTAGATATGCTCGGCCCCGTCATCGTCGGTCGCTCGCCATCTTCGGACATCTGCATCAACGAACCATTCGTCTCGGCCTCGCATGCGCGCTTTTCGCTGCAGGGCCCGGCGCTCATCATCGAGGACCTCAACTCGCTTAACGGCACGCTCGTCAACGGCCGCCAGCTTGTGGAGCCCGCAACGCTGCGCGAGGGCGACGAAGTCCAGATTGGCGATGTGGTCATGAAGGTGAACCGTCGATGATCGACGAGGAGAACAAGTCCGCGACTATGACCGAGGCACCGGCTGCCGCCACAGCTGCGCCGGCCCACGCCGCTCCGGCGGGCTCCGCACCCGTGGAGCCCGAGGACACCGTGTTCTCCCTGCCTCTTTCGCATGTAACGCATGATATTTCGGATCTCGCCGATAACGAGGACGAAGAGGATGCCGTAGCGGCGCCCATCGGCGCACATGCTGCGGAACAGCCCACAGCGCCCGAAGCAACCTCGGCGCCAGCTCACTTTGCAGAGCCCGTCGCCGCGGCAATCAACGAGAGCGCTGCGGTGTTTGCGGCACCCGAGCCCGCCGCGCCGGCGTTTCCCATAGCTCCGGCATCCGAAGTTGCGCCCGCGTCTACGCCGGCGCCCGAAGCGGGGCCATCCCCCGAGGACGGCCCTGCACCCAAGACCCCGCAGCCTGCGCCTGCAAGCGAGTCCGATGCCGTGGCCGAGCCCGCCGCCCAGTCGCAAAGCATGCCCGCGCCGTCGCACTTTGCGACGCCCGAGCCTATAGACGTCAGCCCGCAAGATGACGAGTCGACCGCCCGCGTGTCCGAGGAGCCCGGCTCCCCGGACACCGGCGATTCCGAATCAAACGCCGAGACCGACACCGTCTCTCCCGGTGACACAGCCGAGATCGACGTTGCCGCCGTTGAGGCCAAGCTCAAAGACCCCGGCTCGACCATGAGCTTTGAGCCCCTGACCGAAGAGCGCATCGAGACCGACTCGACCTATGATGCCGGCACCACCACGCAACTCATGTGGGGCGCCCGCTCTGACGTTGGCTGCGTACGCCCGCACAATGAGGATTCCTACCTGGTGCAGTCGCCGCTCTTTTGCGTATGCGACGGCATGGGCGGTCACGCCGCCGGCGAGGTAGCCTCTTCCATCGCCGTCGAGACTATTGCCAAGACGGCCCCGCAGTCCGCCGACGCAGCACGCCTGGCCGCAGCCGTCGAGGCAGCCAACGCCGCCGTAATCGAGGCGGCCCTGAACGGCCTGGGCAAGCCCGGCATGGGCTGCACAGCCACTTGCGCCTATATCGAAAACGACACGCTCGCCATCGCCCACGTGGGTGACTCTCGCGCCTACCTGCTCCACGAGGGCACGCTCATCCGCGTGACCCGCGACCACTCCTACGTGGAGGAGCTCGTGGACGCCGGCGAGATTACGGCAGACGAGGCTCGCGTCCACCCCAACCGCTCGGTCATCACCCGTGCGCTGGGCTCGGACCCCGCCATGTATGCCGACCACTTCACTCTGCATATCGAGGAAGGCGACCGCCTGATCCTGTGCTCTGACGGCCTTTCGAGCATGATTCCCGATAGCGATATCGAGAACATCGCCACGCAGTCCTCAACCGCGCAAATCTGCGTCGACAACCTAGTGGACGCGGCGCTTGCCGCCGGCGGCCACGACAACGTGACCGTAGTAGTCGTTGACCTGGTTGACGATGGCGTTATGCGCGAAGCGCAACGCGTGCGTCGCCGCAACATTACTATCGCCGCCATCCTGGCCCTCGTCTTTGTGCTGGCAGCTGGCATCTGGGCCTACACGGGTGTCACCGGCTCGTACTACCTGGGTACCTACCAGGGCAATGTCGCCGTCTGGCGCGGCCTGCCCGGCAAGCCGCTCGGACTCAAGCTCCACTGGCTCGAAAGCGAAACCAGCATCAAGCTGTCCGACCTGCCCGAAGACACGCAAAACCGCCTCAAGGCGGGCATTCCGCAAACAAGTGTCGACGATGCGCAGGACACGATATCCAAGTACCGCCACCAGATCGACGAGGAGCAGACCCGCCAGGTGATCGACGCGCAAACGATTCGCGACAACACCAATCAGGGATCGACCTCCGAATCAGATTCCGAGAAAACCGCCGAACAGTCCGCCGAGGCCGAAGCCTCCGATAAGAATTAGAAAGGGAGTGCCGCTTATGAGTCGCCGCAACACCGAGCTGCTCTTGCTCATCGCCTCGGCGTTCCCCGTCATCCTGCTGTATGCGATGTACGTCCTCACCGCGGGCGCTGCCATCTCCTTTGAGACGCTCGCCGTACCGATCGGCCTCTTTGCCGCCTTTGCCGCGGCCCACATTGCCGTGCGCATCTTGGCGCCCGGTGCCGACCCCGCTATCCTACCCATTGTCTTTGTGCTTTCGGGCATCGGCATCACGTTTGTGACGCGTCTCGCCCCCGCTCTCGCCATCTCACAGCTCATCATCCTGTTTGTCTCGGTGGCGCTCATGGTGGGAACGCTCGCGTTGGTTAAGAACCTCGACGTGGTCATGCGCTACAAGTACACCTTTGGCATTATCGGCATCATTCTGCTGATGCTGCCTATCTTTATCGGCACCACGATCTCGGGCTCCAAGCTGTGGATTCGCATCGCAGGCTTTACCATCCAGCCCGGCGAGTTCGCCAAAGTCTTTATCGTGCTGTTCCTGGCCGGGTACCTGGCCGAGAACCGCGAGCTGCTCTCCATCTCCAACCGCAAGATCCTGGGCTTTAAGATCCCTCGCCTGCGACTGCTGCTGCCGCTGTTTGCCGTGTGGGGTGTGTGCCTGCTCGTCGTCGTCTTCGAGCGCGACCTGGGTTCGGCCGTGCTGTTCTACACCATCTTCTTGCTGATGCTCTACGTTGCCACGGGACGCTTTTCGTATGTCGTTATCGGCCTTGCGCTCTTAGCCGTTGGAGCCGTGGGCGCCTACAAGTTCCTGTCTCACGTTCAGGTGCGTTTCCAGGTTTGGGTCGATCCGTTTAAGGACGCCCAGGGCCAGGGCTACCAGATCGTCCAGTCGCTCTTCTCGCTTGCCGATGGCGGTCTGGTCGGCGTTGGCATCGGCAACGGCATGGCCAACAACATCCCTGTCGTCGAGTCCGACTTTATCTTCTCGGCCATCGGCGAGGAGATGGGCCTTTTGGGCGGCGGCGCCGTGCTCATCCTGTTTATGCTCTTTGCCGTGCGTGGCCTCACCACGGCTGCCCGCGCTAAATCCGACCTCGCCGCCTTTAGCGCCACGGGCCTTACGGCCGCCATCAGCTTCCAGGCCTTTTTGATCGTGGGCGGCGTTACCCGCCTGATCCCGCTGACCGGCGTCACCCTGCCCTTTATGAGCCAGGGCGGCTCCTCGCTGCTGGCGAGCTTTATCATCGTCGCGCTCCTCCTGCGCGCCGGTGACGAGGCGACCGGACGCGAGGCCGAGCTCACCGGCACCGGCACCATGACCGCCATCACCGATGATCAGGTCGCATCTGCCGCCACCCCGACGGGCACGCGCTTTGCCGCCTCGTCTTCCTACGGCAGCGGCAGCCATTCCGTCGGCTCGCGCATGCGCCGTCGCCTGCTCGACACGCCTGAATCCGGCGTGCTCGGCCGCGTCGCACTCGCCAACCGTCTAACCCGTGCGGTGCTCGCCTTTACGGCGCTGTTCGCCATCCTTATCGGCAACCTCACCTATGTCCAGGTCATCAAGGCCAAGGACTATCAGGACATGCCGACCAACAACCACACCATCGCCCGCTCCAAGTACATCCAGCGCGGCTCCATCATCACGTCCGACGGCGTGACGCTGGCCGAGTCGCTGCAGCAGGAGGACGGCACCTACGTACGCTCCTACCCCAACGGCAACCTGGCAGCGCACGTGGTTGGCTACGTGAGCCAGCAGTATGGCACCACTGCCATCGAGAGCGTCATGAACGACACGCTCACCGGCTCTAAGGATTACTCCAGCTGGAACAACGCCATCGCGTCGCTCGCGGGCCAGACCCAGCCGGGCAACACCGCCAAGCTCACCATTGACTCGCGTATCCAGACGGCGGCCGAGCAGGCGCTCAAGGGCTTTAAGGGCGCTGTAGTGGTCATCGATCCGCGTACCGGCGCGGTGCTCGCATGTGCCAGCTCGCCCACCTACGACAACACCAACATCGATGCCCTGCTGCAGGCGGGCGGCGGCGAGGACGGCTCTATGTACAATCGCGCCATGGACGCGCTGTACACGCCGGGCTCCACGTTTAAGGTCGTTACGCTTTCCGCGGCACTCGAGACCGGTACCGCCAGCCTTACCAGCACCTACCAGGCGCCCGGCTCCATGGACATCGGCAACGCACCGGTCACCAACTATGCCAACGAGAGCTACGGCACCATCAGCCTGCAGCAGGCCTTTGCCGTGTCCTCCAACGTCGTCTTTGGCCAGGTGGCAAACGAAGTTGGCGCAAACACGCTCGTGCAGTTTGCCAACGCCTTTGGCTACGGCCAAAAGCTCGGCCAGGACCTGACCTCCACGGCCTCCATCATGGCCGACCCGTCGCTCATGACCGAGTGGGAGACCGCCTGGGCCGGCGCCGGCCAGCCTGTCGGCATGGACCACACGCCCGGGCCGCAGACCACCGTCATGCAAAACGCCGTGATTGCCGCCGCCATCGCTAACAGTGGCGTGGTCATGGACCCGTACTTTGTAGCCCAGGTACTCGCCCCGGACGGAACCGTGGTCAAGACCACGCAGTCCCGCTCGCTGGGTCAGGCCGTCAGCTCTGCCACTGCCGACCAGGTCAAGCAGGCCATGCTTGCCGTCGTCCAGTCCGGTACCGGCACCGATGCCCAGGTCCCCGGCGTCAAGGTCGCCGGCAAGACCGGCTCGGCCGAGACCGGCGGCACCAACGTCAACTCGATGTTCGTTGGCTTTGCACCTTACGATTCACCCACGGTCGCCATCTCGGTGGCCTTGGAGGATTACGACAAACACGACGTCAAGGCCGCCAAGATCGCCGGTATCGTCCTGACCGCGGCGCTTGCCGCACAGGGGGCGTGATGCCCATGATCGAATCGAACACCCGAGGCGCGCCGCGGCCGAAGAGCTAGCGGCAACGCGCCACACGGCCCCAGCGGCCACATCGTAGGTACTACACACATCGTTGAGCGAATAGCTATGTTAGGAGCAGGAATGGAACAGAGGGTCCTCGGGGGAAGATACCTCCTCAAGGATAAGGTGGGGACAGGCGGCATGGCGACCGTCTTCCGTGCGCAGGACCAGGTCCTCGACCGCACGGTTGCTGTCAAGATCATGCTGCCGCAGTATGCTGGCGACGCAACCTTCGCCGCACGCTTTAAGCAGGAGGCCCAGGCAGCAGCCGGTCTCTCCTCCCCCTATATCGTGGGCGTCTACGATTGGGGCAAGGACGGCGACACCTATTACATCGTCATGGAGTACCTGCGCGGCACCGACCTTAAGAGCGGCATCAAGAGCCACGGCGCCCTCGACCCCAAGAAGGTCGCCCAGATCGGCTCGCAGATCAGCTCTGCACTTTCGGTCGCCCACAAGCACGAGATCATCCACCGCGACATTAAGCCGCAGAACATCATGGTGCTGCCCGACGGCAACATCAAGGTGATGGACTTTGGCATCGCGCGCGCCAAGAACAGCCACCTCACGCAAGACAACAACGTGCTGGGAACCGCCCACTACGTCAGCCCCGAGCAGACCCGTGGTCAGGACCTCGGTCCCACCTCGGATATCTACTCGCTGGGCGTCGTGATGTACGAGTGCGCCACCGGCCGCGTTCCCTTTGACGGTGACGACGCCATCTCGGTCGCACTCAAGCAGGTCAACGAGCTGCCTATTCCGCCGAGCCAGATCAACTCCGGTGTCGACGCCGACCTTGAGCGCATCATCCTCAAGTGCATGGAGAAGGACCCGGCAAACCGCTTCCAGACCGCCGACGAGCTGCGTCAGGTGCTCAACAGTTACCTGTCCGGTCGTGCCGTCAACATTTCGGAGCCCACGCGCATCATCGGTGCCCCCGGTGAGCTGGGCGCCACCAAGACTCGCGAGCTTTCCGATCAGACGCGCGCCATGGTTCGTCCCGTCTCGGGCGTGAGCAGCCAGAATACCGCCCGTAGCTCGGTTTCGGGCTCCACCGGCTCCTACGAGGTCGAAAAGCCCAAATCCAACAAGAACAAGATTATCGCCGCCGTGGTGGCAGCCGTTGCCGTCATCGGCATCGTGGTGGCCTTTGCCACAGGACTCTTTGGCGGCGAGCAGGTCACCGTGCCCGATGTGCTGGGCAAGGACCAGCAGACTGCCGTCGAGCTAATCAAGGAAGCCGGCCTCGAGGTCGGCACCATCGACCAAAGCTACAACGACGATGTCGACGAGGGCAAGGTCGCCGAGCAGACGCCCAACGGCAACACCAAGAAGGCCAAGGGCACCAAGGTGAACCTGGTAATCTCCAAGGGCCCCAAGCCCTCCGAGAAGGTTGAGGTTCCCCGGCTTGTCGGCCTGACCAAGGACCAGGCAGAAGCCGCGCTGGCAAGCGTTGGCCTGAAGGGCAACGCCTCCGAGGAGGCCAACGAGGCCGATGAGGGCCAGGTCTTTGAGCAGGGCACCGAAGCCGGTAAGGAAGTCGCGAAGGGCACGACCATCTCGTACAAGGTCTCGAGCGGCCCGGATACCACGTCCGTCCCCGATCTGACCGACATGACCGAGGCCCAAGCGCGCAATGCCCTCGATATGGCAGGCTTTGGCGTCGACGTGAGCTACCAGGAAAACGACTCGGTTACCGAAGGCACCGTGATCAGCTGGAACCCCAGCGGCAAGCAGAAGCCCGGCGCCACGATTACCGTCGTCATTGCCAAGAAGTCCGGCAAGGCCAGCGTTCCGGGCAACCTGTACGGCAAGAGCATTTCCGCCGCCGTTACCGCGCTCAACAACGCCGGGTTCTACAACATCGCATTCTGCGATCAGAACGGCAACCCCGTGAGCGGCAACGAAAACGCCACCGTTACGGGCGTCTCCCCCACCGGTAAGCAGTCCACCGACAACACGATCACGTTGACGGTTTCGATTTCTGGCTCTGGTACTGATTCAGGCGACGATTCCGGTACGACCAACTAGTCATCAAGACGTTGCCCACAGCGGCTGATGATGCAAATACATTCGCTCAATTGCGCCCGTTTGCTCCCCCTGCAAACGGGCGCTTTCTTCATCTGAAGTAGCGAAAACCACGGCATACCTTTAAACCAGAAGAGCCCGGCACCGTAGCGGTACCGGGCTCGATATTCCTCTGGTGCCCCCGGGCGGATTCGAAAATCCCCCCCCCGCGGGGAAATGAGTGACGCGGGTGTCGACGGCCCGAATTCGGCCTTTAGACCAGAAGAGCCCGGCACCGTGGTGGTACCGGGCTCGGCAAATCTCTGGTGCCCCCGGGCGGATTCGAACCGTCGACACCCGCTTTAGGAGAGCGGTGCTCTATCCCCTGAGCTACGGAGGCATGTTGTATTAGTGTAGCAGATTTGCGCCACTAACATGCAGCGCACAGCCGCTCTTCGGGATAGTCATCTGCGACGTTCTTTAATGACAAGTCGTTTAAGAACGTCCCCAATAACTACCCAACGACTAGTTGCCTTTGTGGAAGAGGTTTTTGATAACGGAGGGGATGCTCTTGGCGCCCTTGGCCGTCACATCGATAAAGTCAGGCGAACGCACGAGCTTATCCTCGTCAACGTACTTGCGGACCGCACGAAGCGTCTCTTTGTCGTCGCGCGTCGAAAACGTAAAGTGACCATTGTCCTTGGTGAAGATGGCAAAACGCGTAATCTTCTTGGTGCCGCGCAAAACCTCAGCGGCAATATAGTCGACCTCATCCCACGGGATCTGAATAAAATCCTCGGGATTGCGCTCGTTATAGTACTCAAACGCCTTATTGCCCACCATTACGTTACCGTGACTGGTAAGCCCCATCAGGCAGGTTGCCGGCGTTGCCAGATCGACCGTGCTGTTCTGAGATTGCGCCATGCGCGCCTCGCCCTCCAAATAAAACAATCGGACCGCATCCAGTGTACCCACCGGGTGCGGTCCGTTTCAATGGCTCAAAAGCCCTTGCCTAGCAATTCTCGGTCTTAAGCCGAAACGTGCTTACATGAAGCCGCAGACGCGACCGATGATGCCGATGGCGAAGAGAGCCAGGATGATGACGATCGGGCTGACCTTCTTCTTGAGGAGCTTGCAGACCAGCAGGGTCAGGCACACGGCGGCAAGGCCGGGGATGAGCTGATCGAGGTTGGCCTGAAGCGTGGTGACCTTCACCTGATCAAGGGCGTTAGCACCGATGGAGTTATACATCGTCAGTGCTTCCTTGACACCCTCAGAACCGGAGGGCAGGTTAGCCCAGTCGATAAAGGCGCCAGCAGACTGCGTGACCTTGGAGACGACCGGGGTGAAGGAGATGGACACCCAGCGCTCGACCAGGGCGCCGATGATGAACATACCCAGGATGGAAGCACCCTCGGTGACCTTGCCCATCAGACCGCCGGAGAGGTCCTTGGCGATGGAGGAGCCGACCTTGTAGCCAAACTCCTGCGTGTACCACAGGAAGGCGTAACGGATGATGTTCCACGCGAAGAAGAACAGCAGCGGACCGGCGATGCTGCCGGACAGGGCCAGGGAAGCGCCCAGAGCGCCCAGAATCGGGCGAAGGGTGAACCAGAAGGCGGGGTCGCCGACGCCGGCGAGCGGGCCCATCATACCGACCTTGACGCCCTGAATGGCGACGTCGTCAATCGGAGCACCGTTGGCGCGCTCCTCCTCGAGGGCGAGGGTAACGCCAATGACGGGGGCGGAAACATAAGGGTGGGTGTTATAGAACTCCAGGTGGCGCTTAAGAGCGGCAATCTGGTCATCCTTGCTGGTGTAGAGCTTCTTGATCGCAGGGATCATTGCGAAGCACCAGCCGCCGTTCTGCATACGCTCGTAGTTCCACGAGCCCTGAAGGAACTGATGACGGAAGCAAACCTTCTTGCGGTCAGCCTTGGTAAGCTGAATCTTGTTCTCTGCCATATGTATCACTCCCCTCCTACTCGTAATCGTTCAGAATGTCGCCGAGCGGGTCGCCGGAGCCACCGCCCATGCCGCCACCCTGCTTAGCCAGATCCTTAAGGCCAAGGTAGATGAGGGCAAGGGAGATGCCGATGAGGCCAAGGGCGATCAGCGTGAGCTGAGGGATGGCAGCAAGGACAAAGCCGAGGATGAAGAACGGCCAGGTCTCCTTGGTGGCCATCATGTTGATGACCATGGCGTAACCGACGGAAGCGACCATGCCGCCGCCGACAGCCATGCCGCCGGACAGCCAGTCGGGCATAGCGTTAAGCGCGTTGGTAACAGCCTCGGCCGGGATGATGCACAGAAGCACTGCCGGGATGGCGATACGAAGACCCTGCATGAGGATAGCAGCGTACTGCCAGCGCTCGATGCCGGCGAAGTCGCCCTTCTCGGCGCAACCGTCCATGGCGTGAGCGATAGCGGTAGCCAGGGTACGGCAGATCATGGTCAGGAACAGACCAGCGACCGACAGAGGCACGGCGACGGCGATAGCGGCGGTAACGGCCTTGGCCGAATCGGTGGCGCCACCGTTGAGGGCGAGCACCATGATGATCGAAGAAGCGACCGAGGCCAGGGCGGCGTCAGGCGCGACGGCGGCGCCGACGTTAGCCCAGCCAAGGGCCATCATCTGGAGCGAACCGCCCAGGAGGATGCCCTCCTGAAGGTGACCGGTTACGAGACCGATAAGCGTGCATGCCACGAGCGGCTGATGGAACTGGAACTCATCCAGAATGCCTTCCATACCGGCAAGCAACGCGACAATCGCAACAAGCAGAATAGTGATTGCAGACATGTATCGGACCCTCCTTTACTATGCTTGAGCGGCCAGTTCGGCCTTAGCTTTCTTCAACATGGCGTCGAGATCCTCGGAGGAATCCGAAGGAACCTTGCGGACCTCGAACTTGACGCCCTTGGCCTTGAGGGCCTCGAGAGTCTTAACGTCGTCATCGCCCATAGCGACGGCGTTGGTGACGACGACCTTGCCCTTGGAGTGAGCCATGGAACCGATGTTGACTTCCTTGATGTCGACGCCGGCCTCGATGGCCTTGAGCAGATCCTGCGGGTTCTCAAAGAGCAGCATGGCCTTGGTGTCACCAAAGCGCGTGTCCTTGACGACCTCGGCCATCTTCTTGATGGGCACGACGTTGGCATGGACTCCCGGAGGGGCAGCCTGCTCGATCATGGTCTTGCGGAGCTCGTCGTGAGCAACGCCGTCGGAAACCACGATGATGCGGTTGGGGTTGATCTGCTTGGTCCACGTGGTGGCCACCTGACCATGAAGCAGACGGGTGTCGATACGGACGTGGGCGATCTTGATGTGCCCGTCGCCGATGACCGTTCCCGGAGGGATGGCGCCTGCAGGAGCAGCGGCGGCCGCAGCCGGCTTCTTCTCCTCGGGCTCCAGAGACTCGGGCTTGACGCGCACGCCAGCCTTAGCCTCAGTCACGAGATGTTTTGCGATCGCATGTGCAGTGTTCTTTGCGTCAAAGCGCTGCGAATATGCCTCGATGAGCATAGGCAGGTTGACACCGGTGACGATAGCCCAGGAATCGTGGCCCTCGATGAGCCCGCTGATCTGGTTGAACGGCGTACCGCCCCACAGATCAACGAGGAAGAGCACCTGCTCCTGGTCCTCGAAGGAAGCGACTGCTTCCTCGACCTTGGCACGGAAGTCGTCGGGGCCCATGCTCGGCTCGAGCGAGACCACGGCTACAGACGGCTGATCGCCAAAGACCATCGAGCCCGTCTGCTTGATTCCAGCCGCCAAGTCACCATGGCTAGCAAGAACAATACTTACCATCACATAACCTCCTTTTTGTCTACGTATTTCCTACACGACAAAAAAGAGTATAGCCGCAAGTGTGGCAAAATTATAGGAAAAAATGTGAATGGTTGGATTATTTGTTTAAACGTCATGCTTTTGTTACAAGTTGGTTACATCGCTGGTTTTCAGCTATTCCTCGCTAAACATAATTAGTTTGACCATCTTAGAAAACAGATACAGGCACAGCATTCACTAATACCGATTTAAATCGGATAAGAACCTGCTTGACTCTTCGATATTTTGTTTAAACAGACGTGACTTGACTAATTTCGTTAGTTATGCTCTAGCAAACCGTCAAAAAAGAATAGTCATTGGGGACGTTCTTTAATGACTAGTCGTTTAAGAACGTCCCCAATGACTAAGTTAGGCGATGTGGAGGGGGTTGGCGGCGTCGACGGCGTCAGGAGCAGCGGGACCATCAGGGGTAGCGTCTGCCAGGTTCTCGTCGGGGGTCTCGATCTGCTTGATCATGACATCCTGGCCCTGCAGCAGATAAGTCTCGCCGCTACCGCAATGGGGACAGGTCTTTCCGTACTCGACCGTCGCGTAGTCGCGGCCGCACGCCTCGCAATGTGTCACGGCCTCAACGGGCTCCACGATAAGCTCCGAGCCCTCGGTGATAGGCTTTTTATCTGCTGCCCAGCGCCAAGCGTCGAGCAGCAAGTCGGGAACGACGCCCGAGACCTCGCCCAGCAGCAACGTCACGCTCGAAACGCGACGCACGCCATTGGCGCGAGCCACATTCTCAACATCGCGAATGATGTGATAGACGATTCCGAGCTCGTGCACTTTTATATTCCTTCCGCCGTTCCCGTTATGACTACTTACTTGCGACCGAATTTGATCTTGATGGCACGCTTGAGTGCGTACTTGCCCAGGCTGGGGAGCTTTTGCTCGTATTTGACCATCGTTGAGCACTCGGGGCGGTCGCGATCCAGATGGATGGCGTCAAACGCGCACTTGGTGGTGCACAGGCCACAGCCGATGCACTTGTTGGGGTCGACGATCGAGGCGCCGCAGCCCAAGCAGCGGGCGGTCTCGGCGCGCACCTGCTCTTCGGTAAAGGTCTCGACGTACTCGCTAAACGGCGCGGCCTTCTCGCGCTCGCGGTCCACGTGGGCAACCTCGCGGCTCGCGTTGTCGTAGCTCTCAATCACGACATCGTCGCGGTCGAGCGCGGTGTAGCGGCGCTGGTTGCGGCCGATGGTGAGCGTGGACCCCGGCTGCACAAAGCGATGGATGGACACGGCGGCCTCGTGGCCGGCGGCGATGGCATCGATGGCAAAACTCGGACCGGTGTAGACGTCGCCGCCCACAAAGATGTCTGGCTCGGCGGTCTGGTAGGTCTGAGGATCGGCAAGGGCACCCTGACCGCGGCCAAGCTCCACCTTGGAGCCAGCCAGCAGGTCGCCCCACACAATGGACTGGCCGATGGACATGACCACGCGGTCGGCATCGACGCGGCGCAGGTCGTTCTCGTCGTACTCGGGCGCAAAACGGCCCTCGTCGTCAAAGACACGCGTGCAGCGCTTGAAGGTGATGCCGCGCACATGACCGGCCTCGTCCAGGTGAACCTCCTTGGGGCCCCAACCGCAGCTGATGTGCGCGCCGTCCTCGATGGCCTCGCGACGCTCCTCCTCGCTGGCGGGCATCTGGGCCTCGCTCTCCAGGCAGAACATCTCAACATGCTCAGAGCCCAGACGGCAGGCGTTGCGCGCGACATCGATAGCAACGTTGCCGCCGCCCACCACGATGGTGCGGCCGGGCAGCGCGTCAATCTTGCCGCTGTTGACCTCGCGCAAGAAGTCGACGGCCACGGTCACATCCTCGGCATCCTCGCCCGGAATACCGGCAAGGCGGCCGCCCTGGCAGCCGATGGCAACGTAGAAGGCCTTAAAGCCCTGCTCGCGCAGCTCATCGAGCGTCACGTCACGGCCGACCTCCACGCCATAGCGGAACTCGGCGCCCATCAGGCGAATGATCTCGACCTCAGCCTCGATAACGTCCTTTTCCAGCTTAAAGCTGGGAATGCCATAGGTGAGCATGCCGCCCGGGCGCTCGTTCTTCTCGAACACGACGGGCTTGTAGCCCTTCTCGGCAAGATAGAAAGCACAGGACAGGCCAGCCGGGCCGGCACCGATGATGGCAATCTTCTGGTCGAAGCCGCCAGCGCGCGTCGGTGTCACCACGGGCGGGACGTAGCGGGTCGCAGCGTCCAGATCGCGCTGGGCGATAAACTTCTTGACCTCGTCGATGGCCACGGCCTCGTCCACGCGACCACGGGTACAGGCATCCTCGCAGCGGCGGTTGCACACACGGCCGCAGATAGCGGGCAGCGGGTTCTCGCGCTTAATGAGCGCCAGTGCCTCGTCATAGCGGCCCTGCGCCGCGAGCTTCAGATAGCCCTGAACGGCGACATGCGCGGGGCAGGCCGTCTTGCAGGGCGCGGTGCCGGACTCGTGCGTCTCGATGCGGTTGTCGTTGCGGTAGTTAGGCGACCACTTGGTGTGGTCCCACTTGGTGGCATCGGGCAGCTCCTGGCGCGGATACTCGGGCACCTGTCCGCCCGCCTTTTTGCTGCAGAGCTTCTGGCCCAGCTTGGCGGCGCCGGCCGGACACACCTCAACGCAGCGGCCGCAGGCCACGCACTTGTCCTTCTCGACCTTGGCGACATAGGCCGAGCGCGACAGGTTGGGCGTGTTGAACAGCTGCGAGGTGCGCAGGGCGTAGCACACGTTGACGTTGCAGTTACAGATGGCGAAGATCTTGTTCTCGCCGTCGATGTTGGTGATCTGGTGCACAAAGCCGTTGTCCTCGGCCTGGCGCAAGATGTCGTAGACCTCCTCGCGCGTCACATAGTGGCCGCGGTCGGTCTCGACCACATAGTCGGCCATATCGCCCACGGCAATGCACCAGTCAGCGGGGTCGTCGGCGCAGCCCTCGCCCATCACACGACGGCTCGCGCGGCAGCTGCAGGTGCTGGCGGCATACTTACCCTCGTATTTGTCGAGCCAATGCTCAATATGCTCGATCGGCACCGACGTGCTCGCGGCATCGATAGCCTTCTCGACCGGAATGACATGCATGCCGATACCGGCGCCTCCGGGCGGCACCATCGGCGTGGCGCGGGACAGCGGTCCCTTGGACGCCTGCTCAAAGAACTTGGCATAGACCGGATGCTCCTCGAGCTGGCTCACGCGCATGTTGAGGAACTCGGCGGAACCCGGCACCAGCATGGGCAGTACCCACTGCTTGGCGCGCTCGGGGTTTTCCCAGTTGTACTCGAGCAGACCCGTGTAGCTCATGTCGTCGAGCATCTTCTCGATATCGGCCTCGGGCATGCTGGTGAGCTTGACCATCTCGGGCAGCGTATAGGGACGGCGCATCTTCATCTTGCAGAGCACTTCGGCCTGCTCGTCGGTTGCGGCCTCGGCAAACGACCAGTACTCGTAGCCCAGCAGCTCGTCGCGATGCAGCAGGCGGTTGGTGCAGTGCTCGCACAGTTTGACGATGGCCTCGCGCGGATGCTCCGGCAGCGGCGGCACGAACTCCGAACCGATATCGGGCTCGGTGTAGCTAATTCCCGGTCCGTTGAGAATCATGGTTGTCCCTTCTCTTGCCGCAGCCCGACGAGGCCGCAGCGCCCCTCTTTTTTTGCAGGCCGGGCATGCCCCCATGCCGTTCACCCGCCATTGTTGACATTGTGTCAAAAATAGTATTGACGAACCGTCAACAATATTCAAGACTGTTAGGCGAACGGTCAGGCAAAAGAGGATGAAAGGCGGCAAAACATGGGCAACACGTACGCAGATATCTCTGTGGCCGACGCCACTCTTGCGTCCGATAGCGCGGCAAAGCGCCTGACGGGCGACGAACGCCGTCGCGAGATTCTCGATGCCGTGCGCACCGTAAGCTCCGAGCTGGGCGTGTCGCATCTATCCGTCTCGGCCGTGACCAAGCGAGCCGGCTGCACGCGCTCGCTGTTCTACCACTACTTCGCCGATATGGACGCCGCTGTCACCGCCGTCATGGACGAGGCAATCGACGGTTTTATCTCCGAACTCGAGCAGTGGAACGCCGGCCGCACGGTTGGCGACATCGAAGGCGCACTCGACACCGTCGCCCCGCTCTTTAAGCGCCTGGTCGCCAGCGGCCACGAGCTGCCGAGTACGCTCACCTCAAGCAGTGGCGCTCTCTACGGCGGCTTTTTACACAACGTGGTCCAGCGTGTGGCGCAGTATATCTGCGACACCACCGTGGTGGATTTTGTCGCCCATCATGAGCTACGCATCGACCATGTCTACGAGACGTTCTACACCCTCATCATGGGGTTGTTGATGTATATCCGCACGCACCCCGATGTGCCCGACGAGACGGTCAAGGAAATCATCGCCTCGACACTCCACATCGAGGGCTATACCGCCAAGTATCCGGAGCGCAAGCCCCAGGACTGACGACATTTGGCCAAACTGCCCGCGATCAGAAGAGGGGCCGCGGGCGTGTGAAAGGAGAGCAGCATGCTGTTCGATGTTTGGGGTAGCGATACCCTTATCCACTGGGCCGGCTGGGCCATGGTCTTTATTGGCCTGATCGTGCTCAACGAGGTCGGCCGCCGCACCAAGCTGGGCGCAGCAATCATCTTTGGCGTGGCTCCGCTGGCCACGACCATCTACTGCGTCGCCATCGCCATCGGCGTTTCGCAGGGCGCCGAGTGGGCGCTCGCCAACCCCACCCATGTGTACCAGAACAGCTGGTTCCACTACGCCAAGGTATACGCGGCGCTTGCCGGTTGCTGGGGCTTCATCGCCATTAAGTATCAGTGGGGCAAGATCGGCAAGGCGCACTGGTTCCGCGCATGGCCGTTTGTGATCGTCGCCATCAACATCATGATCGCCGTCGTGTCCGACTTCGAGAGCGCCTATCACTTCTTTGTCCTGGGCCAGTCCGCTTGGGTCACCTCCGAGGGCGCCACGCAGCTCGCCGGTTGGAATAACGTGTTCAACGGCATCGCCGGAATCATCAACATCTTCTGCATGACCGGTTGGTGGAGCGTCTACGCCTCCGAGGACAAGACCGACATGCTGTGGCCCGACATGACCTGGGTCTACATCATCGCCTACGACATCTGGAACTTCTGCTACACCTACAACTGCCTGCCCACCCACTCCTGGTTCTGCGGCTTTGCGCTGCTGCTGGCGCCCACCGTCGCCGCCTTTATCTGGAACAAGGGCGGCTGGATCCAGAACCGCGCCTTTACGCTGGCCATTTGGTGCATGTTTGCCCAGGTGTTCCCGTACTTCCAGGAGGAGTCCATCTTTGTGACCCACTCCACGCTCGACCCCGCCGCCGCCACCGCGGTCTCCATCGCCGCGCTGGTCGCCAACATCGCCGCGATCATTTACATCGCCTACCGTGCCAAGAAGCTCGGCCGCAATCCCTACAAGCAGGATGTCTTTGAGGGAACCAGCGATTGGGAGAAGGCTACCGCTCGCCGCGCCAAGGTGGATTACGCACACGCCGAGTAACATGCCCGGCGCGAACGCCGCTTGAATGTGAAGCCGCCTGGCCGACTCCGCGCAATGCAACGTATTGCATGCCCCCGGAAAGCGATTTGAACTGCACCCCAAAACTTGGACGGCTTAAATAAAAGCTACGCCGCAAGGGACTGGCTCCGGAACTCCTCCGGGGTCAGTCCCTTCAGTTTA